>Ga0070747_1000157_pt1 | contig 33486 bp, 24 predicted proteins | sample VirMetDEL_Mar_31_FD_77321 | JGI IMG/M metagenome (GOLD analysis project Ga0070747, IMG submission 77321) | Aqueous microbial communities from the Delaware River and Bay under freshwater to marine salinity gradient to study organic matter... | ecosystem: Environmental > Aquatic > Marine > Coastal... | reverse complement strand
GGGTAGAGGCCGTGGGGATACAGAGAGAAATAACGGATATAACGTAACGGTTACTGGCAATACATTAGAAGGTGTAAATGGTTTTGGCTCTGGCATTAGAATCCAGAATGATTGCGTTAATGTAACCGGCAACAACATTGAAAGATTCCGATGGGGCGTTAACGGTAATACTGCCGTACATGATGATAGTAATATTAGCCATAACAACATATATCACTGCTCCCAGTACGGTATTAACGTTATTCAGAGTGGTACGAATTGTGTTGTACAGGGCAACAATATCACAGGCTTAGAGTCTCCTACTCCTTGGCTTGCAGGGGAACTTGTTAGCTTAGGGAATAAGAGGTCAAACGGTGGGAAGGTCTATAAATGCTCTCAGGCAGGAAGGGCAAGTACAACCGGCAGCGGCCCTTCTGGAACTGGCACTGACATTGTTGACGGAAGTGCTAAGTGGGACTACTTTAGCGTCTTTATTGCGAACGTATATGAACCCCTCATAGCTATTCGAGTTAGAGCGCATTCTGATACTGAGAACTACAACATCTCCAACAACGCTATATCTGGGTGCAAGAAAGCCATTCAGGTCAGTAGCGCCACCGGTGCAGGGGCTGAGATAAGTAATGTATTAATTAGCCACAACAACCTGAGCAATGTTTTTGCACAAGGCATTGAGTTTGCAGATTGTAATACTATTACGGTAGATAACAACCAGTATAAAGGCACGGTTACAAACCAGTTTATTCGCCCTATAAGCCCCAATCAGAATGTTACAATAAGAGACAGTCGAACCAAGTCTTATAACACAGGAGTGGTAGCTACACTTCAAACTTGGAACACAAGTGTTGTTGACCAAGCCGTTAGAGTAACAGCCTCTGTCACAGCTAAACAAGGCGATGCTGAGTTTGCGGCCTATAAGATTACAGGGTTGTTTAAGGTATCGCGAGCAACAGTAGATGGCGTTGTAGTTGTTACCTTAGCACAAGTGGGTAGTACAGCAACTGAGTACGCCATTACAAGTAGTGGAGCTGCCTCTTGGGGGGGTGTAAGTTTCATACCATACGAGGGCGATTTGCTTCTAAGGGTTCAGGGAACTTCAGCTACTTCGGCTACGCAATGGTCAGCTAAAACAGAATATGTGTCTAGTACAGACGCTTCATTTTAACTAGTAGACTAGAAACAATAGTGATACACTTGAGAGAACTATAGGATTTAAACGATGGCATCAACATATACAAGCACACTAAAGCTAGAGAAGCCGGCGCAAGGCGATAAGAGTGGCGTGTGGGGCAACACTATAAACAACAATATTACTGATATTGTAGAGAATGCCATCGCGGGCCTAGTGACCATAAACACGTGGACACAAGCAAACCCCGCTCTTGCTACCCTGACAACTGGTAACGGCACAGTTACTGAGTCTAACGCGGCAATACTGAACCTAACTGACACAGGTAACTTAATCCCCGATGGGGCACAAGGTAGAGTTATTGTCCCTGCCAAGAGCAAAATCTACGTTGTTATTAATGGCACTGGGCACGAGGTGCAAGTTAAAGTATCCGGCGTTAGCGGAGTCGTTATACCCATCGGGCAAAACATGATTGTTGCCTGCAATGGCACCACTGTCCTAGACCCCCTTACTAGGCTTACCCTTGACCAAATTCTTGCTAGTGGCCCTGTTGCTACAGATAGGCAAGTAGGTTTAGCGGGCAACTCAACTCTTACATTCGGTGATGCCGGAAAAGCACAGTTTGGTAGCAATACCAGCGGGGCGGGAGATTTACAGATATTCCACGATGGCAGCCACAGCTACGTAAAAGACGTTGGTACAGGTGACCTAAGACTCCTAGGTGCGAATACCGTACGTATACAGAGCGCTGATGGTTCTAAGGACTTCCTCGTAGCTACTACCAGCGGCACTAACGCTGGGCGGTTGACCATGTTATACGACAATGCGGAAAAACTACGCACCACTAGTACCGGCACCCAGACCATCGGCGTGGCTAATGTGATAGGGTTTTCTTCGGGCGCTCCTTCTATAACCATGGGCGAAGGCTCTACTATGGTTACATGGACGAGGGGTACGGGCACTCCAGAAGGCAGCGTAACCGCTAACACGGGTAGTATCTACTCTAGGGTAACTTCTGATGCGGTTCCTAAACTTTACAGTAAACAGTCTGGTACAGGTAACACAGGGTGGGAGCCCATCGCTTCTACGGGCACATAACTAACTAACTAACTAACGGACATTGCTATTATGTCTAAAGGAAAATCTAAAATGGTCGAAGAGACTAAGGATGCACTAGACGTGGTAGCAGGTTCAACGGCACTATTAACCGTAGCCGCATGGGTTCCACCCGTTGCCGGTATATTCAGTATCGCTTGGTTTGGTATCCGTATATGGGAATCAGACACTGTGAGGGAGCTTACTAACCGTGTTAAATCTGACTAGTTTAATCGGCCCTGTGTCGAACCTCGTTGGGGGGTACTTTAAAAATAAAGCCGAAGAGAAGCAGGCCAAGCATCAAGCCAAGATGGAAGTCATCAAAAACGATGCAGACTGGGAATCTAAGATGGCTGACGCTTCGGCGTCGAGTTGGAAAGACGAATTTTGGACGGTAGTGTTGTCTATCCCCGTGTTCATGGTGGGATACGCTATTATTGCTAATGACGTCACTATTATTGACCGAGTACACCTAGGATTTAACGCATTATCAGAGTTACCAGAATGGTATCAATATCTACTGTTTATCGCTATCTCAAGCTCTTTTGGTATAAGAGGGGCAAGCAAAATCATGGGGATGCGCAAGTGAGTCGGTACAAGTATTTTAAGATAGAAGATTTTAACTGCCAAGAGACGGGCGAGAACGAGATGGAGCCTGACTTCATCGACCAATTAGATGAGCTACGAGAAGCCTGCGGGTTTCCTTTCATAGTTACATCTGGGTACAGAAGCCCTCTCCATAGTATTGAGAAGCGTAAAGCGACTCCGGGCACACATGCTCAAGGTATCGCCGCCGACATTGCTGTATCTGGAGGCCAACAGCGCCGCCTAATAGTAGAGAAAGCCCTAGAGTTAGGGTTCGGTGGTATAGGCATCGCTAAAGGCTTTGTACACGTAGACATCCGGTGCAGCAAAGAAGTGATGTGGTGTTATTAAGAGGCGCCGCACTAGCGCTAGTGATTGTAACCTTGGGGGTTACGGCGGACAGCACTAATAACCAAGACGGTAGTCTAAATACGAACACCGTGGACTCTACTGTAGATAGTAACAACGTCTCGGCGGACAACTCCACGAGCAATACGTATAACGGTGCGGGAGCCGGTGGTGATATTCCCGTAACTAGCGCAATAGCCCCAAGCTACATAACAAACGGGCTAGAGTCGTGCCTTAGAGGCGGCGGCGCAGGACTTCAAACTGGGGTATTTGGTATAACCGCAGGGCGATACAAAGACGACCACCACTGTAACAGGCGTAGAGATGCTAAGATGCTTATGGAACAAGGCATGAAAGTAGCCGCTATCGCCCGCATGTGTGAAGACAAGAAAGTATGGAGGGCTATGTTCATATCTGGCACCCCCTGCCCCATACTAAGTAATGGTAAGCTAGTCGCAGGAAAGCGTAGTTACCTAATTATGAAGACACTGCCAGAGCTGTATATACCGGACTACTCTAAGAAAAACATAGAGTGGTATAACTCAATACTCGGAATTGGTAAAGAAGATGATGAAGAACAAGATAGCGATACTGACCTCTCTATTAGCGATAGGTTCCGTAGCTCAAGCAAGTCAGCTAGATGACCTCATAGCCGCATCTTCTCAGATAGCGGGGCAGGTAGACCGAGGTAATAGACTAGTAGGCGCTGCGATGCACATGGGATATGACGGTAACATCTCAGATGGAACTCTATCCTCCACCGCCCACATCACCGCACAAGACGTTGAGGCGTATAACTATGCGTTAGATAATATCTCTGGGTTTAGTCCTTATGGGGATACACAGACGTATTTGGAGAACGCCGCGAATGCTGAGCTAGACCTCATGCACGATGCTGTAGAGGTGTTTAGTGGTGCTGTTGTAGAGTTGGTCACAGTAACTGAAGTAGCGGATATGGTGACTAGCGCAGATACTCCTAACGAACAGGCCGCCGTACAGGATTACGTACAAGCAAATGTCGAAGCCTTGAAGGTAGACCAGACTACAGTAGATACGTACAACCAGTCTATTGATGACATCGAGACTCACGCTAACAACGCAGGTGCATACCTCGGCGTAGCCGCCAACAAAGAGGCAGTAGCATTCCTAGAACAAGGCGCCGCTGACAGCAACACCACGGTAGACACTGCTGACATTACCTACAATGCAAACCAACAGTGGGTGACGATGACTTACAGCACAGGTAACGCTAACGCCGTATTTGTAAACGGTACCGATGCCTTTGGTGTAAATTTATACCTATCTGAAGCGGACATACTAGACTACGGGGCACAGTCTGATTACTACCTAGCCGGAGCCAATGGCGACAGTTACGACTGCTACTCTCAAGGCGTGTGTCCATAATGGCGTTGGAAGATACAGAGCTAAAAATCGGAAATACGTCATTTAAAGGTGTATATATTGCGATTTTATTGAGTTTAGCGACCACTTTAGGTGGTGGTGTTTGGACTGCTAGTTCACTGTACGGTCGATTGACGGCGGTAGAGGCCGTGCAAATACCAGATATTAAACCGCTGCAAGAAACTATCGCGCTTATGCAGCAACAGCTTACCGATAATGATGTTAGTCAACTAAAGAGTAAACTTGCCGAGTTAGGCGTAAACCTCAAGACTATCATGGAACAACAGAAGGATTTACTTGAAATCAAAAAACAAGTAAATGAGCTAGATAAAGGGGTTGAGGGTATAAAAGCCACCGTTGCAGAGTCTAAAATACTTGCCGAAGGCGTGAAAGATATTGAGGCCCGTGTTAAGGTTATAGCTAAAGAAATAGATGATTTGTGGGAAGGACTAGACTACTTATCCAATCCCCTTAAATAGAGACTAGACATGGCAATACAAAAAATAGACCTACGCCCCGGAGTAAACCGCGAGAACACTCGCTATACTAATGAGGGCGGTTGGTGGGAAAGTGATAAAGTTCGTTTTCGTCAAGGCAACCCCGAGAAGATTGGTGGATGGCAGCGCCTCACTGCGGATACGTTCCTAGGTGTATGCCGTTCTCTGTTTAACTGGAATGATCTAGGGGGCACGGATCTGCTTGGTGTGGGTACTAACCTAAAGTTTTACCTGTATACAGGTGGTACGTACAACGACATTACCCCCATAAGAGCAACAACAACTAACGGTATTACCTTTAGTGCTTCAAATGGTAGTGCTGTTATTACTGCTACCGACAACGCGCATGGAGCTTTTGTAGGGGACTTTGTTACCTTTGCTCAGGCTGTCAGTCTTGGTGGTAATATAACCGCAGCGGTGCTAAACAAAGAGTACCAGATAACTTCTGTACCTAGCGCAGACACCTTTACCTTCGTTGCTACCGCTACAGCTAGTTCTAGCGATACAGGTAACGGGGGTTCCGGGGCGGATGCTGTATACCAGATTAACACTGGGGCTGAAACACAAGCACCTCCCGGTACAGGATGGGGCGCAGGCTACTGGGGACAAAGCACTTGGGGAGATGGTAGCGGGGTTAGTTTGGACATCCGCCTGTGGAGCCAAGCTAACTTTGGTGAAGACTTACTCTTTGCCCCTATCGCTGGCCCTATATACATCTCTGACCGTAGTGACTCACTAACAACACGCGGCACCTTGTTATCTGCTGAAAGCGGAGCTTCTAACGTGCCGACAACGCAGCACGGGCTACTAGTGTCTGATGTAAGTAGGTTCGTATTTTGTTTCGGGTGTAACCCTTTGGGGAGTGCTGTAGCTAACCGCATGTTAGTGCGTTGGTCAGATCAAGAAGACGCTACTAACTGGACGCCGGCAGCTACTAACCAGTCGGGCGGGATAACACTATCTAAAGGCAGTAAGATCGTTACCGCTATCCAGTCCAGACAAGAAATACTAGTGTTTACAGATGCAGCAGTGTATGCGATGCAGTATGTAGGTGCGCCCGCAGTGTGGTCTGCTCAGCTTGTAGGCGAAAATACCTCTATCGCAGGGACTAACGCTGTAGCTTATGCTAATGGTATGGCCTTCTGGATGGGTAGAGATAAGTTCTACGTCTACGATGGGCGAACCCAATCCCTACCATGTGACCTACGTAAGTATATATTCGACGACTTTAACTCTGAACAGACCGAGCAAGTTGCGGCGGGTACAAACGAGTCCTACCACGAAATATGGTGGCACTACCCCTCTAAGAACTCTCTCACTAACGATAAGTACGTCATCTACAACTACCTAGAAAACATATGGTACTACGGTACTATGGCGCGCACTGCATGGCTGGACTCTGGGATACAGAACCACCCTTTCGCTGCTACGTATAACGGCGTTGTGGTAGAGCATGAGTTAGGTACGGACGACAGCGAACTAGCCACAACTAGCCCTATAACTGCATCCATAACTTCTGCACAATTTGACATAGGAGATGGTGATAGGTTCTCTTTTGTAAATAAGATATACCCAGATATATCCTTTGCCGGCTCTGAAGCAGGTAACGCTACCGTAACCATGTCGCTGTTCCCCAGTAAAAACTCTGGTTCGGGGTACAACAACCCCCTATCTGAGGGTGGGCAGGCAGGGCAAAATGTAGTGCGTGGGATCACTACCCCCATCGAAGAATTTACTGGGGAGGTAGACGTACGCGTTAGAGGTAGGCAGCTCACGTTAAAAGTAGAGTCTACAGGCGCGGGAGCCAAGTGGCAGTTAGGTAAGCCTCGTATAGAGATACGTCCTGATGGGAGAAGATAATGCCCGGGGATATTACTAGATATAACGTACCCTTTGTAGCTCCGGCACTGCCGAACGCCCCAACCGAATACAGCCAGATTGCGGCTAATGAAAATAACCGTGCCTTACGTATATACTTTAACCAGATAGATAAAGCGTTACGGACACAGACCTCTAGCACTATTACCCCTGCGCAGTTCGGTGCGGGAGGCGATGGCTCAGATGATACCGCAGCTATCCTAGATATGGTTGCTTACGTCAAGAATAACGGTGGGGGCACGATAGACTTAGAAGATAAGATTTATTCTGTTGGCGCTACTATTGCATTTGGCGTCCCAGTCACATTACTGTGTGGTGCCGGCGCTGGATTTAGAGCTTTAACTACAGGAACTTATACTTCGATTACAGGCAGGTCTGGAGTAGTTAATAACAACCCTGATAATGGCAATCCTTACACTGTACTATTTGACATTGATGGGATGGCTTACTCCGCATTCCACGGCAGATTTATTCTAACCTCAAATGGCCAAGAAAAATTAATGGGCGGGGAAGTAAAGTATCTTGAAAACGTAGTTGCTATTGCCCAACAGGATGGCTCAGGCCCAGTTCAGGCACTCAACGGATACTTTGAGTCTTTATACATTACCAGATTACACTGCGCATTCTTCCAGCCTGAAAAGGTTACAAACTATGGGCCAGTTCTCCCGTACACACGTACTTGGTTTGCTCGACTAGAGATTATTAAGTGCTATCAAGCATGGAACTTCCTACATGTTAATGGTTTCGATGACTGCGCTGTGGGTGTTTTGCGAGTCAACAAGTGCGCCGCTGATGCTTACGCTAAGGCGTTTGACTTAGATGCTTTTGAGGCTTTCTTTGCTGGCGGTAAGGCCACAGCTACAGGTACTTTTACAATACCTCAAGGCGCAAGTGTTAATGCGGGAAGTTTTGTTGACAACACAAGGTACAGAATAACAACTTTAGGGTCTGGAAATTGGAACGCATATCTCGGAACGACAGGAGTAACATACGCAGTAGGTGACTTCTTTATAGCAACTAACAATAACGGTTCAGCTTTGACAGGGGCTGTAGTTACGGCAGGTAACAATACTTTTACAGTGAGCGCAGATGCAGATGTTGCTGTTGGTGACGCAGTAATGGTAAAAGATGCAGAGATTTATGGTCAAGGTTTTGTAACTAAGATTGCTACACTCAGCGGCACTTCTGGTACATTCGAAGACCCCGGGTTTGTTGCCGTCACCAATAAAGGATTTATATTTGCTGCTGGCGGTTTTGACATGGACAGAGCTACATTCGTTTGTGCCAAGCTCTACCTTGAGGGAGTTCATCACAAGCTACTTCATTTTACACGTCAGGGCACACTTGATGCTCAGACCTTAAAGTTTTCTACTGGTGAGTTTGCTTGCTATCAGGGAAGGCCAATAGTCTTTGAGCACATTAGCTCTTTGTGCAATATAGGCAGCATCCCCCAGAGTGAACATGGTGTTAATGGCAACCCCTTGGAAGAAACTGCGTTAGGCAAGTTGATTCAATCTTACGTTTACTACGGATTGAGATCATTTATTGATATAGAGATACCGCCAGATAGCGGGAATGAATTTGACTTCTTTCCTGATCATAATTGCACCATTAAGATGATGATGACTAGGCAAAACTTTATCACCTTTGGGATAGAGCCTATTGTGGTTGGGCATACTATATACAGTGATGCTGGTAAACCGGGTGGACTCAGGGAGTATTCTACAAGTAACAGCCAGTTGTTTGTTGAGTATTCAGATCAGACAGTTAAAGTATCTGGTGACATTGGCGGGACTCCAATGCTAATTAATGACGGCAAATTAAGAGTTGACAACTCTGCGGCAGCTACTAATCTAGGTTCAGTAGCCAAAAAAATAGAGGTATTTTCTGAAGGCGGTGTTAGCCTTGGGTTTATACCAGTGTATTCATCAATAACTTAACGATTAGAGAGGTTACGCTGTAATGGGTAGAGGCATGGGCGCAATGCAGGCGAACCACATAATGAGTGGTGGTGGTGGTAGAGGTACTACTCGTGGTTCCCAGAACTTCAGTATCTACCAAAACCCTGACTCCCTACGTCCCCGCTCGACGCACGAGGAGCGCACAAAGACTTCGCAGGGTTATGGTAAGCCGCCAGTCTATAACACGCGAGCTGACCATCCGGCCTACTCATATACACCGTCAGATGCGGAAAGGCAGGCTTTCTACGATGCTAATCCCGGCACAGACCCCTCGAAAAATACGGGTAATTGGCTTAGGGATGCAGTCAGAGATAATTCCGTTAGAGATACACTAGGTAGTGCGCCCGGCGCAATAGGGACAGGACTAGAAAACACTTACGACTACGTTACAGGTATACCCGCAGCGGAAGTAACCTATAGTATTCTTGGGGGCACTCTTTTCAAAGATACCGCTAATATGTTCGGGAAACTACTGGACGCCCCAAAAGCGATATATGAATGGTGGCACAGCAATGAAAACTACTTACGCCCAGAGAACCTATCTAAAATCTCAGATATTTACGGGCGCGACCTCACCATAGATCAACAACGGCAAGCCCTCGAATCGTTTACATCTCAAATGCCGGGTGGGGATGATTTACTGAAAAGTATAGACGCTATTCAGTCAGGGCAGTACGGTGCACCTACGAGCGGGGGTACCCCTACTGGGGGTGATGGTTCAGGCGTGGGGGGCACACTAAGTAACCCTAATTTTGATGCGAGTGGGCGGGCAACCCGTGTACAAGTGCCCGGGGGCGGCACCGTTGGCGTAACACGTAAGGTTCTAAAGCCCGGCGATTCCGGGTATGTAGACTACGGCGACCCCCGTAACATGAGCCAGTCACGACAGTATCAGTACTTTCAGCAACTCAAGGGAATGGGCGAAGACATTAACATGTCGGACGAGGAGTGGGAGAACGCTTCTGACGCTGAACGCCAAGCCAACCTTGAAGATCGACAAGCGTTCCGAGAGCTGCATGGAGAAGACCTTAACACCCTCCAAGGCTACATGCGTTCGTATAACCCAACTACTTACGGCACAGACGCAGATGGCGACCCTATATATGCAGAGGGGTCTATTTCTGGGTACAACTTAGATAGTCTTTCCCCCTTTGATGATGATTTTGGTAGTCCAGAGCGTTTAGCCGATGTTGAAACTAAGTTCCTAAATGGAGAGATTAGTGAGACCCAGCTTAACCGTTATCTAGACGATGTAGAACGTAGTACCGGCGATACTTTCAACGTGCCGTTGGGGGAGTCTCTAGAAATGCTAGAGAGCGCAGGGTTTACAGATAGGGAGCTACAAGAGTTCTCGGTAGACTACACTACGATTGATCCTAACACGGGGGAATACCGATCAGACGAAGAATACTTTGATTACTTTGAGTCGGTGGTTAATCAGCTAGAATTTGAAGACCCAGAACTCGAAGTCGAAGCGTACGATATGTACGACACTAGGCGCACCGAAGATTACGCAAACGCGTTTGACTACCTAGATGCCGTGGCAGGTACTGATACCTTCGGCGAAGTGTTTTCTACTATGGATGCGGAAAAAGCGAACGCCTACTTAGACTACCTAAAAGATCAGGGGCGGCTCGAAGACTCTGTTTATAGAGAGATGGTAGCTGCAAACCTATCGACAGATGACCAAAAGTTTTTCTACCTGCAAGATGAAACTACTATTGCCACAAACGCGTCCGGCAGCATATATGATGATTACCGCATCGTACAGTTTGATGAGTTAGACACAGAGTACGATAGCCCTAGTAGCATCGAAGGGTTCACTGACGAGCAGAACGAGCGCCGCGCCACGATTGCTATGTTAGATGCAGGTAATGTGTCTTTCTCTGACGTGCAGAAGGGGGTGGAAAAACCCAAAAAGAAGAAGTGGTACGAAGACCCACTAGAAGTACTTAAAAGTGCGGGGGAGTCTTGGTTCTTCGGGGGTACTAAAGAACTCGGCCCTGCTATTGAGAACGTCCTCAAGGGAGAAGCCAATAGTCAGGATTGGCTGCAAGTCACCCCTTTTGCCTTGGAAATGGCAGAGGTTATCACCCCCGGCGTAAGTCGAGATGATGCGCAGGAACTGGGGGAGATTGCAAGAGCTGATGCCCTAGCGAATGGCGCAACGGCGGCGACTGCGGTGCAGGCGGGAAAAGATGCGTATGACACAGCACGCCTCGGTAAGGGGTTTGTCTTTGGTGACTTATACACCATGGGGTATAACGAGAGTAAGGCCGCCATAAACGCCACGCTTACTGGTAACCTAGACGAGTTTGCTAAGCAGCGAGTAACAGCCGTTGCCTTTGAGAAAGGTATGAACGCCATAGGGGATACTGACCTAGTAAAAAGCATGTCTCCTAAAGTTAGAGAGGCTACGCATAAAACCCTAGTTGACTTAGCAAACGGTAAGAGCCTAGAAGACTCCCTCAAAGACCAAGCTGAAGATTACGGAGAAGAAGTATTAGAAGATTGGGCCGAAGAACGTTGGGACGAATGGAAACCTAAGCTAGAACAGATGGGGCGAGACTTCGACGACAACTACTTGCAGCCGCTAAAAGACATGCTACCCGATGGGGGGCAAGCTAGAAAATTCCTTAGCGACTTTGATGATGAAGTGGTGCAGAAGTTCACTAAGCCTATAGGCGACCTAGGTTCTGATATAGACGATAACATCATACAGCCTGTACGGGACTTCGTAGAAGATAATGTTATTGACCCTATAGACGATGTTATTGATGAGTTTGGTGACGAGCTACCAGACGGGCCTGACTTACCAGACGATGATGACTTCGACTTCCCTGATATGCCAGACTTCGGAAGGTTCCTAAGTGTCCTAGGGCCACTAGCCGGTATGCCGGGGTATGCTCCTCCAGAAGAAGAGAAAGGTGAAGACGATTTAATGCAGTTTGCAGAGCCCTATGACTTCTCTGGAGATAGCATATTCAGGGATAGAGCACAAGAAAAACGTTTTGGCATTACGCGAGATAGTGATACACTACTAACAGATATTAATGCCAATGTTAATGACACTAACCTAGACGAATTTGCAGGGCTTGAAGGGCTCGATGGAGTTCCCCAACTTAGCAGGTTTCGTGGGTTTTAGATAATCGGAGATAAACAATGGGCTTTTTAGACCCGGATATTCCTGAGAGCGGATATAAAGGTAGCGTACCTAAGTACACGTCTACTCGTAGGGCGGTAGATAACAGCGCCCAGACAGAGCGCAGACCGGGCCAAGGTGGACGTCGGTACTTCAGTGATACCATATACTCTAATATGGACGGTGCAGATCAGGGCAACCAGACGACCACTATGATCCCAAGAGGCACTACTACCTCTGCAATCGCGCAGGCGGAGCGTCAAGCAGACTTCTTAAAAGCTGAGCAGGACGCACGTTTTGCTGAGGGGGATGCACCTTCTTATGGTACCCCCGATTATGGAGTCTCTCCTTACGACGACGGAGTTCGTGCTTACGGTGCTCCCCATAAGAACAACAGCGGATACAGTGGGCAACCCGGCTACCGTGAAGCAGGAGATGTTACGTCTACCGCCGGATACCGTGGGCAACCCGGCTACCGTGAAGCAGGAGATGTTACGTCTAGCCCCAATATGGGTGCAGGTAGTGGCTACCGTGAAGAAGGAGATATTACGTCTAGCCCCAATATGGGTGCAGGTAGTGGCTATCGTGGGGGTAGATTCGATGAGCCGTCAATAACAGAAGACGAACCATACCGAGCAGGTGGGTACCGCGAAGATGGGGATACTACATCAAGCAACGACCTCCCAGAGACTCCTAGGTACGCCCAAGGCGGTATTGCGCAGTTTGGCGCAGGTAGTGGTTATCGTGGGGCTAGTAGCCCTATGCCACGCTCTCCTTTCCGTCGCGGACAACCCGCTCCTTCTTATGGCGCAGGTAGCGGTTATCGTGGTGTACCCGCTCCTTCTTATGGCGCAGGTAGCGGTTATCGTGGTGTACCCGGACGCACTGGACAAGAAGGTATATTCGGCATTACTGACGCACTCAGGCGATCCCGAGCTGGTAATCGTTCTCCACAAGTAATAAACGACATTCCACCTATAAGCGGTCAGCGTCCTCCGGGTCAACCCCCAAAATATATTATGCCTCCTATAAGTGGGCAGCGTCCTCCGGGCCAGCCCAACCGAAATATCAGCGTGACCGACGAGCTTCGCCGTGCCGCTGGCCCAGATTTCCTCAACGGCCCAAACAAAGGCATCGTTGCGGACAACCACGGTGAGATGGTGCGAAGACGCGAACAAATGGAGAAGTATAAAAGGGAAATGAACGAGAAGAGAAACACCTCAGAGAACAATAAGCGTCTAGAAGACTTACTGAATGGTGATGGTGGTAAGGCTCCTGTAAACCGTCAGCGCCCCTCTGGCCCGATGCGAAACAAAGGCCGTAGAAGAAGAAGTGATGGTACAACTAGCGAAGTTGATTTTGGGGGCATTACTGACGCACTCAGGCGATCCCGAGCTGGTAATCGTTCTCCACAAATACGAAACGACATTCCACCTAGCATGCCCAAGAATAATGGTGTACCTATGCAGCTTGAGCAGCGTATGCGGGGCTTCCGAGGCTTCGCTGAAGGTGGTATTGCACAGACCTCTCCGGGCCAAGGGTACTACTTAGGTGGCGCTACTGATGGTATGGCGGATGAAATAGTATCTACTATTGATGGTGAAGTAGAAGCGCGTTTGAGTGATGGTGAATACGTCATTCCTGCTGATGTAGTAAGTCATCTTGGCAATGGTAACTCCGCTGCTGGCGCTGATAAGCTAGGTAAGATGATGGATAACGTCCGTAAAGAACGTACCGGCAATAAGGAGCAAGGTAAGAAGATCGACGCGGATAAAGTAATTAACAAGATGGCTGGTGGTACCGCACAGTTCAACACGGGTGGAGAAGTTACTACTGGCGCTGAGAGTTCTATATCTCCTTATGCTGGCGACTACGTTGTTGATATGTTAGGTAAGGGTGCAGCGGCGGCAGACACGCCATACCAAGCCTACACAGGCCCACTTACTGCGGGAGCTAGTGAGTTACAGCAACAGGCGTTTAGGGGCGTTGGAAGTTTACAGACTCCCGGTGCTATGGGCGGGCAGGGTTATCAGGCAGGTACATTCGACTCCGCTGCTCAACAGCAGTACATGAACCCGTATCTACAAGGCTCGTTGAACCCTCAGCTAAGAGAGAATCGTCGTGAGGCAGAGATACAGCGCATACAAGACGCAGGACGTTTGACTAAGGCTGGTGCTTTTGGTGGTTCACGTCAAGCTATTATGGAAGCTGAAGGCGCACGTAACCTGCTACAAAGCCAAGCTGACATTACCGCTAGAGGCTACGATACAGCATTCCAGCAGGCGCAGAAGCAGTTTAACACCGAGCAGGATCGTGGGATGACTGCACAGGATAAGACCAACAAGTTCGGATTCGATGTACTAACCGCACAGCGCAATGCAGGTGATACTCAGAGAGCTATTGAAGCTGAAGGCATTGCTGCGGATAAAGGGCAGTTTGAGGAAGAGCGAGATTACGCCCAGAAGCAGATTCAGTTCCAAAAGTCTCTACTAGAAGGATTACCCCTTGAGTCACAGTCAAAGCAGTTTATGGGGCCAAGTGACCTAGCTCAGCTATCCGCTATCCTAAGTGCGGGAGGGAGCCTCTACGATATGTATGATAAGTACACTGGTGGTTCTGATGGCGGTGGTGGCGGTGACAGCTTCAAATACGAAGATTACGACGATGCTTTTGATACAGACCAAGGCAAAGATTACGAAGAAGTAGAAGGCGGTGGTAACTCTGAGATATACCGCGACCCGCTGGGGATATAAGTACTAACAATTTGGAGAATAAGTAATGGCCTTACAGCCTTCAGTAGATAAAGAAGTAAACACGTTGATGGATACGTACCTTAAAAACCCACAGGGTCTAGAGCAGCAGGTAAGGCTCGACCCTAGTCTGGTTAAAGGTATTGCTCTGGAACGTGTTAAAGAGCTGTTAAAGGCTGAGCAAAATACGATTAACGCTCAGATGCAGACTCCTCCTAGCACTGTCATAGACCAAGAAGCCCAAGAGTTGACGGGTATCGCTTCCGGCGGATTAAACGAAGCTGTGGATAGAACAGGTGGTGCTGCACAGGCTAAAGGTATCGCTTCCGCTATGCCACAGAGCAACCAGAATATGCCGAAAATGGCTAGTGGGGGCAAAGTGCAGAAGTACGATAAAGGCGAAAAGGTAGAGAAGGCGAAGACTGTTGGTGAAGGCGATAACGAGTTTAAGACCGAGAAGCTAAGAAAGCAGTTAGCAGGGTACGGCATTGGCTCTAAAGCAGAGTGGGAAGCGCTAGCTGATTCGGAAAAAGAGCGTGTACTATCCGGTATACAAGCGTCCGATGCAACTAGAAAAATGCTTGGTGGGAACCTAATCGACAGAGGTATAGACGCTGCTGGGGACTTTACCGGCTATATTAGCGACCAACTGGACGAGTTTGGGCAGACCGGCGTGGGTACTATGCTTGGTTTAGGTGGAAAGCCAAAAACCCAAAAAGAGATAGACGCTGAAGAAGAGGAGGAGCGCTTTGAAGACCTACCTGATTTAAGCGGCTCTAGTATGCAGAATATTACGGATATGTTCGGTGCGGATCAGGTTTTCGTTGACGCGGCTGCCGCACAGAACGCAAAAATTGACGCGGCTAAGCAAGCAAAAATTGACGCGGCTGCCGCACAGAACGCAAAAATTGACGCGGCTAAGCAAGCAAAAATTGACGCGGCTAAGCAAGCAAAAGCTAATATGTTAAAGGGGCCAACTGCCAAACCTAAAAAAGGACTAGGCTCGATATACGGCGATGACCTTGCTGGTATGCAAGGTGCTGCCATGGGAAACCTGAAGGACGCTATGACTAAAGACCCCGTAAAAGCGGGAGACGATGCCTTCAAAAAGTATAGAGAACGTACTAATTATAGTGGGGTTGTAGCAGAGCACGACCGTATGCGAGCCGAGCAAGACGCGGTTAATAAACGCTATGCACGTAGTGACAAGCAGGAAGTAAGAGATCGCGCGATAAACTTCTTCGCAAACGTTGCTTCGGAAAACCGTGGCATACGAGGGCTCGGTAAAGCCGCTAAGGGCGACTTAGAGATGCAGCAGCAGCAGCAAAACCGTACTCAGGCTATGCTAGATAAAAGTCTAGAGATGGATAAGACGTACCTAGCAGACACTATGGGCCTAAATAAAGAAGCGGCGGAAAAAGCAGCGACTGCGCAAAACACAACCGATACATTAGCGATAACAAGTTCCCAGACGTGGGCTAACATGCAAGAAGCTGAGCGGGTATCTGCAAACGCGGCATTGGACAGAGAGTTCCAGCGCGAAGATAGCTCAATGAAAAGAGCTCACGATAGAGTTATGTTAATCTTAGGCAGTGAAGAGAAGATGAAGCAGCTCTCTATAGCGCAGAGGGCGGAGCTACAACAACTAGTATCTGAGTCTATACTAGAGGCTGACCAAAATGATATGCAGCTAATGCAGATGAGAGCTCAAATGAACGCCGAAACCGACCCAGAGAAAAAAGCACAAATGGAAAGCGCTATTGCAGCGCTATCACAGCAAAAAGTGCAGGCGGGTTTGGCAATGATGGAAGCCCTCGTCGCCGCTGGGTTTGACGACCTATCTATACCATCATCCTAAAGGAATCACAAAAATAAATAACTAAGGGCATAAAATGTCGCGCATAAAAGAATTAGAGCTTGAACTCGAACGTGCAAGAGAGGCGGGAGATGAAGCAGCGGTATACGAACTTACTTTTTATCTAGAACGAGAAATAGACAGGGTACTGTCAGAGCCAGAAGAAAGGCCCGAGCCAGAACTGAGCTTGAGCCCTGACGAAGATATAGACTACAGCGTATTTGATACAGCCGAAGAGCCTATGTTCGCCCTAACGGGTGGTATAAGTCGTGGTATTGACATTATGGGCGAGGGCGTAGGCTCTGCCATCGAAGGTTTTGGTTCAGTAACCGGACTAGAGGGGGTCGAAGAGTTCGGCTCTGAGATGGTGGATGAGAACCAACGTCAACTAGAACTAGCCGAGCAGTACGCCACAAGACGTCAAGATGTAGAAGGTGTAGGCACAGGTGCTGAGTACTTCTTTGGTACCTTAGGTGAGACTGTCCCCCAGATGGCTACCGCGATAGGTGCTGGTGCTTTAGCTGTTGCCGCCGCTCCTGCCGCACTTACTGTTGGTGCTGGCGCTATGATCGTCGGTGCAGTCGGTGCAGGTCTATCTCAAATCCCATTCTTTTATGGTATGAACCGTGAGCGACAGAAAGAAGCTATAGAGCGTGGAGACGGTGTTGCAGAACTAGACGAAGGTACAGCCTTCCTCTCCGCCATACCTCAAGCGGCTATGGAAGGTATCGTCGATAGAATGCTAGTCGGTAAGTTCTTTACCCCCAAAGTTATACGCCAAGGTGGAGTGTTCTCTAGAGTAGCCAAAGGCGCTGGCGCAGGTGCCGCAGTAGAGATACCTACCGAAGTCGGTCAGCAGATGATCGAGCGTGCGCAAGCCGGACTTGACCTAGAAAGCGACGAAGCTATCGAAGAGTACATAGATGCAGCCGTTGCCGCAGGTATGATTGGTGGCTCTATTGGTGGTACCTCCGCAGGTGTAGGGAAACGCTATCAGACTCCCGCAGTGGAAGCCGGCGTAGACCCCGAAGGTAAGTGGGTAGCGTACAAAAACCCAGACGACAACACATTCTCCTACCACGATGCCGAAACCGGTGGCGTGCTATTTACTGGAGTACTAGAAGGTGACCGTGGTCGAGTCGAAGCTGACATTAAAGCAGGTAAGGCCGCCCAAGCAGAGCTAGATGCTCAGACAACTCCCGAACCTGAAGCTGTAGAGACAGAGGGTGTTACCCCCGAAGAAGCTGCGGCAGTGTCCGAAGCAGACATAGATGAGGTAGTTGGCACTGAAGAAGTTATCACCGATGACACCCAAGCTACCGCCCCTGTAGAAGAAGCTCCTGTATTCGATGAGGACGGACAACGCGTTGAGGCTACAACCGAAAGAGCTACCCCGGTAGAAGAAGCCCCTGTAGACCCAGAAGTAAAGCGTCAAGAACAGATAAAGACGTTGACCGATGCGGGTGTACCTATAGAGATGGCGGAGAGAACTGCCGAAGAGACATTCCAACAAGACATAGATAAGGTACGAGTGGAAGAAATCGTTGCCACAGGTGCCGCTACCAAAGCGCAAGCCTCACGTATTGTAAAAGAACAAAGAAAAGCTGCGGAAGCAGAAGCTAAGGCGGAACAGAAGCGTGCTGAAGAAGTCGCTAAGTTTGAAGAAGCCGCTGCCAAGGAAGGGTTCGCAGAAGAGAGTGTAGACGTACCTGTTGAGCCTGTTGTAGAAGCTGAGGTACAACCTGCGCCCGTAGTAGAAGCTGAGTCTGTTGTAGAAGCTGAGGTACAACCTGCACCCGTAGTAGAAGCTGAACCTGTAGTAGAAGCTGAGGTACAACCTGCGCCCGTAGTAGAACCTGCGCCCGTGGTAGAAGCTGGGCCTACACTTGTAACTACCGAAGACCTAGATGCAGTGGGTATACCAAAAGCTGCCCCCATACGTAAGCGTATCGTAGGTAAGGCTAGAGAAGACCAAGGCACGATAGACCAACTAATTAAATACTCTACAAACAAAACTATTCAGGATAAGCCTGAGTTGGTAACTGCGGTAACTGAATACGCACTTGGCCCAGTACCTGAAGCGGACACTCGCACATTTGAGTTCACAGAAGGGTTCGCCGATTTACCGGAGCGCACTGCTACTGGCGAGAAGAAGACTCTACTAGAGCAGACTCGTGAGGAAGTTGCGGTTAGAGAAGAAGCAGATACCAAACAAAAACTCGCCGATGAGGGTAAGCTAGTCCCCGACGAAAAAGGTGAGTCTACATTTAGAGATGTCGAAGACCCAGAGTTCCAACACAAGAACCCTAGTACTGGTAGGGTAGAAGAAGACAGCGATGCCACTGCCCATAAGGGTATGAAGGCAATGACTGTTACCGCAGCTAAAGACTCGCGGGGCAAGAGGGCTAGGCAGATTAGGGGTAGGGCCATATACTCAAAGGTTGGAGAGCGAATCACAGACTCTATCGACCTAGCTACGTACGATGTAGTAAATAACATTAGCCCCCAAGTGTATGCAACAAAAGCTACCCCCAAGTCCTTTGACGGTATGGGAAGCGGGACTGCGAAAGCCTACCTAGACTCCTTACGTGCTGACCCTAACATAAGTCAAAAGGTTAAGACCTATATAGATGAGGCCATGGCTAACGCGCTACCTATAGACGTTACTATAAGAGAGACAACTACCCCCAAGAACATCAACACTAATCTTGAGGGTAACATGCAGGCTGCGCTCAACGACAAGAACGAGTTTGACAGAGCTACCACCGATCCAGAAGTGGCAAAGCTAGCCGCTGCAACTGCCGCTGCCAAGAAACGCGCCAAAGAAGTTAAAGCTGCCAACAAAGCAGGTAAGGCATTAGTTAAAACTAGGAACAAAGAACTACAGAAAGCGGAAGCTGACTTAGCTAAGGCTAGAGCTGAGGGTGATGCACCTGCTATTAAACGTATTGAAGATAAGATAGACGCACAGCGTCAAGCCAAACGAGAAGAGGACGAGGCCGCAGCAGTTGCTTCTGAGGAATACGCAGATGTAGATATGTATGATGATCTGTCTACGTTGGACTTCAGCCTACCCGCCGACTCTACAGTAAACCTAGACGTACCACTGCACCCCGTTGCTAAGGGGCTACTTGCCAGAGGCGATCTTAAAGGTGCATTAGGGATACTGCGTGGCACTACAAACAGCGTACACGTACGTGACCTCACTACTGCGTTCCTAGACAACGTAGGCACCACCAAGATTGAGGTAGTAGGCGACCTTAAAAATTCTAACGGCGAAAAAGCTAACGGTTTGTTCGATCCAAAAGCAAACACAATCAAGCTAGACGCAGGGACTGGTATCAATACCCACGTGTTACTTCACGAGATGGGCCACGTTGTTACGGCTGAAGCTCTGAGTAAACCTTCGCACCCCGCTACCAAAAAGTTACAGGCTATATTCAAAGAGGTAACCCCACGCCTAGGTACCGCTAGAGGCGCAGCTAACCTAGACGAGTTTGTAGCAGAGGTACAAGGTAACGTAGAGTTCCGCCAAGAGTTAGCTACGATCCACCTGAAGGGTAACCCTGCTAGTGTGTTGCAGCAGGTGAACAACATCCTTGCTAACATCTGGCGTAGACTCATGGGCAAACCTACCAAGTCATTGGAGTCAGATATATCCGCACTACAAGCGGCTGACAACATTATCTACGGCATCATGTCTCCTGCGCCTGACTCTAGGTATGCAGGTGAGCTTCTCCACGCCTCAGTCTCTACGGTAGTAGACAACCAGAACGCGTTACAGAGAGGAGTAAATAGTGCGGGGGGCTCACAGAACTGGGTACTTAACGGATTCTCTAACTTCCTACCGTGGGCCAGCAATAAGGCCAAGACTATGCTTATGAGTGTCATGGACATGGATACTATGGTAGATGTATCTAACTACGAAGGGTACCAAGTAGGGTACACCGTACCGAGTGGCAAAACTGTAGTGCAGTCTTTCCCTACTAAGAAAGAGCGTAATGCTAGGGTAGCTGAGATAAAGGCCAACCCTTCCATTGATACTAACAGTATAAGAATCCCGAACCGTATGCTTGAACAAGAAGCTATGCAGGTTGAAGGGGTTAGCGAAATACGTACACTCCTCAATGAGCAGAACGGCTCGCTGAACAAAGCCAATCAAGATGCTAAGTTCGAGCTGAATAAGTTATACGAGTGGCAGAAGGGCGCCACTGATGCGCAGGTCAAGGCGCTGTCCGATATGACGCAATCTACTATAGACAAGGTTGACCCTAACGAGTCAGTAGATGTATACAGTAAGTGGGAGATGAAGTACCGTGTTGGTAACGATATGGAATCCCGCCTGTTCGACAGTAAAGACGTGCGCGATGCTGCGATAAAACAATACAACGCAGCTAACCCAGAGTATAAAGCTAGGAAGGGCCGTGAACCTAACCCCGATAAGGTTAAGGCGTGGAAAGAAATGCAGCCTGCATGGAAGGCGCTAGGCAAAGATGGACGTGCTATATACAACCACATAGTAAATGTGTACAAAGTTAAGCACAGAGAATTGTATGATGTAGCGGTAAACAACTACGACAACATGGATGGGCTAAATGACGACACACGTAAAACTCTGAAAGATGAGCTGTTCGAGCGTATGTATGGTGAGGAAGGTATTACTCCGTATTTGCCTCTGGTGCGTAAAGGCGATCACTGGCTACGTTATGACATACCAAGCCCTGAAAACCCAAAGACACGTATAGAAGTAGTAGAAGCATTCGGCAGTATTAGAGAGCGTGATGCTGCTAAAGCGGATGTTGTAAACAACTCTCCCGATGGATTTGACCCTAAGATAAACGAGTTCAACCAACTTACTCCTGCATCATTCGACAGAGCGCCTCCAGCCTCCTTCGTTAAAAAGACTATGGATGCTATCAACGAGTCCGATGCTAGTGGGGCAGACAAGTCTGCATTGCAGACCCAGATAATGCGTGTGTACATCCAGACCCTCCCAGAAACTTCGGCGGCTAGGTCTAGGCTGAAGCGTAAAGGCACCGAGGGTTTCATAAAGAACCCCATCACTGCTATGGAAGAGAGACTGTACGCTATAACTAGAGAGACAGCTAAGATGGCTAGTACTCGTAAGTTGTTGCAGGCAGCGGGTAAGATGCGAGATACGTATTCGGGTAGTAAGGATAGTCCCGTTACAAAGAACCAACAGTTAATAGTTAATGAAGTACTAGACAGAGTAAACTTCGCGGTTAATCCTCCGGCAGATGCTGTTGCTCGTACCCTCAACAGGGTGGCATTCAACTTTACTATCGGATTTAACGCATCGTCTGCGCTTGTCAACACGTCTCAGATTCCTTTGTTTGTGTATCCTCAGTTTGCAGGTATCTATGGGTACAGGGCTACCCTAGGTGCGATAGGCCGAGCTACTAGATTATTCTTCGGTAGCGGCAACGTAAACCAAAGAAAGCTCATGGCAGAACTAGACGGTGAATCCTACGGAGAGACTAAAAGTTTTGCGGGACAGAACGTACAAAACTATTACAAAATAGATGACGATGGTAATTACCAAGTACGTGACGACCTGCCTAACCTAGATGTTGTAGTGAACAAGAAGACAGGACAGACCCGTAGAGAGTATCTACAAGATAAAGCCGTGGTAGTTAAGATCGCCGCCGCTCAGGGACAGCTAGATAACTCGATGATACAGGACGAACAAGGGCTATCCTTCGTAGAAGACCCTAAGAGCCTAATAGAAAAAGGACAACGAGTATCCGCGTTCATGTTCCACAAAGCGGAGGTTATGACTCGTCAGATAACTCTCTTAGCTGCATACGACCTAGAGATGCAGCGTATGTCGGGAGAGAGTAAAGCACCTAGAACTAAGACAGAGGAAGGTTTCGAGAGCGAGCAAATGAAGTCTGAGGCTTCTGAGAAAGCTCTAGCCCTAACCCAGAAAGTAAACGGTGGTGCGTCACTAGAGACTGGTATGCGTCTATCTAGGCAAGGTTTCTTCCGAGTATCTTTGATGTATAAGAGCTTCGGCGCACGTATGTACTCTACGATGGCTATTAACGCGTTACAGATTGCACGTAACATTGCTCCCGGGAACGACGCCGACTCTAGGTTCAAGCGTAACGCAGCTATCCGACAGATCGTAGGTACGTTCGGCTCTTCTGTGTTCTTTGCCGGCATCAAGGGTATGCCTATCTTCGGTGCGGTTGCGATGTTCTACAACCTAGCTAAAGATGACGACGAAGAAGATTTTGAAACCATCGTGCAGAAGAACCTGAGCCAAGGTTGGTATAAGGGGTGGATGACAGAGCAGTTGGGGGTAGATGTATCCAACCGTATTGGACTTAGTAATCTAATACTACAGACTAATAGATACAACCAAGACGCGTCTCTAGAAGAAAGTATATTCCACTATGTTGGCGGCCCTGCATTCGGTGTAGTTAAGAACGTATACCGTGGGTACGAAGATATTGTAGAGAAAGGTAACTTAGAACGTGGTATAGAAACGATGCTGCCGGCATCTCTAAAGAATATGTATAAGTCAGTGATACGTTACCCTAGAGATGAGGGCGCACTTACCCGTAGAGGAGACTTTATATGGAGTGACCCAAGCGGTAGCGAACTAGCGGCACAGTTCTTTGGCTTCTCTCCTGCGGAGTACACCTTCATCCAAGAGAAAGAGAATCAGAAGAAGCGTATCGAGAGCGCGGCTAAGCAGCGCCGTAGTAAGTTACTGAAGCGTAGGGCGCAGGCTGAACGTAACGGAGACTTTGTAGAGTACAGCAACATCATAGCCGATATTATGGAGTTCAATGGAGACTACCCTACGGCAGCAATCACCGGAGATACTATAGCCCGATCCAGACGTGCGTACGGGAAAGCTACTGCGGAAACTATTAACGGGGTTAGATACTCTAAGATGTTCCGAAGTGTGATCCAAGAATTTGAATCAGAGTACCATCAGAGTTACTACGAATAAAAAATACCCCCCGCCTGTCTCGGAAACAGGTTAGGGGGGCAAAAGGGGGAACTAGCGTTTATTAGCGTGTACGCCAGACACGTATACCGAGTAAGCCATTCTCCGTGCATACTCTGGATTCTGTACTAAACTTCTTAGAGTTGGTTATCTTCTTTAACTGCTCTCTAGCTTTCTTGGTGTTGATGCACGGCACAAAGAATGATGTACCTACTGTAAACCTATCCCAGTTTATTACCACACGTAATCCATCTGGGTCTATGTCATGCACCATTAACATATTATAGGTCTACGTTTATCTTCGAGCAGTCCACGGATAGCACTGTGGATGGGGGTAGCTGTGTCGGCGTGCCCTTAGTAAGACGCATCTTGATAGTCTTACCCTCAAACTTATCCTTCAAGTCCTGCACGAACGAGCCATAGTTTATCTGCTGTCTACCGCACCATGCCTTGAGGGGCTTAGGGATTAGGTACACACGCTTGATGTCTGTCTCGTACCTACCCACCAAACGAATCTTAGGGTCTAGCTCAGGTATAACTAAGCTGTCTAGTCCGTTGTCGTTTTGCTTACGTAGGTCATCGGTGCTTTTGATCTTGAGTATGCTACCCCAGTTCTCGTGGATGTAATCATTAAGTGTATCTGTTACAGAACTATTCATATCATTAACTCCATTCTTATTTTCTTTAAGTAGTCTGACAACATAGGCCATCAGTTTTTTGGTATCGTAATCAATCAGTCCTAACTTGTTAGCTATAATAACTCCAGTAACTGTAGCCGCCGCCCCTGCTGACCAGAATCGGTTCTCTGCGGTTAGCCCTGCGGCAGTGTCAATACGTTGCTGTACGTTAGCTAGTAGCGCCTTAACCTGATCAACGTTCCTCATTATGTAACGTATGTATATAGGGCCGGCATGTCCGTACACTGTGGTAGCTCTCTTCGCGTGCTCGTCCGTCAGTGCCTTAGAGTCAGAATCAGTAAACAGCTTGACCGCTTTAGTCTCCATCATGCGTTGGGCTTCCGCTTTCGGCATGTTCTTTACCATACTTACCCGCTCAATGATACTAGTGTTGCCTGTACTAACCGCCAGTAGACTCCATGGCTTACCACGTGCGCGCTCTGCGTTACTGCCTCCCGACATACGATTACGTTGCTTACCACTAGAGATTTGGTAGATGAGGTTAGACAGGTCTTCCCCCTTAGCATTGGTCATCTCATCGAGGTATAGAGGTAGGTTATGGTACACCTCGCCACGGTTCATACGTGACGCTTGTGAGTCATTCTCTGACAGCACCATACCTTCTGGCTCTGCCCATACTGATGCCCCCACGAACATAGCTGTAGTCTTACCCACACCAGAGTCCTTACTGTGGATGTGGAACCCTGCACAAGCGATGGGGGAGAACTCCATGAGAGGAGACCCAAACGCTGTACCTACTATGTACTGGTGCATCTCAAAGCCATCTTTGTTATAGAAGTTAGCCATGCTCTTCCACTCATCTAACGTCCCCTTTGGCTCGAACAGGTGCATCAGTCCGACAGTGGTCGTAGAGGGAGGGTTGAACTTAGTCTCTGTTGCGGTCAGTTCTTGGTTGCCTAGTACAAACGCATCGTAGTTATCGTCTGTCCAACCAAACTGTCTACGGGCGGCATCGGCTGTACTGTTAGCCTGTAGCTCATTAACCCATGTGGTAGTGTAATTCATAAGGTCATCCATCTTAGTTACAGCTACACCTTGCATTGCCATCTGCTTACGGAACTCTTCACGAGATGTAACTGAGGTTAGGGGTACAGTGAACTCACGTACACCATCACGAGGGAGGTGTAAACGCATTACCACAGCCTCTCCTATCTCCTCATCTAGGATACGTTTCACTACGTACAAGTCGTTGTGGTATATAGGGGTCTCGTCCATATCCCCATCTTCATTACGACTGCGTATATACACACCACCGTTCTGTCCTCGGAAGTATGGCTTAGGGTATTCAGGTATGGTGTACGTACTGGTTGGGCTGTTAGGTAAGTGTAGAGCCGGAGCTTCTACCACGTTATCCGATGGCGCGGCGCGGAGTACTTTGTTACCTAGTGTGATAGGGGATTTAACTTTCCCCCAGTTTGGGCAGTCGCCACATACATCAGGGTTGAACTCATCAAAAGACGTACATAGGTATGGCCCTTTAATACCATCCATCTTAGCCGCAGTGTCTTCTGGGTTATACCCTTCGTGATTCTTGGATATGTTACGTGCCGCTGATTCTGAATCCGAACAGAACTTGGCTATGGATAACCCTGCACGCCACATAGGTTCGCTACAGTTCTCTTGGTCTTTCCATATAGTCTTTAACTGCTCACACCCTCTACCTTCCATAGTCTTAACTATGATGTCTTTAAAGGAGGATTCGGTGTTACCCATAAGGGTCTGCATCACTGCGTTAGCTCCGCCACTAGCACGTGTTGGTGCGAGTATCACAGGGCCACCAACTAACTCAGAGAACTTATCGAAGTCTATGGGGTCAGGAGTACTAGCCGCAAAGTAATCTACAGGGCAGGGTGGGTTCGTCTTATGGTTACGCGTTTTAGGTACACGTAGTACCCGTGCCGCATCTGCTGTAACCGAGGGGTCTGCAAGTAGCCCGTGTACAACACACTGCTTCTTGAGGCGCTCTGCTACCGGCAACCATTCGTCTAGAGTTACTTCGTCAGTCAGGAACCAATAAGCGTGTACGCCTCGGCCTGAGTTGACTAGCATGGGTCTTGGTAGCTTCTGAGCTACACAAAAATTGTTTAGTGCGTCGAGTGCCTCTGCTTGGTCTGGGTATTCTTTCCCTTCACCACAATCTAAATCGAGGAAGAACGACTTCAGGTGTTTCACATTATCTACTTTCCGCGAGTTTGATTCTTTAAATGTACTTAATGCAAAATAAGAATCGAAACCATCTTTGTCATACTTACGCGCCGCGTCAGCTAGATGCCCTATAGAATCATAGAACTTCTGTATCCGGCGGCTATCTGTAGTGCGACTTGCGAATAAGCAGTAATTTCCTTCGTTCCCCAACGTCTTTCTAAGAAATACTTCTACATTCATAACCTTTACCTAATTCCGAGAGTCGCCACAGCAGGGGCACCGAAGTGCCCTTTTCAGAATATATCCTAGCTGTGGGATTAGTTTACTAAGAGACTAACTTAGTCGTCCCATTCATCGACGATTGATGCAAGGTCAGCATCATCTTTTGGTGCGGGAGCCGATTTCTTTACTACCTTCTTAGGCTCAGAGACTTTCTTTGGTTCGTCCTCAAAGATGTCATCACTTACTGCTTCTTGTGGAGCAGCTTTGGGAGTTTGCACTTCAAATGGGTTTTCGTCAACCTCTAATTCAAAGCCGTCAACAACATCGAACGGTGAAGCCGCAGATTGTGGCTCTTGGTACTTGATAACCTGTACTGCTTTAAGGCGTAGTGATACACCATTGTCACGCATGTTGTAAGGTACAAACACAACTGCGATGTTACCAACACTACCAGTGGTGAGCTTAAAGTCCTCAGGAAGTTCTTTGCTCTTGGCATCGTACTGCTTAGGTTTGGCGGTAGCATCTTTACCATACGCACCTTTAAGTACAGCTTTACCTACGTACTTACCATCATCATCTTTCTTGAATGGCATCTCTAACTTCTCAGGCCACGTCTTCTCTTTACGTTCTGCGTACGCAGTAGCCATAGCTTTGTACAGTGCCTTGGCTTGGTCTTTATCCATACGGAACTGTGTCTCATACTTCGCGCCATCTTCAAACGCATCACATGGAACGCTCTTGTTCTCAGCGTTATCGAATCGGTAGCACTGGTTTACACGTGGGTAAAGGATTTCCACGTTGCTTACTAAATGTGTCATATCAATTTTCCTATAATTTAATTTGCGTCAAATTCAAATCCATCTACTTCATCAAAAGGGGAAGTTACTTGAGCTACGGTATACTCGTCTGTCTGTATAGCCGCAACTGTGTCGGAGTGTGAGATCATCTGATCTGCTACGTCCAACTCTTCCTCGTTCAATGAACGGATGGGTTTGAAAAAGAGTTTAGGTACTGCACTTTCTTCATCAAGATATACTCTGGTAACGATGCCTGTAGTGTTCGAGCCACGTGCGGATAGAAACTTCACGTACTCTTGCAGTGGCATGTTGCCATTACTCCCTCTACCGTATATCGAAGTAGCGGGTATTTGTAGTCTATAAACTACACTTGGGTCTTCTGTAAGTGTCACAGCAAGTCTCTGTGAGAACCTACACGCTCTACCACCAAACGAACCTGAACCTCTAACATTCTGAGGGCAGTCCATACATCTGGAGGATTGCTTCTGATCATCAGGTATGTCCGGTGAAGGACGCTGTGTATCTCCTGACCAACAGATTGGAGCCTTTGCTACATTGGGATCGAATGACTCCGAGTAATAATACCTAGCTACAGGCGCGGCATTTACAATAACTACATCTATTGAGTCCTTAGCCTGTGATGCTACGTCACCGTCGATGGTTCTTATCTCTCCACCACGTAGGGCGATTCGGCGTCTCATTACACATCATCCGATGGATCAGATGACCAACCCAAAGCACTATCATCTACTGCCATTACATCTTCTGGGGTGCCAGTCAAAGCCGCGTCTAATGCGTCTAGGTTAAAGCGGTATGTGCTACCTACCTTTATATAAGTACTGGCAGGGATCTCTCCCTTACGAATCCAAGATCGGGCGGTTGATATTGAAATACTGAAGTACTTGGCAACCCCCTCGATTGATACATATTTCTTTTCCATTATTTCTTCCTTACTGATATTACGTATTCTGAATTTACATTAAGACCTTTAGGTAGTAGGTCAGGATTCTCTTCCAGAAACTGCTTTACGTGTGTCTGGTTCAGTCGTTTATCGAACAGCTCTAACGCCTCGTGTTCTAAAACAAACTTATACATAGAGTCCCAATCGTTAGTCCAGTACCTAGTCTTGGCAGATCGGTAGAACAAACCTGCTCCGGTCTTAACACTATCTACACCGTGTTCCTTACAGTATTCGAGCAAAGCCTTCTTGACTTTATCCATCTGCTCTACCAACTTCCCGTCTTCTTCTTTGAACTTAGCTGATAATTCCGAACGTCTATCTTTTATCTTTAAATACACCTCCGTCAGCTTCTCTGCGTTGCTCATCATAACCTCCGTTCGTGGTGAGTCGTACACTTTATTAGCTATCCATTAGCTAGTCAAGTATTTCTTTGTATAAATCAATCATCTTTGTGTGAACGTCTATTCTGTTATCTAATAGAGCGTAAACGCGTCTCTCTGCGTGGCTACCCGCTAACTGTACGATCGTACACTTCTGATCCTGTCCTGATCTATGCACACGTGCGTTGGCTTGCGCGTAGGTTTCTAGTGAGCTTGTTGGCCCCCACCACACAACTGTATTCGCCGCAGTTAGGGTCACACCGTGTGCCGCAGACTGAGGTTGAATGACTAGTACCTGAGGGTCGTCGCTCTCTTGGAATCTTTTAAATATCTCGGTGCGCTTGGATGCAGGTACGTCACCACGTATTACCTCGGTGGTTATCTTGTCCTTACGTAGTTTCTCTGTCAGCATGTCGATGGTGTGCTTGAACGGTACGAACACTAATACCTTCTTACTAGACTCATCAATTACCTCACGTAGTACCTTGTATCTGTGCTTGATGTCGAACTCTAACGAATCTCCTAGGTCGGTATACACAGCACCCGCAGATATTTGTAGTAGCTTATTCATGTTGACTGCCGCGTTAGCCGCAGTGATCTGTTCCCCCGCCGCCTCCATGACCATCTTACTCTTCAACTCTTTGTAGTACTTCTTCTGCTGCCGAGTAAGTTCTACCTCACGCCGTACGTATACCATGTCTGGCAGGTCTAGACACTCATCCTTCGTGAAACGTATCGCAGGTTGTAGTACGTTATACACTGTGTCCGTAGCATCCTCCTTAGGCACCCACTTAAAGTTAGTTACCTTACGCATCACTTGGTCTCGGAAAGAACCAAAGAACCTTGGCACTGCCGTTGGGTTTACTAACTTGGCGATGCCATACGCATCGGTGGGGCTCTGTGCGGCGGGCGTGCCAGTCATCATCCATAGCCACGTACTAGGTTTGAGTATCCTGTTTAAGGTCTTCCACCTAGTAGTCTGTGGATTCTTATAGTGGGTAGCCTCATCAATAATGATTAGGTCAAACCCTCCATCAGCAATAGCCTCCTCTACAATAGCTACACCATCGTAGTTGATGATAACGAACTCAGCGTCCCCTTGGATTATCGCTTTACGTTTATCCTTCGCGCCGTACGCCACCTCAACCGACCGGTGCATAGCAAAGCTAAACAAGTCGTTACGCCATGCCGCGTCCATAATAGATAGAGGACATATAACCAGAACACGTTTGACTAAGCCCATGTTCATTAAGTAATCAGCCGCCCAGATAGAGCTTGCTGTCTTGCCAGTACCCTGCTCGTTGAAGCAGAATGCTTTCTTATTTAGTGTCAGGAAAGCCGCTGTAGCTTTCTGGTGATCGAAGGGGTGATACTTACCTGTCCAATCGTAGGTAGATAGTATAGGCGAGGGCACGTTTATATTTAGGTTACGTAGTACCTGTGTTTCTTCTAACCCCCAACTAACTAGCACCTTGTTGTTGCCTAGGTCTTTACTCTTGGGTATTACCGTTGTCACTTGCGAAGGGTTACGTAGTTTAAGTAGTAACGCCTTATTATCAATTATCTGCATTTAGTCGCTCCGATACGAAATAGCACGAAGTGGGTGTCCACAACGCGCTTTGAATTTGGTGGCCCCCTTCGCTCCGGTGGGGCTAACTCCGACATATGCAAGGTATCAACTAAACCTTAGGTGAGCTAATGCGATTTTTACGGTTGGTGTCGCCACCGGCCCCAGAGGATACAAAGGCATACCGCTTTGTTTAATGACGCATCACACCAAGCGTCCACCACATCGACCTACACTTATTTCTTCTTGGTCTTACCGTTACGTGCGCGGTTCTTACTTGAACACTCCACGTAGTACCCATCCTTATTAGAGCCACCTTTTGCTAACGCCTTCTTGTGACTCAGGTCTTTACCCTTACGCTTCGCGTAGCCGTTAGCCTTATCGAACGCTCGTCTTGCACGCTGTCTTTCCATACGTGCTTCATGCGCCGGACTACCGCAAGGGGGGTTGGTCTGTTTCTTACGATCAGCTTTATTCTTGTATGGCATTAGTTTCTACCGTTATGTACACATTCAGTTACGATACAGTGCCTACGACATAACCCACTTTGATTGGCATTCCATACATCGTTCTCGAATGCTTTCTCCATACGCTTGTAGTCACCTAACCACTTTGCCCATAGCTTCGGAGCATCTTCTTTCTTATACTCATCCTTTATAAGCTCTTCACACACTACGAACAACAGGCCACCCTTAACGGTTTCTACTTCTGGGAAGTGTTTAAAGGTAGCTAATGCCATCAATTCTAACTGACCTTTGTCTGCGTATCTAGTGTTCTTACTTGTTTTGTAGTCAATAACGTACGCGGTCTTCTCTTCCTTATTAAGTATAACCAAGTCAGCGATACCTCTGTACCACACATCATCTGCCTTGAACCCGCACGCTTCTAGGTCTTCGGTAAGTCCCATTTCATACTCACATAGGAACTCACCCTTGAACTTCATCAAACTATCTAACACGGGTTTCACATAGCCAAACTTGGCGGGGATGGGGGTACCATCACGTATGTATTCTTCTGCCGCCAAGTGTACGGCAGTGCCGTACAACATAGCTTCGGTCTCCGGTTCTTTGAAGTCCTTGGATACCTTCAGGTGGTAGAACTTCTTGGGGCACTGCTCAAAAGATTTGATCCTTGAGAATGACCATGGGGATACCTTACTCATAGTAACTCCATCACAAGTTTTTGTAGTGCGATAAACACTGCTACTAAAACGCTACCGACTATAAAGCCCCCACCGAATACGCATACCAACTCCACTACTCTATTTGACATCAGTCGAAAGCTCCTCCATTTTCTCCGCACACAATTTAAGTTGCTCCATAACCTCCAACAGTTCATCGTAGTCCAAAGCCACACCACCGATAGAGTTCTCCTCGTCGCCTTCATCATAACCTTGCTCCACTAATGTTAGTAACTCATCGCCCCTACCTACCAGTATCACCTTAGTCCAACCAACACGAGTGTCTACGGCTTGGGTAACACGTTTGGGAGTAACTCCGGCCTCCAAGTCTCTCTCGGTCTGCCGAAAGTCATCCATTGAAATAACTTTATCATCACTCATCCTGCTTCTCCGTATGATTTACCAATACCCGATTCACAAGTGATGGGTAGCCCATCAGCCCATGCGGGGGTCGTATTCATACACGCTTCAATGTACTCACGTGCCTCATCTACTTCGCTTTCCTTTACACAGCATACCACGGAATCGTGTACTGTCAGTGCGATCTTGTACTTTCTAGCGATGTCTAACATCTGCTCACCCATAATACATCTGGCAATAGCTTGGCATATGTTCTCCACCACCTTACCACCGTATATACGTGTGCGCCCACGCCTAGTCATGTAGCTAAACTCTGGCCCACGTTCACCTTGCTCGTAGTCTAGGTCGGCGTACTTCATCCACAACCCTGACGGCAACTTGATACCCGCTGTTTTCCTGTGTGACTTACACTGTACTATGTTGTTAGCCCCATACGTAAAGTCGTCTCCACGCGACATGCTAACCAACATGTGCTGTGACGAACGCCAGAGCTGTGCGATCTTCCAGTTAGCATCGCGGTAGATTTGTACTACCCTTTTAGCTTCGGCGGGTTCCATAGTAGTGCCAAAGGTCTTCAACTGTTCAGCGAATCGCACCGCACCCATGCCGTACCCTGCACCTAGGATGGTAGTCTTGCCTACGAACCTCTGCTCGGCAGTCACCTCCCCCTCGGGTATGTTATAGATACGTGCCGCCATCTTTATATACACGTCTTCCTGATTGGCAAACGCTTGTACTAGGTCGTCCTGCCCTGCCAACCATGCGAGTACACGTGCTTCGATCTGAGACGAGTCACAGTCAATCAACACGTACCCCTCCGGTGCGACGATACTCTTCTTCAATACCTTACCATTCACACCACGACTCGGTAGGTTTTGAATGTTAATCTTATCATCGCCTCCCCACCTACCAGTGTGCGCGGCGTAGTACCTAACAGGTACCGGCAGTAATCCCCGCTTGGCTATACCTATAAACCTCTCCGTACGTGTCTCTTCGAGGGAGCTTTTCGTGCCTAATCTTGATGTCACTAGTGCTTGCACGCGTGGGTTCTCGTGGTCTTGTAGTGCCTTGAACGCCTCGTCAGACTTGGCAAACGCGTACGTCTGCTTACCTGTAGTAAGGCTAGTCTTCATCGGAGGCTCAACACCCTCAGCTTCTAGTAACTTGGCGAACTTAGGGTTACTCATAAGGTCTGTCTTGGTAACGCCAGAGGATTCTATAAGGTCTAGCTTTCTCTGCTTCACGTTACTCAGATGCGTTTCCAGTAGTGGTAGGTCTAGCTCCAACACTGGGTCGATAAACATACGTAACGTCATGTCTATGATGCGCATCTCCTTTTTAGGAAACCCCTTACCCATCTTGGAAAATAACATATATGTTAGTTCCACATCGTTGATGCAGTAATCGCCGTAGCTGTCTAACTGTTCGTCAGAGAAGTCTAATCTTCTAAGTCCCATTGCGTCGAGGACTTCAGTTCCTTTCTTGCCGATACCGTATCGTTCAGCCAACACCGCAAGACTGCCACCCACTTCAACACCGTGTAAAGCACGAGCGAT
>Ga0070747_1000156_pt1 | contig 33588 bp, 50 predicted proteins | sample VirMetDEL_Mar_31_FD_77321 | JGI IMG/M metagenome (GOLD analysis project Ga0070747, IMG submission 77321) | Aqueous microbial communities from the Delaware River and Bay under freshwater to marine salinity gradient to study organic matter... | ecosystem: Environmental > Aquatic > Marine > Coastal... | reverse complement strand
TCACTGATCAATTCCTTCCATTTGCGGGAAACGCTTGGACCCTCTGGAGCACGGGCCCTACTGTTTCAGCAAATGAGAACTACAGTCTAGGGAACACTTTTAGCTGGAATGTGACGGAACCGACGAGTGCTGGAGTCTACACGAATAGCCAACGGGACGTCTGGGGAGGGCCGGAAGATGTTGATGCCTACACCATAGAGGTGGAGTTCGAACTGGTCAGCGGTTCTCTCACAGGGGCGAAAATCCTTTTTGACTATAGAAACACTGCTGTAGCAACCTTTCGACAATCAATCCCGCTGGAGGATATGATCAGTGAAACCCCTGTGGTGGGGAAACGTTACACTGGTTCCTACGTCATCCATAAACCGGATAACTTCGTAGGGACATTCGACTACAACGCCATGTACATTATGGCAAACTATTCAGATTACTCTGGTCCCAGAGCCGCGAAACACCTGAAGATCCACAGATTTCAATTGCACCCCACGAGCCAGGACGTTCATGACGCAGCGACCTCTGCTGCGGCGGCTGTTATCTCTGCATCATCGGCCTCTGCTTCTCAGGGTTTCGCCTTTGATTACAAGGATGCTGCATCCACCTCCGCTGGAGAAGCTCTGGGTTACAAAAACCAGGCCAGCGGGTTCAAAGACGAGGCCAGCGGGTTCAAAGACGAGGCCAGCGGGTTCAAAGACGATGCCAGCGGGTTCAAAGACGATGCCTACACCTACTCCGAAGCAGCCAGTGAGGACGCGGTGGCAGCATCCGGGAGTGCCGGCGCCGCTTCCACCTCGGAAATAAATGCTGCAGCATCACTGGTTCTTGCGGACGAGGCTTATCTGGGGGCAGTCTCAGCCAAGGAAGTGGCTGCGAAACTCTTCAGCCGAGGGGTGAGCCCCAACCCTGTGTTCTCTGATTGGGATGGTGCTAAGCCCCATGGGGTAGCAATTGGTATCGGGACTAATGGCGCGACGTATAGCAAAAACATCGTCGCTGGAAAATATGAAAACTGCATTCAGTTATTGACTGAGACTAATCCCACCAGTGCTCACCCCTGGGCGGATTGCTGGTCGAAGAATGCTCCGGACGACTACCAAGTCTACGACGCCACCGATGTCGAAGAAATAGTGGTAGATTTGGAGATTGAAATTTTCTCCGGACAATGGGGTGGGGCCAAAATTTATGCCGAATGGCGAGCTGAAGGCACTGGGGGCACAACAGCTGCAACGAGTTTCCTTTTCGAGGATTATCTCCCCGTTTCTATTGGCACGGTACAGACCGTCGAATTCTACGCTAAGAAACCTGCGGGCTACGTAGCTGGATCCTCACCCGGGACGATTAGAATACTGGTGTACGGAACCACAAACAGTGGCACGGGCTACCAAACCAATAAGCTCCGGATCCACAGCCTTGATTATCGCGTTCTGGACGGGGGATCTCTGTCCTCGATCACGCAAAGTGCGATCGCAGATCTGGATGGGAATCTCCAAGCGGCGATTACCCTGCGAGCCACAGCTGGTGGTGGAGGCGCGTTGCTGGAACTGGTTGCGGCCGATGATGCTGTAAACGGGGTCAAGAGCACTGCCAGAATTGCCGCCGACGATATCATTCTGGATGGCTCCGTCCTAATTGGCCACGTCGATCAAACCTTTGCGGCCAATGAACTGGAGAACTCCAACTTCCGACAGGGGGCTCACGGTGTCTTTATGTCGGGGACACAAGATCTAATGGCTGAGACAGAGTTCGCAGTCCGGGCACCGGGACTGACCTACGCGGGGCTTCAATTCCCCACAATCATGATGAAACAAGTGGGGTCCGGAACTCTAGGGTACTCCGACTTCTGGTTTGCTCCTGCCGACGCCAGTGGGGTCAGTTATATGGGATATCCAGTGACCCCCGGTCAGACGTACGAGTTTTCGATGTTCTATGCTCTTCTTCGAGCAAAGATGCTCTACACTCTGATCCAATGGAGAACCGCGGCGGGAGACCATATCAGTTACGACGGGTGGGGAGGTCCCAGTGTCGATTCTGGAACGGGGATCATTGGATCTTCCACCGACCCCGAAACCTGGCCTCAAACATCTCGATGGGGAACGGCTCCATCAAACGCGGCGTTTGCTCGTATTCTGGTGAGAAAGACTGTGGCAAACCCCGCGAGTACGACCAGCAGTTACGTGTTTGGGTACAAACCTATGTTTTCCCGATGCTCACCGAATGCAGCATCGTTGAACCCGTGGACACCTTCGGGAAACACGTTCATCGACGGGCCGAACATCTTTACGAATTCGATCACGGCTGACCGCCTCAACGTGACAAGTCTCGATGCCATCTCTGGCACCATTGGTCACTTCAAAAGTGCCACGTCTGGAGAACGGGTTGAGATCAAAGATGACCTCATCCAGATCTTCGATTCAACAGGTCAAGTTCGAGTGAAAATCGGGGACCTGTCCTGATGGCCTACGGCATGCAAATCAAAGACGCCAATAATAACGTCACTCTCGACACAAATTCTACAATGTTGCGGTATCATGATAGTTACACAATCCCCGCCTTCTCAACTGGAACTTTCTCCAGCCCCGACTTCAACAATGCTGATGGGTTTTTCGTTCCTACGTTTCGTGTGAACAAATATGACTACAGTAATTCTGTGTTGAAAAATGATGGGTCAGCTTGGGGTACTTTCATTATCTCCACAGCAGCAGCACACTCCTTACCTGACTTGTCTTGGAATGACACTACGGACGTCATGACTTACACAGAGAACGTTCTACCAACTCTCTGGTTGACCCATCCCAACTCCTGGTCCACCGACGTGGGTATGCGCTTCTATATCTACAAAGGAGGGGAGCTCGAGATTGGGACGGACTATGGGGCCGAATTCCTGAACTCCGATGGACTGTCTCAGATTAGTTTCAATGATACGATGTACAAAAAAGGTTCTGGGCTCACGGACAAAACTTATTTTACCCCGACTGTTGCTAGGTCGCTGTTGAGCTCGACTGTTGCAGGAGTTCAACCGAAGGATAGCAACAGTACGCATGTTGATAGCATTGGACAAATCGCCGCTGCAGGGTACAACGTAGAAACTCACAGCGGTATTGACATTAAAGTTCCGAGCAGTGTTTGGAATAGCACTGATCTTGTGTTCTATCAATTGTCCAGTCCTATTACATACTCCGCAACCTACAACCATGCTTACCCCGAGTTGTCGTTTGTAGGTACTATCCCTGTTGTGGCTACTGACAACTATCAGCGATTGAATTTCAAAGTTGCCTCCACTAATACCAATACTTTTAGTCCTACAGAAACGATGGGGATGCAACTTCTGGATGCCTCGGGGAACGTACAGTTTGATAGCCGTCATCCCACAATTCAGATTGTTAAAACCTTTATTATCACTGAAACGCAGATGTCTGACTGTATTCTAAACAACACCCTTATCGATCTAACCTTACCCTACGCGGTATCTGACCCTTGGATCTGCTGCCCGTACTGGGTGAGTTTCAGGGCGAATACCATTAATCAGGTTACACGTCCGAAAATCTGGAAACTCAACGATACAACTCTTCGGATCCAAAGAAACGGTGGTACCGGAGGGAGTATGTTCCGACAAGCGTTTCAAGCTGCTTGGGTCATCGTCGCAAAACTCTAAAGGAACTCCTATGTCGAAGAAAACTCTAAACCCTACAGTCACCGCAGGGGGCGCTTTCGAAGATTTTTATGCCCGTATCGAAGACCCAACGGTATACACTTTCCCAAAGTCGATTGTACTTCTGGGAGTTATGCTGAGCACTCACAGCTCGTCGAGCGGCGACCGGGTCAAGCAGCTGACGGCGGCGATGATCCTTGGGTTACCAGAAGAAGAGCGTATTGCCCTGCTGAACGAATACGCCATTCCCAGCGACGTGAGCGACATGATCGAAGACGGCGCCCCCTGGCCCGAGTCCTTGTCTACGATGGAGTATACCGTCCTCGACGGCACAGATCTCTCTGCGTACAAGGCGCGCAAGATCGTACAACTGCGCAACCACATTGAGACTCAGGTGGCGCAGATCATCGTCGGGGGGCACCGCATGGTCCTGACGCAGATCTCTTCTGTGATAGAAGCCGTTCGGGTGTTGAACGGACTCTACACCACCGAGACAGCTGAGGGAGCAGAATTTCCCCATTTGGTTACGATCCTATTCCGGGATGGCCTGTCCTCGATCGAGGAAGCTGCAGCTGTAACTCTGGCGACAAACACCGCTTGGAGTACTGCCAATGCAGCCCTTGAGGGTCTTCGCAATAGCTCAACGCTAACAATTGATGCCGCAGAAGAGGCGGGGGAGGTGGACCAGATTTTCGTAGCCACCAAGGAACAAGTGGATGCCGTAGTCAGCGCTTTGTCGACAGCGTAACCTGAAGTCAAGCCCTGACGACCACTTTGAACTAGGCATACTGGGACCTGTGTACCACATCTCAGGAGCCCCCATGGCCAGTAAGAAGAAGTTGCGGAGAGAGAAACAACCACACGAAAATCGCAACCTGGGGGAGAGGACACAAATCAGATCCCTCCCTCTTGAACCCCGCTCTGCAAAACAGCGATGCCTCCTGACCAATCTCCAACACAAGCAACTGGTCTTTACTCTAGGCCCCGCAGGAACTGGAAAAACCTACGTGGCCACGCGACATGCGTGTACCCAATTCCGAACTCGGCAGATCGACAAGATTATCGTGACTCGACCAATGGTCACGGCCGAAGAGGATATGGGGTTTCTCCCGGGAGAGCCCCATGACAAATTTGCTCCGTATTTTGCTCCGGTTCGAGAGATTTTGGAAGAGGATTTGGGTCGAAGTCACGTTGAGAACCTCCTGAAGCTGCGACGGATCGAGATCGCTCCCATCGCCTTTCTCCGAGGACATACCTTCAAGAACGCTTTCGTGATCTTTGACGAAGCCCAGAACACCACCGAAGCCCAGATGCGATTGTTCCTGACCCGTATCGGTGAGGGCTCACAAGTGGTTGTCGGAGGAGATCTGGATCAGATTGATATCCCTGGCCCCTCTGGATTGGCCGACGCGATCCGACGCTTTGGCACTCTACCGGAGGTGGGTGTGACCGAATTCGACGTGAGAGACGTTGTGCGCTCCGGATTGGCACAGAAAATAGTAAGAGGTTACAAGTAAACCACATTGAACCGTTTCTGAGAGGTACAAAAGTCCAAGTATATCTCTCAGATTGACTTGGTGAAATGATCGAAAAAACCCCCACAGTGAACCTAGAGACATGAACGAGCTGGCGGATCTTCAGCGGTTGGAACGCGCAACCGAAAGAATAGCCGGTAGGCTGACCGAGGTTGAACGCCTTGTGACAGTCGATGGAGTGCATCGGGTCAACGTTGAGAAGCGGCTCAGTTCCATTGAAGACACTCTCAGATGGCTGGTCAAACTGATTATCGGCGCTCTGGTTATGGCAATTGTTGCTTTTGCTCTACGAGGGGGATTTCTCAATGTCTAAAACATCAGCTATCCTTTCGTGGGGTTTGCTCTGGCTTCTATTCGGGGCGGGTATTTCGAGCACCATCAAATGGCGTCCTTGGGAATTCGAACCATACGTCGATGTGCAGATCAGTGAATCCCATCTCATCGGAGAGAAGTTTTTCTTTACCGCCACCTTCGATAAAAAAGGGTGTCAATTACTATCCTTTCGACCCATTGGACTTTTTGAGGGCACTCCCCCCCTGGCACTCCTTCTGAAATTCATTGATCGGGAGGGCCGAGGGGACACTGAAGATCGCTCCCTCGGTCTGCAGACGCTCTATCTGGTGGTGGATCTCTCCGAAGGTATCCCTGAGGCTATTGAATTTCGAACGCAACACGATTGCGACGGGGAGATAGTCAATCGAGTCTTTGCCCGGGTGATCCCCGAACACCCATGACCCCGGCCCAACAACAAGTCTGGGCCTACCATCTTGAAGGCTACTCGACGAGGAGAATTGCCACCACCATTGGGAAGTCTCGTCGCACCGTTCGGGAACTGCTGGCTCGAGCCCAGAAAAACCTCGACGCTTCTCAGGATCGGGACCAAGGGGTCCAAAAGGCAATGGACCGGTTCGACCTTGTCTCCGACGATGTGGAGAGGATCTGGTTCAAGGACGACAATCTCACTGTCCAAGTCGGAACCAAGCGGAAATCTTCTGAGGACTTTCTAGACAAGGTTGTCTCGGCCTTCAAAGATCTCCCCACGGCCCCCCAAATTCAAGGCCCCCTCCACGTCGATCGAGACATGATGGTGGTCTACCCCCTCTTCGACGTACACCTAGGTCTGCGGGCACACGCCACCATCTCTGGTGAGGAGATGGATCTGAAATCCGGGGCTGAACGGATCAAACGCGGAATGGCCGCTGTAATGGCCGGCGCTCCCGATGCCTACCGGGCTGTGATCATCAACGGTGGCGACTTCACACACCAGACGGACGACAGGAACCAGACCCGGAAGAGTGGTCACATCCTCGACGTAGATGGGCGCAACGTGATGACGGTGGACGAGGCCATCGAAGTCATCGCTGCCTGTATCGAAATGGCCCTGACAAAGCACGAGGTGGTTGAATATTACTCCGTGCCTGGCAACCACGATCAGCAAAACTGGGAGACGATCCTGTTTGGGCTGCGGGAGCGGTACCGAAACCATGGGCGTGTCAGCGTCTACGTCAACTGGACGGATGACACCTATTCCTCAGAGTTCGCTGTGGTGGAGCATGAGAAGGTCGCGATCTTCATCCATCACGGGGACAAGCGGACGCCTAAGGATCTGTCGATGTTCTGTGCCGCTGAGTTCTCACAAGTCTGGGGACGGACCAGCTACAGGATCGTGATCACAGGTCACCTTCATCACATTAAAGTCGACGAATTCCCCGGGATTTACTGGATGCAAATGCCCGCCATTGCCCCCCGCGATCAGTACGCTTCTGGGGGCTACAAATCTCACTCTCTCATGATGGCCATTGGGTTTGATCCAGAAGGTGAAGCAACAAGGAACACGGTGAAACTCAAATGAGCTATGACATCAAATGGGTTCAGTCAGCCCTGAAACAGCTTGGCTTTTATAACGACAAAGTGGATGGCGTAGCTGGCCCCAACACACATGCCGCCATCATCGCTTTCAAGCGGTCAGTGGGTCTGAAACCTCGGGCGTACGTCGGGCCGATCACGAAGCTGAAGCTGAAGACGGCCGTCAAAGGGATGACGCGTCCCGGACGGGCCAAGAACGGCCGGGAGCTGCCTTGGATCAATGAAATCAACAAGGTGTTGGGTCTGCATGAAATCCGCGACCACGGGGCGCTGAGCGCATGGCTGCGGTCGGACGGGCGCACAGTTGGTGACCCGGCGTCTATCCCGTGGTGTGGAGACGCTGTCGAGACAGCGATGATCCTTGGGCTCCCCAACGAACCGGTGGTTCCCTCGACGAAAGACAATCCCTATTGGGCTCGTAATTGGGAGGGTTTCGGCCATCGCTGCGGACTGGTCTACGGCGCAGTGGCCAGTTTCTCACGGGATGGTGGTGGAGGCCACGTGGGGTTCCTTGTTGGGATCAGTGCGGATGGAAATCTGCTGCGAATCCGCGGTGGGAATCAGTCCAACATGCTGAACGACACGTGGATCGCCGCCGACCGGTTGCTCGCCACACGCTGGCCCATCAAATACCCCTTCTCAGGTCAGCGGCCGGCACCAGTGATGAACTCCACCGGGGGTATCATCTCCCAGAACGAGGCTTGATCTGATGGGAGCCAAACTACTCGGTTTCTTTCTAGGTGGAGCTTCTGGTAAGCGTCAAGCTGGCTGGGTGGTCTTCATCATCGTGAATGCTTTTCTTGCGTGGGTGATCAAGACCCACGCGGGAGGCACTGACATGGGCGCCTTCGTTGGTATGTTCACAATTGCCTGGCCGATGTCTTTCATCGCTGCGATCGCACCACACACCATCCACCACTTCACCGCCCTCGACAAGTCTCCGAAGTGGGAAGAGTAACCATCTTCTCCCTTGTACTGCTTCTGGCCGGTTGTGGGGCCACCCCGGCGGGGTTCGTGGCAAAGAAACTCATCGGGGGTGGTGGTGGTCCTGACATCGACGCCAATGTGAACGTCGGAAAGACGAACACTCAGTCTGTCGGTACCAACCGAGTGGTGGACCAAACGGTGCGCAACGCGGGGAAGGTCGAACAGTCAGCGGATGAGATCCGGGTCAAGGCCGAGGCCGTCGAGACAGTGGTGGTCAATGAAGGCCCCTCACCTTGGATGCTTCTGATCTATGGGCTCTTGATGGGGTTCGTCATTCCCTCCCCGGCAGAGATCGGGCGGGGAATATTGTGGTTATTTCGTCGAAAAAGAAAAGTGACAGCTGATGTGTGATGCCCCTCGGATCTTCGTGAAACTGATCGCGACCTATCAAACGGATGACTTTCCCGGGATCACGCACGTTGCTGTTCATCATTTTGTTGACCTGGCTCCGGACTTCGAAATCTCAGGGGGGATCATCGAGGCGTATGCTGATTTCCCAGGGGTCTACTTTGAGATCAACCATGGGGATCTTCCATCGTCAGAGGGAAAGCCTATAACTCACCGTCCGTCTCCCCGTGCAATTCATTAACGACAGGATCTACCGACGGACCAGCGAGGCACTCTGCAGTCGCGCGTTTCGGCTACGAAACAAGTATTTATTTTGGGGCTTTTGGGTCTGGATCTTTGGGGAGATCCACTGTGGTAATGAGTATTTTAATTACTGGAAGCGCCCCCTGTCGACGCGGGGCCGTTCGTGGTCGGAAACGCTTAGCGATATGTTTCGCTGAGGAATACCTAGCCACTTCATCTTCTCCACACTTCACCACTACGGTCGGAATAGACCGAATTTCATACAGTTGAAACGAACCGGGGTCTGCGTCGATATCGACGCAGACCCCCTTGATTTCATCCAGCATCCGGCACGAAGGACACCACTCCGCGCCGAACTTGAGGATGGTTAGCCGCACTTGCTGTGGCCACAGTCGGGGCAGGTATCACACCCAGACTTCTTCTCCATACTACCCCCACAGTCAGGGCAACGAGTACCACCGTGAACGATCTTTCGCTCGCCGAGGATCCTTCCGATGGCCGCGAGAAGGGAAGGGACAAACTTACCGTCCACCCAGGCCCCGCCTTGAGGATCGCTGATCTGCTGGAGCTCTTCGGAGACGAAACTGGTGTCTCCACCTCGACGATAGACCGCTGAGATCATCCGGGTCAAAGCCGTGATCCACGCCTGAGCCTCAACATTCTGGGTGTTGATGAATACCTCAAGAGGATGGTCGTCCAACTGATTCACCGTGATATAGAATGCGTGAGCCATACCTGGCCATTTCAACTTGTGCGTCCGACCCTGCAGACTTTCTGGACGGTCGATCAAGGTGACATTTGAAGCTTCTGGTTTCTTCTCCACGCTCAGAACGCTGCCAGTCACATCATTGGGCCGGTAGGTGGTGCATCCTTTACAGCCTGTGTCCCAAGCCTGCATATAGACCTGTTGGAAGTCCTCGAAACTGATGTCCTCAGGGCAGTTGATCGTCTTGGAGATCGAAGAGTCGATGTGGAGCTGAGCCACAGCCTGCATGCGGACATGGTCTAGAGGATCGAGAGTTTGAGCATTGACAAAATAATCCGGCAAGTCGGCATCACCATGAAGGTCGCGCCACATCTGAACCGCATAGTCGACGACCTCTTCCTCCGTCTTTGTTCCGTCTTTCTGGGTCACCTTCCGGATATAGGAAAACGCGAACATCGGCTCGATCCCAGACGAAACGTTGCCAGCGTAAAGACTAATCGTACCGGTGGGAGCGATCGAGGTCAGGAGCGCGTTGCGGATCCCATAGTCGCGGATGTCTTCTTGGAGCGGGAGAGGTAGGGTGGAAGCATGTGTTCCGGGGGCGAGAAACTTCTCTGCATCAAACAGGGGGAAGCTTCCTTTCTCCTGAGCCAGATCCACAGAGGCGCGGTAGGCACTTTCATTAATGGCCTGCAGCCAAGCCCCCGTGACCCGCACAGCCTCAGGGGAGCCATACCTGTGGCCACACATGGCCAAGGCATCGGCCAGACCTGTCACACCCAGCCCGATACGACGTTTGGCTTGAGCCTCGACTTCCTGTTCAGGAAGTGGGAACCCGGAAATGTCGTTGACGTTGTCCATCATCTGCACGGCCGTCGCGACCAGAGCGTCGAGTTCGCCCATATGGATATCCGCTGCGCTCGTGAACGGGCTTTCCACCAGTCGGGCAAGGTTGATCGATCCCAGCAAGCAAGCGCCGTAGGGTGGCAGGGGCTGTTCGCCGCAGGGGTTGGTGGCAGCAATGGTCTCACAGTAGTTCAAGTTGTTCGCGGCGTTGATCCGGTCGATGAAGATGACCCCCGGCTCGGCGTAGTCATAGGTTGAGCGCATGATCTTGTTCCACAGATCACGGGCCTGAACGGTACGGCGGGTCGATTTGTCATTTTCGAACTGGAGCACGAAACTCTCATCGGCTTTCACTGCAGCCATGAACTCATCGGTGACCAGAACGGATAGATTGAAATTGCGCAGACGAGCGCTGTCCTGTTTCGCGACGATAAAGTCTTCAATATCCGGATGATCACAGCGCATCGTGGCCATCATCGCGCCTCGGCGCGAGCCAGCGGACATGATGGTTTTACATGCTGCATCCCAGACGTCCATGAACGTCAGAGGTCCTGAGGCGTCCGCTGCTACCCCTTTGACAAAGGCACCTTTTGGACGGATCGTGGAGAAGTCATAGCCAATCCCTCCACCCTGCTGCATGGTTACTGCAGCCTCTTTGAGCATGTCAAAGATCCCGTCGAGGCTATCCGGGACGGTTCCCATGACGAAACAATTGAACAAGGTCACCTTCCGTTCAGTACCGGCGCCTGCGATGATCCGGCCAGCAGGGAGAAACTTGAAGTCTTCCAAGGCGTCGTAGAACTGGTTTTTCATCTCCGGCTCCAAAACGGAAAGGGACTTGGCAATCCGCCGCCAGGTGTCCTCCACCGTTGGTTCGTCTTTGAACCGGTATTTCATTCCCCAGATTTGCTCCGAGATAGAGGCAGTAAATTTTGAAGACATGGTAGTCCTTGTCATTAAAATGGAAGTCGAAGGTTTCAACAACTATCTCATATATAATTGTTTGTCATTCTTGACTTCAGGAAATTGAAGTCGGCTCTTGACCAAGAGCGAAGGAGGGACGGGGAAGTCCCCCCTTCAAGTGTTGTGTGATCTGGAGGATCGGATTAATCCGAGATTGCTCGATCACCAACCAAGGGACCGTACGAAATTCCCGCCCTCGGTAAACCACCTCGACCCCTTCGGGGACGAGGTAGAGTCGAATATCAGGGTCACGAAACAGCGCCCGTATCGCCTCTTCCAAGTAGTTCATCAGCGGGTAACTCCTGTCAGGTTGGCGAGAAAATTGGAGACCATTTTGCGGGCCTCTGACGGGGCGTGGTGAAGACCAGTGCCGGGGGGATCAATGGGGTGGAGAGTGATGTTCTTGAAGCCGAACCAGCTGTAGTTCATGCGACACCGTTGCAAATGAAACCGCTGTTTCAGGATGATACAGGGACCTGCTCGATCTTTTTTCGAACACAAGGCCGCGGAATAAGCAGCGTTCTCGGGGGTACTGGTTGCTCGGTGATCAACGACGATCAGACGACTCGGCACCCCACCGTCAAGGAGCACTTTGACAATCCGATCAGCCTCTTCTGGCCCACTCGATACCACGAACTTCCTTGGCTGATGCTTGTGCCAGAGGGCCACTCCTGCCAGCCCAACTCGGAAGGATCCACCCCCGGGGAGGATGGCAACTGCTCCCCCGGGGACTTCGCGGGGGTGGGGGTACCAGTTGATGAAATTGCGGATCCAGCGTTCAAGCGGAAGATAGAACATCGTGTTCCGCCTCCAGATTACGATTGATTGCTGCTTCGGTAGTGAATTTCTTACCATAGCGGCGGCGCAACTTGGCGATGTTGATTTCTTGAACCTCTTCGAGGGTCCAACCTTCATCTTCAGCCAGGATCGACACAGCGAGGATAATATTGGCAACCTGCTGGCCCAAGAGGACCCCATCGACCTCAGCGATACCATAGAAACAGACCTTCTTCATATGGTCGAGAACTTCTGAGGCCCCCCTGATCAGAGATTTCAGAGGATCCTGTTGGACCACCCACGGGTTAGCCAAAGAGCGCAGTTCGGGATAGCTCACCTCAAAAACCGATCCGACCACAGCGGTGTACCAGAGGATGTCCCCCAGCTCTTCTCGGACGTTGATGTCATCATCATCCTCGGCGAGAAGCAGTTCGGCCACCTCTGTGGACAACCCCATCGCGGCGTGTAGCAATCGGGGATGGGCAAAGGTGGGGTTGAGACTTTCGGTCTGCGTGGCCTGCTCGATATAATCTTTCATGGATTATTCCTCTTCTTCTTCTTCTCTGGTGTCGTTGATCAATTCTTGAGGGACATCTAGCCCTGTACTGCTTCTCCGGGGATCATCTTCCGGTGCTGTCGCCAGCCGCGGAAGTTGCCGTGTTCATCTTCATGTGCCCAGCGGTTACGTGATTTCCAGCGCTTGTCAGGGGTGCCCTGATGCTCCGTCGGGGAGGCATGCTTTGGATCACCTCCCATCAATCGTGTGAACAAATCCAGATCTTGTTGCACAGAAGGCTTCTGGCCCTCATGGGTGAGATAGGAAACCCGGCCGCAGCGCGCGGCTGACATCCGCAGGCAATCTTCCAAGGGGAGGTCATGACGCTCTACCGCATGGACGTAGGGGAGATGCCACTGCCCGGGTTGGAGCAACGTTGGAGCCTCAATGTTGTAGATGCGGCGCATCCGGTCAGCGAGAGCTCGGATCGTCGGGTCGGCGTCTTTGTGATCCCGAAGCGCAAACCAGTTGGCGAAATCGGTGGCAGTCAAAACGACGGAGATATGGCTCCATGGCTCGAGGATCCGGTTTGCAACTTGTTTGTGCGCTCCAGCGAACACAGCCAGGCGGGCGCAGGCGGTGGCACCGTGTCGGGCCCCATGCCAAGCCAGCTGGGTCAACCAGAGGCGCCAACCGGTGAGAGGATCTCCCGCTTGCATCCCCTTCTGGTTCGAACCCCACTCCACGGGTTCTGCGGGGTCGTTGATGATGGCCTTGATCTGTCTCTGGACCGGGATCGCCCGGGAGGAAGAGGCGTTGCGAGAGAAAACCCGATGGGTCATCAGCTCACTGTGGATGATACGGGGGTATCGCAACTGGAAGGTGGCAAGCCGGATGTCCTCCGGACTCACACTGTCCTCGATGATCCGGACATCTATGCTCACCGTGGGGTCTCCCCTACGGTCAACTCGAATGCAAAACCGGAGGCCAGCAGGCACATCTCCCCCCCGGGATTGGTCCCGGTGATTGTCCAAGACCTCGTTTCAGGGGAGGCAAACATCTCCAGCAAAACGTTGTTCGTAGCCAGTCCGACAAACTGACGAATTTCGCCATATTCCATAGCGAGATGGGCCCGTAGGCCGGCGCGATCGGAGCATTGGGGTTCCGAGGTCTGAGCCATAGCCGACAGGGGCAACAGAAATGCAAGGGTGAGGGGGAGTAGACGCGTCATCAGGTGATTTCCTTCAAATAAGCTTGGGCTTTGGTGTGGAGTTGACGAATGGATCCGATGTTCGAGATGGTCGCATCGACCTGCAGTTCTTGCATCTCTGTTTCGGAGGAGTGATTGTCCTCGAGGCCGTAGCCTGGGCGGTCAATCCGGATCAGGTGTCCTCCGAGGTCTCGAATGACAGCAACCTCATGATGAAATCGAACGTCGGTGCAAACAACAGGGGCACCCTCTTTCAGAAGAGGGGCCACTCGGTTTCGCCAGATGTTCGTCCAGAGGGTCCTGTGGATCATGTCTCGCCACTCGGTACCAAGAGACTGCATTGCCCAACGAGGGGTTTCCCCGCAGATTATGTCGTCAGGGGTCTCTTTCAGATCCCCTTCAAGACGACGCTCAATGTCAACTTCCGAGAGACTCGCCACCCGGTAGAGAGTGCGTAGCATTTCCTTCAAGGGATCCGCGAACTTGATGTTCAGGAAATTCTTCTGTGTAAAAATCTTCGCAAATTCATCTTTGCCTGAGCCCTTTGAGCCTGTGATACACAAAAGCATGTCAGCCCCCAAAAAAGTAAGGGACACGACGAACCAGCCGCTTGGTTGGGATCGCGTATTGAATGACCCACCCGCTGGTGTTTCCCTGACACATGGTGACACGTCCCTGATCGTGGGCCCGCCGGGTGTCGAGCAGGAGTTGAGCGTCTGCTTGAGGCCAGATACCACTGCCGGTTCGACGGCGAGAAACGATATGACGCTGGAGCCTCACTGGTCCCCAACCGGGGAGGTCAGACAACCCGTCCTGAATCATCAGGTGTCGTACCGTCCGGATATTGGCGCCGCTGAGACGGGCGATCTCGTGAGGGTTGCGAGTTTTAGGGAAGAATTCCCGAATGTTCTTTTTCATTTTTTCAGCTCAAATTCCTGATCAGTTTCGGGACGTTTGTGGGTAACGAGGATGACTTGTCCGACCTGCCTGGTCAGGTTGCGAAGGGCCTGAGCGGTGTAGGCCGCGCGCTCGTCATCCATAGCAGCGTCGACTTCGTCGGCCATGAAGACCGAGAATACCCGGTTGGTAAGGATCTGACCCAGAGCGATCCGGATCGCGAGATTGGCCACGGCCTTCCCGCTTCCGGACAGGGTACCAATCCGCTGGTTGTCGATGGTGATTTCGAAGTCCTCATCGACCTCGACGAGATAACGCTCCCCTCCTGTCATCTGGCTCAGAAGCAAGGACGCGACCTTGTTCAGCGAGGGCAGGAGATGGGTTTTGACGCTCACCTTGAGGGCCTGAATGATCTCCCGGGCCTTGAGATAATCGTCAGACCGGAGGGTGATTGCACAGATTTCCAACGACAGCTTCTCGTATTGCTCCCGCAACGTAATATACTGCTTTCGTTGGGTCTCGAACTGACGTGCCGCCTGCATCTCGATCTGCAGAGCAGCGACCTGCTGTTCGATCCCCGACAGTTTCTCGTGCCGGGTCTGCTTCGCCGGCAGGTCAGCGTTGTAGATCTCGAAAGCCTTGCGAGAGGTTTCGTAGGTCGAGGCGGTTACCTCGTAGGTCTGACGGATCAGGATGTCTGCAGAGCGATCGGCCGTAACCGTGTCTTGCAGTTCCGCAATAGCTTGGTTGATGCCCACAATCTTGTCGGTGTTCCCCAGACGGTCCCGATGCTGAACCAGTTCCTGACGAGTGAACATCGGTTCTGGAACGCAATCCCCCAAATGAGCGAACTGCTCCAAGGCCTCGCCCGCAACGGGCCAGTCGTGGCCACATTCTGGGCAGCACAAATGACCTTGAGCCAGGAGTTTCTTTTTCTGTTGAAAGGCGTCCCAGTCATCGATTTCGCTTCCACGAATATCGAGTTGGATTTCGTCCAGTTCCTCTGGCTTCAACGCTGCCCGCTGTCCCTCGAGAGCCCGGATCGACCGGAGCATGGTCAGTCGGTTGTCTTCCAAGACACGCAACTCAGCCGCTGTCTCAGTGATGGGGCAGGCCTCAGGAGCGACCGGAGCCAGAGGGGCTTGGGAGAGGAAACCAACCAGTTGGTTGAACTCAGCGAGGTCAGCATTGGCCTTCGTCAGGTCGATCTGATCGGAGGGGCGATAGTTCTCAGGCTCTTCTGGCTCCACTGGTTCGATCAGAGATCGGGCCATCGCGTCGGCTTCACGCCGAAGGGTGTTGCCTTCGGTACCACAGTGTCTGATCAGTTCGTCGAGGACGGTCAGACCAATGGTTTTGTCAACCATGGCCTTCCGGTTGGCTGGGGTCATCTCCGACAGGGCTTCGATGTTACCTTGATTGCAGGCATTGGCTACATCAAAGACGTGCAGATCGTAGCCAAGAGTACGACGGATAGCCTCGTCAACTGGCTTGGTGCCCGAGGCCAGCTCTACAGAGTTACGCTGAAGCGTAGTTTTGTTGGATTTACGCAGTACCGTAAATTCATCTCCTCCGACGGTGAAATCCAGTTCGACATGCAGCTTCTTGTAATCGTCAGCTTTCCCCCGCAGGGCCTTCGATCCAAAAAGAGCGAAACGGATCATCTCCACGATCAACGATTTCCCGCTCTCATTTGGTCCAATGATCCCCGTCAGACCGTTCTCAAAATTGAACGTCCGGTCCTGATGGGTAAAGCAGTTGTTCAGGTACAGTCGGCGTAGCATTGCAACAGCTCCTCTGTGCAGGAAAGGTTCCCAAGCGCATTGGCCAACAGCTGGCTCAAGTCGAGGTTCTCGAAATCGGATGTGTCAACTTCGACGGCCTCGTTCTCTTCGGTGATGCGCTTGGCGGTCAGGGAGAGACAGTCGAGATCGTCGGGGAGGACTTCCCCCTCTCGCAGCAGAACGCGCACGTTCTTGCAAAGGGCATCAGTGGTCTCCAGCTCCTCGAGAGTGACAGTGATGTACCACTCACTCTCAGGATCTTCGGCGTGGGTGTAGGGCTGCATTGAACCCGTGACGATGATCTGAACTCCATCCCGCTTCTCTTCCCGAGCCAGGTGGTCGTGCCCTGAGATCGCCAGTGGGATCTTCTTCTTCTTCAGCAGCTTGGTAGGGATGACGTTGTCCCCACCCCAGTCCTGAATGTCCCAATGACCGAAGACAGCGGTCAGCCCGTCGGGCAGATCGCGAACCAGTTCTGTGGTTGGACGGAAAGGGCTGTAGGGGACGAAGCCATAGTTGCCCAAGACGCGGGGAGTACCCTTGACCACAACGATGTTTCGATAGCCCGAGACAAGCGCCTCAAAGAGATCGAAGCTGGATGCCTGATCGACATCCCGAGAGACATCGTGGTTACCCATGATGACGACGAACGTCGTGTGGGGATTGTTTTCAGCGGCTTGCCCGTAGGCCTGGGCGGCTCCCAATACGATTTCGGGGGAAACGATACGCTTGTCAAAAAGGTCCCCCATGTTGATGTGAAATGGCGAATTGACGGAAGACAACGACGTTTCAAAGTCTTGCCATTGGAACTTTTCCCGTTCTCCAATCCGGTGGAGCGGCACTCCTGTCTTGAAGCGGCGTCCCAAATGGGGATCGCCGAGGACAGTGACATCTTTAAGCTGCATCGGTGCGCTCCAGCAGTTCGAACAGAACTTTGACTTGATGCAGCACGTCGTGGATCGCGTTGTGGGCGTCTCCATCGAAGTCGAGCTCTTGATCAAGGTCCGGGACTCCACGAGCACGGCACCATGAGTTGAGGTCCTCCACTTCACGGTAGTGGAATGGCATAGCCACACCATATTCCCGGAAGTAGCTCTCAAGGAACGGGTACTCGAAGTGGCTTGGCTTCGCCCACAGAACTGGACGTTCGCCATCGAGATCCCGGTGGACCCACTGGGCAAATGCTGCCAGGACTTCGCGAGGTTCTTTCATGCGACCCCAGATACTGTGCAGAATTTTCTGGTCCTGTTGTGCCCACCAGTCGCGGGTGTCCTCGGACCAGAAGCGGTTGCTGGGGATCAGCAGACACTGGTCGAAGAAAGACGACGTATCGATTTCCCGCGTTTCAAAATTGAAACGAACGCCCGAAAGTTGGATCATCGCCGTCAGGTTGGGGTTTGTACCGGTGGTCTCGATGTCCACCATCACATGGCTAAATGTCATATTTGTAAGGTTCCAATTCGGCCCAAGTCATTGATTTCTTTGCCCGGAGGGTCGTGTGGACCACAGCTCCGGGAACGCTGTACCACTGGTCATGCGCTTCGGATTTCACGAAGAACAGGTAGGTGCCTCCTGCAGAGGAGACACGTCGTGAAGCGGCGATCTGCCCCTTACGGATGTTGTTGAAATGAAAGGAGTTCCGGTCGACCGTTGACTTCACTTCCGCGAAGAAGGTCATGCCCTCGACAACGACTAGGAAGTCGGAAGGTTGAGCTGCGACGAAGGCCTTCTTTCCTGCAATGGCCTTCGCCGCAGCTGTATCAGTCAATCTAGCAACGAAGGCCCCTTTACCATACTGGTTAAAGTGGCTTTCGAAGTCTTTCTCTGCTTGCTTCCAAGTCTGCATGCAATCCTTCTATAGGAATGCGTAGTAGATGTCACCTTCGACTTCCGGAAGTCAAATCGAGGCTAGAATCATCACTTGAGGGATTGGAGGCTGCGGTGCGATGTAGATCTCGATCCCAGTGAGCTGGTACCCCTTCTCCACATCGAGGAGGTCCTGAGGATGAACCCCTAGCTCCCGGCAGAGCGTGGCAAGGTGAGCGGCGGTCATCACAATTCGGAGATCTTCCCCTTGAGCCGAAAAACGCGAGCCCAGGATATCGATCTGCTCGAAGATAATATTTGCAAGCATCAACTCACATCCCCATCGCTTCTTTGTACATCTCCAACACCGCTTCTTCTTCGGCGATGTCATCCTTGTCGCGTTTACGCAAAGCGATGATCCGACGGAGCACGGCGGTGTCATAGCCTCGACCCTTGGCCTCGGCCATCACCTCTTTTTGCTGTTCGGCGATGTCCTTTTTCTCGGACTCCAGACGTTCGAACCGTTCGATGAACTGGCGCAGTTCGTCTGCGGTTACGCGGTATGTGATGTCGGTGTCGGTCATTGTGAAGCTCCTGCTTTGAGTTTAGATTGAGGGATCATCAAAGTTCCAATGCTAGTTTTTCAGCATAAATCCGAAAGCGACCTCGATGCCGACCCTTGGAGCGATCCTTCTGGGTCACAAAGTGGCGATTTTTCTTGTTCGACACTTCACGAAATCCCTCCGGGTTTAACGCTGCCATGTTCACCCAAAGGAACAGCTTGGTCAGGGGCGTTCCGTTCCCATGAAGGGGTAGTCTAAGCGGCAAGTGCATGTTCAGGTTCCTCAAATAGATAGTGAATGACGTTCTGGATCTGTGGTTCGTTGAGACGCTGGTCTTTTGTTTCGGCCGAGAGCCAACCAGGCAATGCTGGGGCCTCGTCGAGTTCTATCTGCCCAAGGGGGGCTCTTTCAGGATGATAGGGTTCGAAGTTCCGACCGATCGAGGCCGTTGCATCCACCGCAAGGGTCCGGATGATGTCAGGGTGATCACACATGGCATGCTTGGCCATCCGGATGAACGCGAGTACGTCGTCCCGGTGAACGGAGAAAACCAGTTCGTCATGGATGGGGACTAGGAAACGACCCCGGAGATTCAGTTCTTTGATCTCCCGATTGATCCGTAGGATCGACCGTTTTGCAAGGGTGGAGCAGGACCCTTGGATCATCGAATTGACAATCTGATTGGCCGCACGGTTTGTGATCTTGCGGACAAAGAGATTTCCGAAGTTTTGGAGACCGGGTGTGTCGGTTTGGTCGAAGCGTTCCCGCCACAGGTTCTGCCACTCGTAGGTGGCCTCATACTTGTGCCGACGGTGCCCGTCAGGGAGTGTGACGTATCCCTTCTCCCGGGCCTCCGAAATCTGGTCAACCCGCCACTGTTCGGCCACAGCGAAGGTGGTCCGGTAGGCGTCAGTCATTTCCCACATTTTGTCAGAGGACCAACCCATGTTGTCCCCGACCGTGGAGAGGGCACCAGAATACCAATAGTTGAAATTGGCACCTTTACCGACCTTGGTCCGCAGTTCCTTTGCATTCGGAAGCGACTTCGGATCGTCCGTTTCGAACATATCCCCTACCGCCTTCCAGTGGAGATCTTTGAAAGGAAGTTGTCCGTAGGCGTCGGCGAAACCGGGGTCTTTGCTGAAGTCTCCGATCAAGACAAGTTCGATCTGGGACCAGTCGATTGAGAGGATGACATGATCCTCCTCATCTGGTTCGTAGAACCCCCGAATGTAGGTGCTCTCTCCCCGCTTCGCGAGCTGCATCGGGTTAGGGAACGACGCTGCCATACGGCGGCTGTTCAGCATGCTGCTGACCACAGGGTAGACACGCTGTGTCTCTGGGTCACAGAGCTGCAGATAAGGGGTCAGGTACAACTTCATCCGCTGCTCAATCCCCGCCATCTCATCGATCAGCTCGATCAGAGGAGCGACGTCCTCGTGCTTCTTCTTGACCTTGCTACGGGCTTCCTTATCCGAAGCCACCTTCCCCCCGGACATAAGAGGTTTGATACCCGGGAGATCGTATATAAGGGTCCGCATCATCATATAGTGACTGATGTTGGGCCCGTTGGACTTCGGCAGTCCTCGTTCTTCTCCCCAAGCATTGGAGACGGCGCCAGCGGTGGTGCGGGAGATCTCGAAGGGATCTGTTGGTAGGGTCAGGTTCGCCCAGGCCGTCAGTCTGTCGCGGTAGGTGCGGCCGGCGCTCTTGCTGTACCAAGCCTCTTTCATGAGCCATTGGTTCGGCTCCGAGGGAAACGGCAGCATCGAACGGACCTGAGCCTGCAGCTTGGTCACAACGAGGGCGTAGTTTTCCCGCTCCACCTGACGCCGCTTCTCAACCTGATCTAGGTTGATCTTCATCCCATTCCGCCAGATATCGGAGAACACGTAGATCATCGGGTTCTCTTGCTCGAGGAAGGTCGTCAACAGCTGGTCGTTCTGATAGGGCAGCATCGGCAGGATGCGATGGAACAAACGTACAGCCCAGTAGGCATCGTCGGCGCCGTATTCGCAGACTTCTTCACCCGTCAGTTGCCCCATATGGGCTTTACCATTCATCACCTGATCGAAGGTGGTCTGTTCGTAGTGGAACATGGACTTGACGAGCTTCTTCAGGCCGTAGCCATATGAAAGATCTTTGACAATCGCGTTGTAGGAGAACGACGAGGTCGTCGTCTTACCGATGATCTTTCCTAGTAGATCTGATTGCTTCTCGTTCAGATCCCCATAGGGATCCATTTCAGCAAAGGCTGCAGCCAAGGCGGGGAGCATGTTGGCTATTCCGCCAAACCCCGCCGAGAACATCTTGTCTTGAGGGTATTGATCCTCGTTGAAAGCGGACACTGCCAGCTGGAGGGTGCAAAGAACCCCATCCAAGTCGTAGTCCAATGCCGTCTTCATCATGGTGATTTCGAAGGGCCCATTGTGGCAGAGCCAGTGGGCTTCGGGATCCTTGGCATCAAGAAGCTGTTTTGCTTCGATCCAGGGGATCCGGTTCTCAACATCGGCGTGAGCCAGGTTGAGGTAATAGGCAGTGTCACTCTCATCACAGTACCAGCTGAAGCCAGTGACCACTGTGCGGCGCGTGTCGAAGATCAGCTTCTTTCCCTTGGACCTGTGACCTTCACTGTTAACCCGCATGAACTGGTTCAGACCTTCGTGCCGGCCGTCGTCCTGTGTCTCGATATCGAACCCGATCAGACCCGCCGCGGCGATTTCTGAAATCAAATCATCTTTGAGGCTCACCCAGTTACGGGCGTCCAATAATACGCTTTTAATTGTCATGAGATCTCCTTTTGGTCTCTCCCCCCAAGGGGGCGGGGGGAGAGTTGTGGGACTGAGAAGATCGAGTTACAGGGCCTCGAAAGTCAGTACGCCCCAAGTGTTGCCGTTGTGGTTGATTTCACGGAAACCGATCTGGGCATCCACCTCAGCACCGATCCCACCAGCCTTGGCCACGGCGGCATAGAAGTCCGACCAGTCGCTGAAGTTGGTTTTCGAGCTGTTCCAACCGATCTTGTAACCGACCGGCAGAACCTCATCTTTCAGCTTGACCTCTTCGGTCAGGGTGAGGACGACGTCGACCGAGTGGTACGGTTCGCAGTTTGGATTCGCCATACGCGCTTTGCGAATGGCATCTGGCCAGGAGCCGCCCTTGTCAGCAATCGAGCCGTCGTAGGTCGAGATATACTGGGCAGGGCTACCGAAGCGGAGGGTCATCTTGACCTGAAAACCCTGATCCTCGGTCATGTCGATCTTGGCTTTGAAACCTTGGTGGTATGTCTTGTCCTTGCCGATCTTGATGCCGTCTTCGTTGACTTTCAGAAACGGGGTCGAGCGGGGGATCACGCCGGTCGAAGCGGACACAGTTGCCATCGAGGGCTTCGCAAAAGTCGTCACAACACCAGCTGGTGAGGCAGAAGCCTCGATCACTTGTGTCCCAGCGGCTTCATCCTCAGCGACCATGTCGGCTGCTGCGGTCTGCGCTTGCTTGATTGCGTCCTGAATGTTTGCCATAGTTGTAGTTCTCCTAGTTATAGACGTGGTTTGCATTGCGTTCGGACTGGAGCGTTGAGGGGAGGCGGCAACCTCCCCTCAACACCGTACCAACCCGTGTTCGTGTCGTACTTGTGGTCTATTCTGGTTTTGAAATCAACCAGAAGTGTGACTTGATTTCAGGAAATCAAATCACCCATTTTGAAAGTAGCAGTCGGGAGTTGTTTCAGCGTCGACTTTGCCTTAGGCTTCCGGAGTTTGATCTGCTCTTTCGTATCGTCAACGGCGTGAGCCAGAGCCGATTTCTTTTCGACGATCGCAAAAATCTTCTGATCGACGCTGTTTTCATATTCCATCACAGTGATCAGAAGGGGCGTCTTTCGCACCCCCCGGATCGCGCGGCGGTAGGCTTGGACGAAACTGCTGTCCATAAAATCAAGTGAAATGAAGACGACATGGTCGACATGGCCCCAGTTGAAGCCCACTCCAGCTGTCGCTGCGGAGGCGATCACGATGTCCAGTAGCCCCGCCTGAAAATCCTCGTCAATCTGAGCTCGTCTCGCCCCTGACACCCGCCCGTCGATCATCCCCACACGGAAGCCCATCTTCTTACATTGTGCAACCAGGCGGTCGTGCTGTGCGGTCAGGGCCGAGAAGATGATCAGAGGTTTCCCGGTCCTCTTGTGATCCTCTAGATGGATCTGAAGACGCTCTTCCTTCCCGGTCAGAGCGATCGTATCCAGTGGGGGTCCGAAGGTTTGTGGATGTTCCATCAACTGCCGGCACCGGATCAGGTTCACCCCCGGCATCGTACCATCCAGCCAGCTGTTCTCAAGCTCCAGCAGGGCTGTCTCTTCGAATTCGTCGTAGAATTCTCGTTGTCGGGAAGCCATCTCGCAGCTCTCATAGACCAAGACTTTTGCCTCAGGCCCGTATGCCTCCTCGAAAGTGTGGCGGATCGCGAATTGTTTGAACAGTCGGCCGACCCGAGGGGGGTCCCGCCAGGCGACGATTTGCCCGTAGGAATTCTCAATGGCGTGAGCCATGAGAAAGCCAGCATGGCCTCCGATGTAGGCCCCCGGTGTGCAGAGCTCGAGCAACGGGTAGCAAGTGTCAAGCCGACCGTCGATGACCGTCCCTGTCATCGCCACAAGGTAGGTCGTCCGCTCCATAAATTCGTAGAGGGATTGCGTCCGTTGAGACCCGTCTGTTTTGAACCCCATGTGCCACTCGTCGCCGACGAGCATGTCGATATCTGGGTGTTGGGCCACTATCTCGGGCCAGTTGCGGGTGAAGCAATCGAACCCCATGATGAACACCTTAGCGTCCATCTTCATGATCCGTGAACGGCGAGCGGGGGAGCCCCCAACGATCACTACGTCAGCGGCGTCGAGGTCCCAACTGGTCCACGCAATCAGCTCTTTCAGGTTTTTCTTCCGGAGGGATTTGGGCATGGCCCAGATGGTGCGGACTTTCTTCTCGTCCCACATCCAGCCCATATAAACGCATGTCGGGGGAGTTTTCCCCGTGCCGGGATCAGAGAAATTTCCGCATCGAGGTTTCGACATGTAAAAAGCCAGGTCAGCGACCTGGTAGTCTCGTAATTCCATATGATCCTCTTGGATACAGGGGGAGGTTAAGGGGCTTCAAACTTCAGGTTCTCGAGCCCGTCACTTTTTTGACCTCTCTCTGATTTGTCGGTTGCGTCGATCCTCTCGGCTTTCGAGAGGGGCATTGATATCCTCCCGTCGGGCGTGACGTCGGATCAAAAGGGCTCCGAGGTTTTCCATCGGGAGAGTCATCAGGTCCGAGATATCTGTACTCCTGATGTCAGAAGTGATCCGTTGGATCGGGGTTCGTGCGACGACCTCTGGTTTACCAGTTATCACCACCGTCCGAGGGGTGTAGAGGGCCAGCTTACCAATGGTGTCCACCAGTGGTTGGCACTTCTGGTCAGCTTGCACCAACACCAACGGTTGGATGTTCGTGGTATGAAGTTCTCGCTCGAGATCCCTAACCTTGAACATCCAAGCTGGTTTGACCACCGGCTTGATTGGAGAGCTCAGTCGGGACAGCGTGTTGAGATAGTACCCAAGGTCATCGTAGGGGTCGTTCACGTAGAAGACATTTCGACCGGGAGGCGCCGGTAGGGGGAGCATCGCTTTGACCAGTGGGTCGTCAGCCACCTTCTGCCACATCTCCCAATGGATACGATCTGGGATCGGTGCCGCAGAGGGGACGAGATGATTACACATCCCCCCTGTCGCCCGAAAAGGTACTTGGGCTTTCACTCCGACGAAATTGTTCCCTCCTCGGCCCTGAATGAGCCAGGCGATGTTGCCGTCCCAGTGGAGCCCGTAGTTGCCAACTTCCATAGTCATGGAGTCCTCATTTGCTTTCCTGTATTGATAGCACACAGGTAACTGTATGCCATTCGAGCCGCTTTGTCCCCTCCATCTGCCATGAGTTCAAGGCCGATGAGGGCATCGGTGTCTCCGCGACGATGCGCAGAAACGAGAGTCCAGTAGTCTTGCATTTCAAAATTAACCATGGGTTTTGTCAATGATCTCCATCAATCTAGTTTCAGTGTACGCCGCGATATCCAGCAAATCCAATAGTTCGACTTCTGTCGTTCCTTTCTCGATCTTACGCAATTTGATTACCGTCCAACCAAGGTCGTTCGCCGCGTCATGCGGCCCGATGCCTTTGTTAAAACGGAAAGTGTACAGGTGAAGTCCCACCCGGGTGTGGACCTGGCTCAGGGAGGCTTTCGCAATCAGCGAGCGAGGCCGACGAGTAATTCCATTGGCCTGCAGGATCTGACCCACGCGGCGTTCCGAAATCCCATAGGCTCGGGAGAGCTCGTGGACCTCTTTACCCGTGGTATAGTCGTCACAGATATATTGATCACGATCGGTATGAAGTGTCATTGTCATTTCTTCCCCATTTGGGATTAGTAGTGTGCGGAAAGTGTGCGGTGTGAGTGCCGCAAATGGCCTAGAACAGACCGTCTGTCCGGGAAGGAAATTGAGTGAAATTAAGAGGTTAGATGAAAAGGGGCGTGGACTTCCAGAAATTTGTAATCGCATTACCCCCTGTCTAACTTTATTATTTCACGTTTCCGCTCAATAGGTTAGCAGATAGTGTGTCGTTAGAGTTCCTTGATTGTGTGAAAAGTGTGCGGAAGGTCTACTTTAAGAACCGCCCGGTGTGTCGCGGCGGTATCGAGATAAGCATACCGCTCCACCATCTGCATCGACTGGTGCCCAAGGATCTTTCTCAAGGCGTACAGATCTCCCCCTTGCTGCACCCACCAAGAGGCAAAGGTGTGGCGAAGGTCATGAAAACGCACGTCATTAAGGCCCGCTCGACGACGGGCTCCCCGGAAGAAACGATTGAAACTGGTGTAAGCAACAGGGGTTCCCTGAGAGTTGTTCCGGTTCCAGAACACGAGATCTCCGGGGGCCGTTTCGCACACCTGTTCGAGTGTGCGAACCGCCTGATCTGTTAGGGGGACAACCCGGCTCTTCCCACTCTTGGTCAGAGTGCCCGGGAGTAGAACCTCCCGGCGATCCAGATACAGCATCGGTTTCCGGAGAGCGAGAAGCTCCCCTGTTCGCATCCCGGAGTGACATGCGAGGGTAACAATGTGACGGTGCATATCGTCCCAGCATGCTGCCAGGAGCTGATCGTATTCCCCAGCGGTCAGCCAGCGGTCCCGAGACGTTTCCTTTAGTGCCCGTTTTGAGAAGGCAGTGACAGGATTGGCTTCAGGTCCGTTCGGCATATGGTCGATTGCATGAGAGAAGACCGTAGAGAGAAAGGCCAGCTCCCGACGCACTGTGGTGTCCGAAACCTTCCGGCGCCGTAGGGCGACGTAGGTCTTGAGTTCTTCCCGATCGATCTCGGACAGTCGGTGATCCCCAAAGAATTCCCCTACAGACCGCAGGAGAGACTTGTAACCGATGACTGTGGCGGGTTTTAGACTACCCTTTTTGTCCCTGACCTCGAAGAAATCAACGACCGCCAGTTGGAAAGTTAGGGCTCTTTCCCGTTGGTATTCCCGCTTGAGGGCGACAACCGCCTCTTCGATCTCTTTGGTGCCAGAAGAGCGACGTACTTCGCGGCCGTCTCGTCCGGGGAAGCGTAACCACAGGAGGGAGGAACGCTCGCGAGTGTAGACCTTTCCGTATTCGTCGGAATGGATGGTAGCCATAATGTCCTCACTTTGCTTTGGACAATGAAGTCTTCGATATCGGTTTGGCGGTATCGAAAGACACGACCGAATTTGTGACCTGGGAGTGTTCCTGAAATTGTCCACCGGTGGACCGTACGAGGACTCACTTTTAAGTGCGCCCCCACTTCTTTGGAAGTCATCATCCCTAATATCCTCTCTCGGATAACGAACGTCAGTTGACGCGGGTGAACGGGTGTTCAGCAGGTTTCGATTTAATCAACGAATGGAATGCTCGACCTACTGAACCAGCGTTTTTGAGATCGTTGAACGCGTTAGCGGTAACGTTTGCGTAGGTGTAGCTCGTGCCATTAAGAAACCGGACTGTCAACGTTGAATCGTCGTGCTTCAGTGCTGCAATATTGCTGCTTTTTACGTCATGCCACATTTAATATCTCCAGAAACCTAAACAGGTTGGTTGGGTGGGGTGACCCCCAAAGAAGTATCCTTTGGGGGATAATTGATTCATCAATTTCATGAGTTCCAGATACAGGTTTATAGCTTCCTGGCTCTCCCACCAGAGGTCATCTGGAGGGAGAAACTCCTTGTTATAGCCATAGTACAGGAAACTCATCCTTCGAACTGGAGGTTCCAAGTATCCCTCAAATTCGGTGAGTATTTCGTCAGTCAATATCGTGTGGGTAGGTGCCATTTCGGGAAATATACACTCGGAAATTCCAGTCGTCTACGCCTCCAACGCATTTTTGACTTGATTTCCGGAAATCGATAATCTACCCAGAGAGTCTCCTAACCAGAAGGTATCGTTCTCATGACCCGTGATTGTTTCGTGCTCAAAGCCGCTGACGTTGTCTGTGCAGCTCTCGTCGGAGGGCAGGTATCCACTGAGCAGATACCGGCCTTACTCGAAGAGATCACTCACTGTATGTTGCGACTGTCTGACGCAGGGTTGGAGACTGGGCCAGTGCCGGCTGTGCCTATCGAGGATAGCTACACAGACGATTACATCATCTGTCTTGAGGATGGGAAAAAGGTAACACTCCTGAGACGGTACTTAAAAAAACAGTTCGATATGGCCCCGGAAGAGTACCTCGAGAAATGGAACCTCCCGGAGGATTATCCCTTCGTTACCAAGAGCTACTCCGCAACCCGGAGCCAGATCGCCAAGGATCAGGGGTTGGGGAAGAGCCCCTGATTAGGCGGTCTCCAATTCTTGTTTGTGGCGCCCGCCAATTTTGAGCAACAGGATCTTCGTCAGGTTCTGGGTCTCCAAGTCGATTTTAGACTGTTGGACTTTCGCCGCGGTCCCCCCTCCGACCAGTGTGCAGTCATCCTGAATGCCAGCGAACCTGCAGAGCACATCAATTCGGGGGATATGCCACAGAGATGAGGCGATCACCCGGGTGCCAGTGTCAGTCGGGATCAGCCGACGCACCAACTCGACCGAAGATTCTGTCTGGGGAGCAAAGACGAAGCGAAAGGGGATCCCGGATTTCTTCAGGAAAGGCACCATCTTCTGGTATTCTTTGTCCCGTCCGATGCAAACGATCTCCTTCACCCTGCCTTTGACCGAGAGGGCCGCTCTCACTCGTTCCCTTGCTGCCCCGGTGAAAATGTAAACTGTAACCCGGCCTTTCACCCGACCTGGGGGAGTGTAGGCGTGGATATAATCCTGAATTCCCTCTTTCACGAGGTTTGGCAGGGACACGCTCATTGGGTCACCCCAAGTGTTTGTCGCATCGCGTGTTGGGCTTGGGCGACCCCGGACTCTTCGGCGGCGAGCCAGGCGCGGTTGTGGATCTCAACCATGGTTCTGAAGATCGGCTGAGCCCGATTGAAGGGAACATCGCTCAGATCTTCCCGTTTGACCCCTACATCATCCCCGTCGATGTACATGATCGCACGATCGATGGGGGCAGAACTCTCTGCAAACAGAACGATCCCGTTGTTGTTGTCATAGCGGAAAATTCGGCAGTCATCCCAGTCGATGGTGCCTCTGATAAAGCTTGAGTGTGTCATTGTTTTCCTTGGGTTTCAGATGCGGTTGTCGATGACGACGTCGTCGTAGAAAAAGTCACCCTTCCAGACGAAGTGGACCGAGAGAACCCTGCGGATCCCGTCAATCCCCTCCTTTTCGTCGCCCACCTCTTCGTAGCGATTCTGATAAATCGCTTCTTCGATGTCCTCACCCTCTGCGACGTCAATCGTGACGATCAGGGGGTCGGGATACCCCGGATAGTCTTCGGTGCAGATCGCGGTGTACCGCTCCACTGCTAGGGGTGTTATAGTGTCCATTCAGATGTCCTTTTACGTGGTTTCTTTTGCGGCTTCGATTGCATCGCGCAAGGGCTGCATAATCAGCTTTTCCGTGCGCGGCGCGTTCTTGCGCAGGCTGGTTAACATCGCGTGACACGCGGCAATGCCGGAAGTTGACGTGGCACCGCCAGCCTTTTCGACGCGCTCAAGCCATTCGTATATTGCGCCTATAGTAGCGGCGGCGTTTGTGGCGGCTTTCAGCAATTCCTTGTCCATCGTGCGGTCCTATTTGTCATCAAAATCGGGGCTGTATTCAGCCAGTTTCTTGAAAGCATCAAGGGCGTCTGGCATTTCGTCCAAATGCTGGCGCATCATCACCCATTGAAACCCGGCGTCTTGGTCCCATGTTTGCGTCACAGCATAGACACCACGGAAAAAATCGGCCTGCTCTACGCTGTCCATTTTGGCAAAAGCGCGGCCCATGCTGGCGGGGCTGATCGCCACGCTACAGGTCGCAAGGTCTGTTATGTTTGGCATGTTTTCGGTCCTTCTAATCTTTTTCTTTGATCGGCGACCACATGCACTCGGTAGCAAGTAGCGCGCGCCCGTCGTCGGTGTGGATGATCATCAATCCCGGCTTGGTCTTGTCGTCGCGGATCACAACGCCCTCGACGGTTCGGGAAGTGTCGTAGTCGTAGCAGACCGTCACCCGCCGCCCGATATATGCGCCTTGCTCTGGGTATGTGTCTGCGTCGAGATATGGCATCTAGATGTCCTCCATTTTGTCTGGAACAACCCAGCCACAGACGATGTGCTGCAGCTCTGGGATAGCGTTTTGGAAATCCCCGTCTTGAAGACGACGCAGGACCCCCCTGATGTCTTGGCGATCCCTCCCAGGGATCGCGACTCGCGGACCTGTTCCTACTTCTGGAACGGGTTCGGAATTCTTTATTGCAAATGCCGCCGCAACCTCATCGACGCCGGCACGTAGCTCGGCCACGATGTCGCGGGCTTCTTCCTCGGAATATTCGTAGTTGGGGGATGCGAGGCATTTGAGATACCCTATTTTCTGCCGGGCGTTCTCAATCCGTTTGTCTCGCAGACGAATGAAATTCTCGTGCTTAATTCCCATAAAAGACCTCCTATGTTGACAGGTCATCCACAGCCAAAGCATCCAACGCTCCTTGGGCCTCTTCGATCCCTAGGACGAACGCATTCAGCTCGAAAACTGTGGTGAACTCGTAATATTTTACAGTGCCACAGCGGCGGAGTGCCGCTGTGGAGGTTTGACCAGCGTTGTAGGCGTCGACCGCATCAAGTCCAAAAATGACATCGACTCTATGCGGCTTCGTGGACCGGTGGTTCAGTTGCATAAATCATCTCCTTGGTTCCTACGTCTTTTTTGAGCGACCCCTTCGGCATCAGACCCACGACGCAGGGGGACGGGTCTAGGAAACGAAGGTCATGATCGTCGCCATCGATCACTGGGTGGCCAAACAGGGTGCCACCGACCTGGTCGGTGACTGCGGCGATATTCATTCCTGCTTGGAGTACGCCCTTGGCATGCTGCTCATTATTTTCGTGAAGGGAGAACGTGAGGTGGTAGTTATCAGGACGTGATCGGTACATCCTTTTGTGGTGTTTCGTGTAATCATAAAACTGCGTTTTCGGGAAATCGGCGAAGATTTCCGGAAATTGACGTTCCCATTGCCAGTCGCTGAACACGTTCAGTCGGATCGCGGCGTCCTGGTTGCGATCAATTTCTTTCATCAGCTGGGCCATGAAGCCCGGGCGGTCCCGGAAGAACCAGATTGTGCGAAAGATACGACCGGTCCAAACCGGGTGGGTGCCGTCCTTGCGAGTAAAGTGTCCAGCTCCCCGGCCGGAGGTGAAGAGGCAGTGTTCGGTACATTCAGGCGATCGGGAGGCGCAGACTTCCCAGCCAGAAATATTGGCTGGAGCCATGGAAAGGCCAATACCTCTCCAGTTCATCTTCTCTGCTTTTTTGAGTTTGACGTTTTCTTTGCCCATCAGATTGGAAGGTCTCCAACCAGCGGCAAAACGAGTTTCAGCTTCACGCCGAGCGTGTTCATAAATATCCATAATATCCTCGCGGATGAGTGGTGAAAGGTGAGTGGTGAGGTCTTAGTTATGACTTGCCGTCGTTATTCTGAATACTCCTCAAACCATTCTTCGACCAATTCCCACTGGTCGTCGTCCAGTCGTGTTTCACAATCAGGATCGTCGTCGATGACTTCCCCTTCAAGGTAGGCGGATTCTAAGGTGCTCCCCCTTTGTTGGCCTATGAACCGAACCCGGAGAAACGTTCCCCCGTAGAGTTCGAGGCCTTCGCCCGTTTCGATGCAGTTATCCAAGATCTTCCTCCAATTCAAAATTGATACGGTCAACGGCCCGTCGCAGGACCCGTGACACATCAATGGTTTCGTCCACAAAACACTTAGCCCCAGGCACCACGTAGACAGTGCCGGCCGTGTCGATATTGATGTCGTCCAGAAACTCTGTTTTGTACCCTCGGATACGGACGTTGCTCGCACCCGAGGTTTCCGTCAATACCGCGACGAGGACAGAGGCCGGGGTCAGTCCCCGGGACCACATGCCGTTGTCCGTCACGGCGAAATAGATCGATTGCTCTCGGGTTGGCAGTTCCACTGTCTGTATCAGGAGAGGGGTGTCCGTCTTGTTCGCAAACTCCACCGCCTCAGCATGACGGTAGAACACCTCGGTTCTCAGATCCGTGATGCTCTCCCCCTCCGAAAGGGTGTGAACCAGGAAGATCTTCCTCAGCATACCATCAGCTCCTCGACGATGCCGTTTTCCCATTGGGTAATGGTCGTATCCCCGAACATGGCCAAGGCTTGGTTTCGGGGAATGACTTGTTCTCCGAACCTGAGTGACGTGAGACGAGCCGAGACGGTAACTTCTTCCCCGTTGCTCTCTCCCCAGGATCTTGGTTCAGCGGGACAGGTCTCTATTTCACAGTTGAAACAGGCCGGCAGACCTTCGAGATACCCGAAGTCGGTGTCTGCTTCCATTTCCCCTTCGACGTCCAGTTGTTCAATCATCTTGCATGTCCCGCCACTGTTGAACTTCAATATCGAAGAATTCGAGGACCTTAGGACAGGGACCTTTTTCCCTCGGCTCAAAAGGAGCACAAGTCCCCGCAAACCCCGTCCCTTCAAAGAAAGCATCCCCAATAGAAACAAGTCTCGGTTCTACAACCTCCACCATTTGTGCCAGTTCTGTAGCCAGGTCCTCGGTGACTTCCTTTACCCGTTGATAGTCAGGGTGTTCAAGAAAGTTTAGGATTTCCAGCATCTCATCGATATTCAATTGGATACTCATGTCGCTTTTCCTTCACAGTAAAGATCCCAGATCAGGGTTGGTCCCGCCGAACTTTCCAGTCGGAGAGTTCGGGCGTGGAAGTCCCCGAAATCTTCGGGGTCGAGTTCGATCTCGATGCGGGTGATGTCTCGAGGCTCAATCCCCTCCAGCACTCCTCCCCCATTGACTTGGGAGAAGTCTCCGAATTCGCCAATGACATAGATTGGATCATGCTTGGCCTTAGTCCGGTTGAAGTGCGGCATGATTGGGATCATCCGCTCGGTCCCGTTACGATCGAGGATACTGATGCTGCGGGATCCAACCGCCACGCCAGTGACGCGGTGGAACTCTCCTAGTGCTACGTCTACGGTCATGTCAGATGTCCTTTTCCCATCTCGTTCAAACAATTTCGCAGCATCCCCTCCGGTACCCCTTCCATGAGTTCCGCGGCGATCACCTCTTCCCAGTTCTTAGGGGCTTGCTCTGTGAGCAGGATCTCCACGAGCTCTACGACCTCTTCAGGCGTCCAGTCGTCTCCACCGGAGATCTCAAAATCTGGTACCTCGTCGGGTTCAGGCTCCGTTCGTTCGATCTTTTCGACCGTCCAGTGGAGGGGGTGAACGCACCCAGGGATCTGGCAATCAGAGTACATTCGGTACTCGTAGTCAGGCTGTGTGGTCAGTTGAAACAGCAATCGATGAACCGAAATCCGACGCTTTTGCCACATGATCACCCCATAGGGTGTCTCCCGAATAAAATCCGGATACGCGACGTTGTTCGCGTCTCGGCGGGTCAGGAGCCGAAGCCCCTCCCCGTTCCCTTTCAACGCCCCTCTCCAAATGATATGGTCCATCGACAGATCCGTCACCGGAGCCTTGCCGAGTACCACCTGTTCCAGAAGAGGGACGCCAGTTTTTTCCGCCAGTCTCTTTGCAAGGGTTTCCAGTTTCACAGTGTTATCGCAGCCTCCATCAGCTTTTCTTGGACCCCCTTGTATTTCTTTCGGAGGGCATTCTGGGCGTAGCGGTTCAGTTGCAGCCACCGCTGTGGGTTGAGATTGTCATTCTGATCCGCAATCTTCACGTAGATCGCTGACCGGTTGCCTGACTGGCAGATGCGGTCGATATACTCCCGATAAGAAATGACTTTTTTCTCATGCGTCAGCAGCTTGACCGCTTCGATGACCGGTTGGGTGTAGCCCCGGACCCGAAGATCTTCGAGGGTCACCTTTGTGTCCTCGACGACGTCATGCAGCCAGGCGGCTTGCAGTGTGGTCTCGTCTTGCCCTTCCAGATAGAGGGCGACCCGGGCCATATGTTCCGCCATTGGAACGTTGCCTGAATCGACTTGCCCTTCGAAGATCTCCCGGACAAACGCTTCAGTTTCAGTGAGGTTAGGCTGCATGGCACATCTCCTGTGTAAGGATGCGCCAGTCGTCTGGGCACAGCTGGGTCTCCCCACAGATCTTCACGAACCAAGGGCAGAAGTCCCAATCAAATGGGCGGTCGTAGCCAAGGGTTAGGGCAAAGTTGTAGGCCTCGTCACAATCCGGGACGAGGTCCCTAATACGGCCGCGGAATTCTGCGGCGCCGAGGTCCTTCGGTAGGGGTGTTTCCAAGGCGGCT
>Ga0070747_1000155_pt1 | contig 33667 bp, 61 predicted proteins | sample VirMetDEL_Mar_31_FD_77321 | JGI IMG/M metagenome (GOLD analysis project Ga0070747, IMG submission 77321) | Aqueous microbial communities from the Delaware River and Bay under freshwater to marine salinity gradient to study organic matter... | ecosystem: Environmental > Aquatic > Marine > Coastal... | reverse complement strand
TAAGGGTGTTAGTATTGGTGGGGGTTTCGTGGGGGGTATTGCTAAGTTTTGGACTGAATTAAAGGCGATAGTTGTTCATTTATTCGGGTAATTAATATTAATAAGTACATTTGTATAATGAAAACAGTTGTAATACATAGAGACTTTCAAGACGACAAACAAACTCTAGGTACATTCTATGTAGTTGGAGAAGATAGAACGGTTATATTCAAATCAGAATGTATTGAGCGAGGTTGGCAAGATAATGAGAGAAACATAAGCTGTTATCCTGAAGGCGCGTATCCATTAGAATTAGAATACTCTAATAAATTTGGTATGGATTTATGGGAATTAAAAGAGATACCTAATAGAAGCGAATGCAAGATACATTCAGCTAACTATGCAAGACAGTTAAACGGATGCACAGCATTAGGAGAAACAAGAGCAGATATAGATGGGGACGGCTACTACGATGTGACAAATAGCAAGAAAACAGTAGACGCATTTCATAAAGTAATGGGAACTGATACGAAGGCAATTATAATTATCAATAATATTTAAGATGAAAAAGAAATTTAAGGAAATGAAAGGAGTCAAATTTGTTGGCTCAATTTTAAAGGGTGTTTTATTTGATCCTACAAAGCCAATCATTGGAGCATTTGCAGGCGTAATGGAAGGCGTTAAGAAAATCAAAACAGACAATCTTAACAGCGAAGTAGGTGGACAAGGAAAGCACGATAAGACTCGGCTAATAGCAGCCATATCAACGCCTGTAATACTATTACTCATTTACTTTGATATAATTGACATGGAAACTTTAAATATCATTATAGAATCATTAACCGGTATAACTGAATAAGAATTTTTTTCTGTTTTCTCTTGTTTAATTGTTATGAAAGCTCTCTATTTATTTAGGGGGCTTTTGTATTTTATATACTTTTCTATTGTTCATTGAATATTTATTCGTATGTTTGTACGGAACAATAAAACAACAGACAAATGAAACAAGAAAAGACAGAATTAGAATCACTACAGGAAAGGCTAATTTCAGCTTTGGATTCTCCTCAACCTTCAATAAGAAAGGTAAAACAATTAAAACGACAAATTTTTAAACTAGAAAGAGATGCAAAATAATAAAGAAGCAAATTATTTCATAGATCATAGAACAGATGGTGCTGTATGTATAGCAATAAGAAAAGATGGAGTCCCTTTCTTTAGAGCTGAAGAGTATAACGGATATGGATATTCATGGACTAAATGGACTAAATGGAATCAGCCTATAAAGTATATTGATAATAGAAATGAGCCAACAATTAAAATAGGATTTAAAGAGGCTTCAGGTTATTACAATAATAGTATTAGATTACCTAAAAATTAGAAAGAGATGCAAATAAGTAACAGCGAACTAAGCGAATATCTACACAACGTAGAGGTAGGATTTAATCCTTCGGACTTTCAAGAAATTGAAATAAATGAGGAAGTAGGAATTACTACAATGGATGCTTTAATAACGGTTAACTTTTATGCTCTTTATCAAGCTACTTATTGTGCAGCTACTCATGATGATCCTGCTGAGGTGCAAGATGAAAGCTACAGTACTTGCATAGACTTCATGGAAATGTGGACAGATGACGAAGAAATAGATTTAACTATTGAGCAAATGACAATGGTAGAAAAAGAGCTAACAAAGAAGATAAGATTCGATTAAATAATAATACTGTATATTTGTACGAACAAAATAAAACAAGATGGAAAACAAAACACATTGGTTGCAAAATCCAAACAAAAACTACTTAGGTCATTGGGATTTACCAAATGGAGAAGACTTAATACTAACAATAGAGAGCGCAAAATGGGAGGAGGTAAAGAATCCTATCATAAACGTATCAGAAGCTAAGAGAGTTATTAGATTCAAGGAAAAGGTAAAGCCTCTTATTTGCAATCAAACTAACGCACAATCTATACTAAAAGCTACAGGCACAAAGTTTATGGAAGATAGCGAAGGAGAAAAGATACAGTTATTCGTTACATCAATAAGAGACAACAAAACAAAAGAAGAAATTGATTGCATTAGAATTAGGTCTATTAAGCCAATTACTAAGAAGCCTAAATTAACTCCAGATCACAAGAGATGGGAGCAGGCTAAAATGGCTGTGCTAGAAGGTAATGCAAATCTTGAATCTTTAGAAGAAAATTGGGTAATAACAAAAGAAAACTACTTGTTGTTATGTTCGTAGATGTTATTCAAAACACAGAAGAGTGGTTTAATTTAAGATTAAAGAAAGCTACTTCATCTCATTTTGGCGAAATAATGGCTAATGAGGGTAAAGCTTTTGGCGAGCCTGCTAAGAAATACGCTCAAAGAGTTGCACTAGAATATGTAACAGGAGAAAGGGACGAAAGAAGCGGATTTAGGAATAGCTACATGGATGATGGTATAGAGCTTGAACCAATTGCTATTAATCTTTATGAGATTGAAACGTTCAACAGCGTAAAAAATGGCGGCTTTAATATACAAGACTCTAAGCACTCTATTTTATTGGGGGATAGTCCAGATGGTAATGTAGGAGAAAGTGGCTGTATCGAGGTTAAATCTGTAATTCCTAATACACAATGGGCTAGATTAAAAAGAGGAGGTATAGATAATTCTTATAAGTGGCAAATTCACGGTCATATTTGGATAGGTAAAAAGGAATGGTGCGATTTTATTTCATACTGTCCTGAAATGCCTGAAGAAAAACGCCTTTATATTTGTCGAGTTTATAAGGACGAAGACATTATAGAAAGAATGGAATCAAGAATGAATGACTTTAAAGAGTTGGTTTTATCAGATATTAAAATACTTCAAAATGAATAAAATACTAGACGACATTACTACAATAATAAACACTTATGAAGGGGGCGAGTGGCAAAGTGTTGATGCTTTACGAGAGTTAAGCAGAAGCCTATCAAGTAATATGTATTATCTAACAAAAATTAACATTGAATCCTTTAACAAGTGGAATGGAATAGTATTTAATTCAGAGAAAAGCAATGCAGCGGCAAAGGTTGAAGCGGACTTTCATGTACCCGAATTAAGACTAACAAGGAAAATACTAGAAGCTGCAAGAGGAGTAAGCATATCAATTAACAGTGAACTAAAAATTATAAGCAATGAATGAATTAGCAAGAGAAACACTAGAAGCGAATAACGAATTATTGAAGGTACTTGTAGGTCATATTGGGGGTTTAAGCCTTAATCAGATTGAGACAATGCTAACTCTAATCGAGTTAAACAATAACGTAATAAGCAATCTGAAATGAAAAAGCTATACAACTACCTACTAGACAAGTTCCATAATTGGATATTTGAAAGTGAATTTAACGAACCAAGATAATTAATTTAAAAACAAAAAAATGAGCGTACTATCAGAATTATACATTAAGACAGAAACCCTAAATCAAATATTAAAAACCTTAGAATCAAAAGGAGAAAAGGGTATAAGTTTAACAATATCAATTTCAGATGAAACTAATAATTTCGGACAAAACTTATCAAGTTATGTTAGTCAATCTAAAGAAGAAAGGGAAGAAAAAAAGAAAAGGTTTTATGTAGGAAATGGCAAAGTATTTTGGACAGATGGAACTATTAAAATAGCTGAGAAGGTAGAAAACAAATCTGCTATAAATAGTAGTACTGATTCTGATGACTTACCTTTTTAATATGAGAAAGCCTAGTTTAAAACCGTATCAAAAGTTAGAGATTTGGAATCATTACCGTAGGCATGGAAGCTCTTATTCTTTTTATATGGAGCAGTATAATATAACACAAGGAACAGTTAGAAGAGCAATTGAACATGGTAAAGAAATAAGCAATTTAATAAAAACAATGTAACGGTTTGGCTAAGAAGCGTAGCCAAGTAATTACGCCTCATTAAATGTAAAAAAGTCGCATGGCTATGCTTTTTAGCCTTTGTTGTGCGCAGTTATTTTATGACTTGGATTACAATAAAACTTATGCAACTGCACTTGTGGTTGGCTAAAAAGAAACAAACAAAGCAAGAAAATGATATAGTTGTACGTGCATACGATAGGCTAATAAAAAGCTATGAGGACTCAATTAGGTTTCTTAAAGCGGATTCCTAATTGCGCACAACACCCGAATATAGTACATACTAAATTTAATACTAAAACAAAGAAAATGAAAAGACAAATGCACAAAAATAGCCTGTTAGCATATCAGGAAGTACTACCAAAAATATCGAATCAAAAAATAAAAATATGCAAATCATTAGAATTTTTAGGCAAGGCTACGATGCACCAAATAGCCAAATACATGGGAGTTCCTTTAAATACTATTTCAGGAAGGTTTAAGGATCTACGAGAAGATGGATTTATCAAATCATTTGGGAGTACTGAAAAGCGCAGAACTATTTGGGAGTTAAATCCTGAACGCAAAGAATATTTAGAGTTAAACAAATAAAAGCAAGACAATGACAAGAATAGAAATAGAAACGAAGCAAGTAAATGATGCTATACTTTCCTTGAAAGAAATTTTAGGCGACTTGGTAAACATTGGATTTACGGAAAGCAATTTTAATACTGAATCTAAAGACATGGAAGAAAAGGAAAAGACATTAATAGAATTAAAGAAGCGAAAATCAGAATTAGAAAGAAAGGTAATAGGATTCAAAAGAGAAATAAACGGTACATTTTTAACCTAACAAACTTTAAAATGAGAAAGGATAATACTATAACAAAAAAAGAGATAAGCATCACAGCGAATGTAATAGCGGTATTAATCGGCTTCCTAGTTATCGGAGCAGCAACAGCAGTACTTTTACTTTGTGATGGGGTACTTTATTAAAACAAAACAAAATGACAAGAAAACAAAAAACAGAAACTATTGAAAAAGCAATAGTTGAAATAGTAGGAATAGATGTGATAAAACGAACCGATCACAAAAAACCCGATGAACTTAAAATAATAACGGTATGCCTTGAAAATGGGCTAAACCCTGTTCACATTAGAAAAATAATATTAGGAGTTATTAATTAAATTAGTACATTTGCTTTATGGTTATGGCTTCAAACATAGGTAACCTGAAGGAATTTTAACAGACCCTGATAATGAAAATAGCGTGAAGCCCTATTGGATTTGTTAGGGTTTTTAAATTTAAACAATGAAACAAGGAAAATTATTTACAGAAAAAATTGAAATGATTAACGTAGAATCTATAATAGGTTCAGGTTATGAAGAAGATGTAGCTAAATTAGCAATTGAGGATAAAATAGCTTATAGGGCAGCACGTAAAAATATGCAAATTCATTCTGCTATCATTTTAAAAATAAATGAGGAATTTGCAGGCTTCTTTACTTATGAGATAAATCATGATGCAAAGGAATATTGTTTATTACAATCTGCAATGTACCCTAAATTTAAAGATGTTGAAATCTATCAAGGTATGGTATCTAAGATAGTAAATGGTAATACTTATGGGTATCCTATGATAATGACTGTTTCTAAAAAACACGATTTGGAAAAGCCTTCTGTATTTGAAGAGATAGGATTTAAGGTAAATTTAGATAAAAATGATTTTAAATACATTTATTATGGAAAGCCTGAACAAGTTAGAATGAAATTATTAGCCCATACAGCTATGACTAATTTGTGGCGATCTACTTCTGGCTTGTGGTTACAAAATAAAAGAGCATGGAACGCTAGAATAGATGAAGCAGGTGAAATAAATAATGTTGTTAATCCTAGATTTGCATCACGTGAAGGATGTTGGCAGGGCTCTAAAGGGTTTAGTAATGTTGTATTATCAAAAAATGTTATTGAAAATGGAAAGATAAAACACAAGGATAGTAAAACTTTAAACGGTAACGCTTCAGTACTAGATCCTACTGCTTGTGAAATCATAGCTAGGTTTTTTATGCCAATAGGTGGTAAGCACGTATATAATCCTTTTGGTGGTGGTGTACAGATGGGATATGTTTCTGGGGGCTGTGGATTTACTTATGAATCTTCAGAGATAAGAAAAAACCAATGTGATACAAATAATGATATTTGTAAAGAGTTTGAAAATGTAAATTGGCACTTATCGGATACTTCGAAATATACACCTGAAAAGAAAAGTGATTTAACTTTTTCTTGTCCACCTTATTATAGAGTTGAAAAGTATATTGATTATGATGGGTTGCCTCCTGAGGGTGAAATAAATCATTTAGGTAGCTATGAAGAGTTTAGAGATACTTTATTTCAAGGATATAAAAACGCTATAAAAGCAATGAAAGAAAATACATTTTTTGTTGTTATGACTGGGGATAGTAGAAATCCTAAGGGGGCTTATTATGGTTGTGAATCTGAGCATGAGTTATTTTTTAAACAACAAGGATTACATATTTACAATAAAGTTATTTATTTAGAATCAGAATTTACAAGATTTTCCCAAGCTAAAAAAACGCTTCATAGTAGAAAATATCCTAAAGCGGATCAAAAAATATATATGTTTTATAAAGGAGACATGAGTAAAATTAAAGAGTTATACCCTAACATTGGAAGATTATAATGAGAAGTTACAGCAATAAAATTACTCTTACCGAAAATGGTAGGGGTATTTGGACTATTGATCCTATAATGGGTTGCAAGTCTGGAATTGAAAGAAATAAAAAGGGATGCTTTTCAGATTGCTATGCTGCTAGAAATGCAAGAATTTATGGGTATAATTTTTCAGAAAATATACTCAGGAATTTCACAGATGAACGGCATTTGCATTCAATAATAAATAAGGCTAATAAAATAGATTTTGAATTTATTAGAATGGGAAATTCAGGTGACCCTAGTGAGAATTGGGAGCATACAATTATGATTCTTGAAAAACTTAAACCAATAAATAAACAAATTGTAATAATAACAAAACATTGGAATAAGTTAAAATTGTGTCAATTAGAAAGAATAAGTAAATTAAATGTTTGTATAAACACATCAATATCTCCTATTGATGTAGATTTACATGAAAATATTGAACAATACGAACTTATTAAAAAGTATTGCAAATCTGTTTTGAGGGTTGTTTCGTTTGATTTCAATACAGCTAACAAAAAAGGTCTTAATTATTCGTTAATTCAAGATTGGATATTTAATACTTATGATGTTTTAGATACTATTTTTAGGTGTAGCAAATCTAATCCTATGTATAAAAAAGGAATTATTAATATAAAAGAAACTAAGTTTTTAGGAGATAAATGTTATGTATCAAAATATAATCCTAAAACATATTTTGGAAAGTGTAACAACTGTTTAGAAAAATGTGGATTGTATATGTAATAATTAGTCTTACATTTGTATTCAATCCCCGTCTAACATTATAGGGATAAAGGAAATTAAAATAACCCTGTTACTGATTTTAGAAGTTAGACGCTAAATGAAGTAATGGGGTTTATTTTTTACATTATGGCACAAGATAAAAAAGGATTTATTTTATACGCAGATCAAAAGAGCTTGTTTGAAAAGCTACCAAATGAGAAAGCAGGAGAATTAATAAAGCATATTTTTAGATACGTAAATGATGAAAACCCAACTACTAAAGACTTATTAATTGAAATAGCATTTGAGCCTATAAAGAATCAGTTAAAGAGAGATTTAATTAAGTTTGAGAAGTCAAGAGAGCAACGAAGCGAAGCAGGAAAGAAGTCAGCAGCGTTAAGGAAAGAGCAACGAGAAGCAACGAAATTCAACGGCGTTGAAAGTCGTTCAACGAAATCAACAGTAATAGATAATGTAACTGTTAAAGTAAATGATACTGTTAAAGTAATAAAAGAGAGAGAAGCGGATTTTAAAAAATCCTTACTCCCATTTTTTGAAAAAGGGATTATAGGAGAAGAGGATATAAAAGAATTTATAAGCTATTGGACTGAACATGGAGATAAGGATAAGAAAATGAGATTTGAAAAGCAGAAGAGTTTTAGCTTAGAAAGGCGGATAGGTACATGGCTTAAAAACAAAAAGGATTGGGAAAAAGAAAAAAGTGCCGACAAAAAAGAAAAGTTAATTTTAACAGAACAAGATTTTCAAAACTTAATGATAGATGAAACTACAGGAAATTAAAAAAGAAAAATCAAAGTCAATAATAATTACTTGTGCAAAGTTCGCAGGAATTGGAACTATGCCGAATGAAGATGACTTTATAGTAATTGGAGCTTTGTTAAAAAATCAATTTGCTCATTTGTCTGCAAAGTTTTTAATATCAGCTTTTGAAGTATACGCTTCAGGAAAGTTAACAGCAGGAAAAGAAAAGATAGAACATTACGGTACATTTTCTCCAAAGTTTGTAGGGGAAGTTATTCAGGCTTATAAAGAATATTCAGCAAAGCAGAAGCAGATAAAGAGAATTGAACCTGAACGAATGCTAGAAAATAATCAAGATCCTGAAGCGGAACAAAAAAGGGCTTTTGATTTTATCAAAAAGGTTTATGGCGAATCAAGCAAGATGCCGAATATAGCAAATTGGTCAGATGCTTTTAAATACTTAGAAAGGGAAGGATTAATTAATCTAACAAATGAAGATAAGGAAAAGCTATTTATTCAGATGACAAAAGAGGCTGAAGAGAATATAAACGCAGAACGCAGTTTAATGCGTCCTATTAGCTCGTTTCTACTCGATGCGACTAAACCCTCACAAATTAAAATTGAGTGCCGCAAAAGGGCTGTAATTGATTATTTGAAAAAGTAACGGCGCACGTGTATCAGTTGTGAGAGATTGAAGTAATTTAAAAGATATGTCAAAAAATAAGGAAAAAATTAAATCAGAACTACAGGAAAGAGGATTCTCTGGTGTGTTCCAGTTATTCTATCACGCTAACGATGGATGGTACATTTGGTGCGATCAGTTAATTCATGAATTTGCAGGTTACAACACACCTGACGTAATCCGACAGATTAGGAAAGGAGTATTAGATTATCATCTATCAACAACTGTATAAATAACATACTACCTATAGCGCAAAAGACGACCATTATTAAAAAGTAGCTATAGAATTAAACAAACAAAATGAACTACACAGAAACAACACTAAGAAGAGAAGCAACAAATCTTGAACTTGAAAAAGCAAGGATATTAAATTTAAACGGCTTGGACATTAACGAAGAGAATACTAATGCAGTTAATAAGTTAAATGAAATGCTTTCTGATTTATATTCAGGGATCAACTCAATTGAGCAAATAGAAATAATATCTAAGTTAACTAGCAATTGAATTTGTATTTGTACTTTTGTACAAAATAAAGACATGGATATTAAGAAAAAAGAAGAGCTAAAGCAGTTTTTAAAGGATAGACCTGAATTAAATAGGCGAGCTTTAGGACGTTTAATTGATTGGCATCACTCATGCTTTAACGGATGGATGAAAGCAAGCGGAGTATTGACGGATGAAAAAGCGGAGTTACTAAGTAAGGAGCTTGAAAGGTTTGGATATAAAGGCTAAACCCTGCAAAGGAAATTATATAACTAACAACTATTCAGGATGTGGGGAACTGCAATTGGAGAGGGTATACGGATTAGGCAAATCTTGTGGCTGTTATTTCAAATGGCTTTCATCGGACGAACAAGAGGCAAAGGATAAAAGGGAAAGGTTAGCAATCAAAGCAACCAATGAAGTAAGAAAGGAGCAAGCTAACAAAGATAAGGAAATTAAAAAGAATCTTACTAATTGGAAGTTAAAGCTACAAGTAAGGGTTCAAGAGATTGCAAGGCTGATAGATTGCGGTTTACCTTGTATTTGCAATCCAAATTATAAAGGTCAAATACATGGAGGTCATATCTACACAAAAGGCGGTCATGCTGAGATAAGGTTTAACCTTCATAACATCCATCGACAAGGAGCGCAATCCAACAAATGGAATAGTGACGAGGCTTTAATGAGGGATAAGATCGCAGAGGAGTACGGACAAGAGTATTTAGACATGATAAAAAGTTTAGTTGGTTCGCCTGTACCAAATTTAAATAACATGGAATACATGGAAGCCTACAAGAAAGCCTGCAAGATAGCCAACAGTTTAAAAAAGAATCAAAGGGTTAGAAACGTAAAAGAAAGAATTAGCATGAGAGAAGAAGTTAATCGTATAATTGGAATATATTAATTGGTTAAATTTACAAGAAACCAATTAAGATGAATAAAATATATTTAAATGGAAACTATGTTATAATCCAACCTACAGGATTAATCATTGACCCGATACCAACGAATTTACTAAGATACAAAGAATCAAATTTATCATTTACTTTAACAGATGGAACTAACATCTATTCGGGATTAGATGTTTTAACTATCCTTTTTGCAGATGCAGGAACATGGGAAAATGATTTAGCAGTAGCTTACACGGAATCAACTTTAAGAACTTTTCTTACAAATAATACTTCTTATACTTCAGCAGGAGTTGCATCCGAATTAACAGGGAATACAATAAGCGCAGCCAATTCAACATCTACACTATTGACAAGCGGAGAAACCTTTACAGGAGCTTGGGAAGAAGTGACCGATTTTAATGTTGTTAGGTCTGCTGTTTTAACAGATAATTCAACAGATGGTATTTTATACTTTGATGTCTCAATGGATGGGGGCGTTGAATTTATTTCAATTCCTCGCGCTATAAGTGATACAACTTTTAACTTTCCGCATAAAATTGCAGTTATTGAGTCGTATATTAGAATACGATATGTAAACGGCACAACAGCTCAAACAGGATTTTTAAATATACAAACTACTTATGCAGTTGATGATACCCTTGATTTAAGTTATAGACTTGACGACTCTTTAGATGATGCGAATGAAACCACGTTAACGAGGTCTGTATTAGTTGGGCGAGATAATGATGGAACTTATAGAAACGTACCTGTAGACGAAGAAGGACAATTAGCAGTTAATGTACACGATCAAAAAACAAGGTCAATAGATTTTTTCTTTGGCAGGCTGGATAATTTAACAACCTTGTCAGCAAATGCAGACCCTGAAGATATGACATTAACCCTAACAGATACAACAGGATTTACAGATGGAAAAGTGGTAGGGGTATTCTCTTTAAATGAGGTAGACGACTTTTATTTAGGTGGTCAAATTGGCGCACCTTCAGGAAGCGTTATTACAGTTGATACTCCTGTAGATGTACCATTAGCAAGCGGTTCAGCAATTGCAGCAACTACGATAAACATGGCAGTAGACGGTAGTTCAGTTACTCAGGTATTTCAGATAGGCCCTGTAGCAGCAGGCTCTACTTCTGTAGTAGATGTTACTAGAATCATGGGACACATATTAGATTCAACAGCAATGGATGACGGTAAATTCGGTGGTATTTCTGCTTTGACAAATGGAGTTGTATTAAGAAAGAATGACGGCTTAATTACGAATCTATGGAATGTTAAAACAAATGCAGATTTAGCTTTAATCTGTTATGACTTTAAATATTCGGACAAAGCTCCGGGAGGTCAATTTGGGGCTAACTTTAGGAATAGCTATGCAGGACAAGGTAATCATGGAGTAGTGTTAGAGTTACTACCAACTGAATATCTTGAAATTTTAATACAAGATGACTTAACAGGACTTGATGAATTTACAATGATGGCACAAGGGCACTTTAAATTTTAACTATGATAGAAACACAAGAGGGCGATTACGTAACAATACAATGCGGATAAACTAAAATTATTTGTATCTTTGTACTAACATTAAACTTAGAACAAATGACAGATAACATATTTAAACAAGACGCAAAGATATTAGTAGATTGTATTTTTGATAAAAAGATGTTCAATGATACAATGACAAGAGATAACATGAATATTTTTGAAGAAATAATAGCCATGAATCTACAATTTAAATACGAAAGCTACATAAGTTGCAAAGAGTTTAAGGAGAAGTTAGAAAAGAGTAGGGATAAACAAAAAGCTGAAGAAAATTAATAAGTTTAAAACTAACTAATTAGTCTACTTGCTGCATGGGACAGACACAAAAAAATGAAGTTCAAAAAATACCATTTACTGAATGGGCAGATTTGAATTACAAACTAGAAGGAATAAAAGCAGAAGAAACTATTTGGAAAGGAAAGGACGGATTAAAAACAATGTCTGAAATATATGACGAATGGCAAAGGATAAATTAACTCCTTACACCGAAGAACAGATAGAAGAACTCTTTAAAAGGGAATACTACTTTGTCCCCATAAGAATAGAAAGAATAAGATACAAAACAGAACTATTAACATTTGTGATAAATTTGAATTGATGGCAGACAAAAAAATCCCCATCCTACTAGAATATTTAAAAAGCCATGAGTAGCTATACAAATAAAGAGAGAGATAATATATTTACTACCATTTGCGAAAGCATAGAGGAGGGCAACTCTCTTAGGGATTCTGTTATTGATGCTGAAATTTCAAGAACTACATTTTATAAGTGGAGGGATGAGAGTAAAGAGAAAATGAACCAATACGCGCACGCGACTAAATGTAGACAGGATAAGTTATTTGAGGATTTATTAATTATAGCGGATGATGAATTGGTAGAACACCAAAGATCAAGATTGATGGTTGATACTAGAAAATGGGTACTATCAAAAATGAACCCTAAGAAGTATGGGGACAAACTACAGACTGAGAATTTAAACAAGGTTATTGATATGTCTGACTTAACAGATGAAGAGTTAGACGAAAAAATAAAGCAAGCAAAAAAAGTATTGGGTGAATAAACTCGAACAGTTAAAAGCATACCAAGAGAAAGCAATAAGAAAAGCTAGGAAGCATCTTATACCCTATTCATCTTACATGATGCCTAACTTCGATTGGCAGCATTATCACAAAGTATACTATGAGGTATTAGATAGATTCGCAAAAGGTGAGATAAAAAACCTTATGATTTCTATGCCCCCTCAACATGGGAAGAGTCAAGGCAGCACAAGATTTTTACCCTCGTTTATGTTAGGGCTTAATCCTGATTTAAGAATAGCAGTTACTTCATACAATGCTACAATAGCAAGAAAGTTTAATAGGGATAATCAAAGGATAATAGATTCAGATGATTATAGAGAGTTATTTAAAGAAACACATTTAAGCGCGTCTAATGTCGTAACGGTATCTACCAACTATCTAAGGAACTCAGAAGAGTTTGAGATAGTAAATCATAAAGGAACGCTTAAAGCGGTTGGAAGGGGTGGGGCATTAACTTCTATTACTTTAGATTGTGTAATAATGGATGACCTTTACAAAGATTATTCAGAAGGCAATAGCCCCGTTATAAGGGAGTCTGCATGGGATTGGTATACGACAGTAGTTAAAACAAGATTACACAATGACAGCCAACAGCTAATAGTATTTACAAGGTGGCATGAAGAGGATGTAATAGGACGAATAGAAGCTAGTGAAAAGGTAACTAATGTAAATTGCTATGATGACTTAGATAAAGTAGATATAGATAGTTGGGTAAAGATAAACTTTGAAGCAATAAAGGATAGTAAAGCTACAGAATTTGATCCAAGAAAGATAGGTCAATCATTATGGGAGAATAAACATAATAAAAAGAAGCTGTTAAAAGAAAGGAAGCTAAACCCTAATAAGTTTGAATGTCTTTATCAAGGGAATCCTGAATCAAAGGAAGGTATGAACTATCCGAATGAATGGCTGACTTATACTAAGCTACCTGAAAACATAGTCAAGAGAGGGAACTATACAGATACGGCTGATAGTGGTGATGACTACCTTTGCTCTGTTAGTTATGTAGTATGTGATAATCTTATTTACGTTACTGATGTACTGTATACTTTAGATTCAATGGATATAACAGAGGATACGCTTCCTGCTATGCTTAATAGTTCAGGTACAATACAAGCAGACATTGAGAGTAATAACGGTGGTAGATACTTCGCTAGGAATATAGGTAAGAAAACAAACTGCTCTATTAATTCCTTTTATCAAAAGAATAACAAAGAGAGCAGGATACTATCCAACAGCGCACAAGTACAGCAAAAGATTATATTTCCTTTAGGATGGGAAAGCAAATGGACTATATTTGCAAAGCATCTGAAAGGGTACAAAAGACTATTTAAGGCAAATAGACAAGACGGTGCGCCTGATGTCTTAACAGGAATAATAGAAAAGAACTACATATTAGAACACCAAAATTACAGCCCAATTGAAAATACCCATACCAAACACACTAAAGGAGATTTTACTGGAAACAATGCAGCTCCTTGGAACGCAGAAGTCGGAAACCGAAAAAACAACATATTTCTTTAAAGAGATTTGTAAAGTTGATCCTGAACTATTCGACCAAGATAAGCGAATGATAGCTTTAAATAGATTCTATGAGGAGCTAAGCAAGGATGATGCAGGCGAACCCAAAGATGTAAATCAATACAAGCTCCCTAGATTTCCTGATGGTAATTTAGATTTGCTATCTATTCGGATTAAGTCATTCGTCGAAATGCTATCAGCAGAAGTGGACGCGGAATCATTTATCAACGCTGAAATTATTTGCGCTTGTATGTATAGAAAAGACCATGAGTCAGAAGTAACAGAAAACGAAATAATCGAAACTGCTATTTATTTCAGAACTCAACCTTTTAAATATACAGTTTGGGCTATCAAGTTAATGGATGACCTTGTTAAGCTGTTAAGAGAGATGTACCCTATTCTGTATAGTGGCAAAAAGGAAGTAGAAAGAGAGGATGAAGTAAGGCAATTGGATGACATGATAAACGGACTAGCAAAGGATGACGTAACGAAGTGGGGCGAATGTGAACAGTTAAAACTTAGCAGGGCATTCAGATACTTAGAGCGAAGCAAAAAAGATTATTTGAAGAAAAAGAACGAGGGTAATATGTAGTTATATTTATTAGTAGTATATTTGTACGAACAATTAAAACAGCGATATGACACCAAAGGAAGAAAAAATAGACGAAGCAATTAGTGATTTAAAATTACACCTGAATAATAATAAGGAAAAAAGGATGATTTTAATTTCAGTTATTAATGAGCAGGAAAGACAATTAGAAGTCTTAGAAATAATAAATAATAAAGAATGAAGGCAAAAAAATTAAAACAATGGTTTTTGCGAGTTGTTGTATGTCGTCTTGGATTTCACGATTGGCTAATGGATAAAGGAACTATTATAAAGTGTAATAGAACTTGTAAGCGTTGCGGTAAGAAAATGCACTCCTGCTACGATATGAGTTATGGAGATACGATATGGCTAAATGGTCATTATTGGCAGCAAGTCAAACAAGAACTAGAAACTAAAACAGCGTAAGATGAAAGAAGGAAGTTTCTATTTGGTAGATGGTAAGCCATTACGATTAGTAAAAAAAACATTAAAAAAGTATACCTTTGTTAACATGAACGGAATACCCACTTCAATAAACCCTCACAAGAAGGCTATTGAGTTTTTAATTGATGACTCCGATAAAGGGGCATTAGCTAAAATACAAGGCAGGGTATCCGAAATGTTAAAAGAAAAGGAATGAGCAAAGTAAGCCTAAAAGAAATCATTGAAGATATTATTACAATAGTTAGCGAAGAGTTCACAGATTCAGAATTAGTGGCAGCTGAATATACATTTAACTTTGCACCGGATAACGCAAAAGCAAAAGACTTTCCTAGATTGTTTTTAATAGCCAATGAAAATATAACAATAGGCGAAAGGACAAATACAATTCCTATTACCATGAGATTTTGTGATGTTGTAGGATCAAGGAATAACGCAATCGACAAAGACAAGGAAATCAAATCTGATATGATTCAGGCAGCTAGTAAACTGTTTGACATATTACAAGACCGTTCATTCTTTGATGGGGACTTAACAATATCATTAGCTCCATTTGATTACGAAATGAACAATTCACTAAGCGGAGTAGATGCTACTCCTAATTTCTTTACAGATAAACCCTGTTTTAATATCTAGCTTGCCATGTGTAAGAGTAGCTGAGAAGCCGTTTAATTAATTTTAGGCGGCTTCGTTGTTTCTTATTATTTATTCGTATATTTGTACAATGTTAACGTTAAATCTAAGGGTAGTTTTTGCCCGACTAAATAAATTGAAAATGAATATACTAAAAGAGATATTAGAAGAAATAAATAAAGCTAAAATTGAAAGTATCAGAAATGTTAGGACTGGAGATTACAGAATTGGCTTAACGAAAGCGGAGCAAATTATTAACAGCAAAATAAAAGGGCAATCATTACCTATAGATAGTGTTATCAAGCGTTTTTCAATTGATGAAAAGGTAATTTGGGACGGAATGTACTATTGGGTGCTTGAAATAAATGAAGAAGCTAGAAAAGTATTGCTAGCTAACGATAGAAACCAAGACCATCCGCAGTATAACGATTGGTGGGTAAATATAGAGGAAGTTAATGCTTGCTAACGCATTGTGTATGGCACGTTGCTATCACTAACTTAAATTTAAAATAAATGAATTGGATTAAGAAATTACTTGGATTGAAAACTAAAAAGCAATGTGCTATAAACGTTGTTAGCAATCTTTTTTATTGCGAGGTAGAAACTGACCCAAGACACGGTAAGTGTAAAGAGCAATGTAACCACTGTAAAGATGAGTGGGTTAAAATGAATAGCAATTAAATTGTTGCTAACGAGTTAGTATAAACGACTTTAAATAAAACGGAAATGACACACGAACTTAAAACATTACCACAATACTTCTGTGAGGTATGGAACGAAAACAAAACCTTTGAAGTTAGAAAGGATTATAGAGATTATAAAGTAGGAGATAAATTAAGACTTCTTGAATATAATTACTCTAAATACACAGGTAAAGAATGCAATAGAACAATTACTTATATTCTTAGAGATTGCGAAAAATACGGACTTAAAAAAGGTTTTGTGATTTTAGGAATGAAGTAGTTTTATTTATTGCGTTTATACATTGTTGGCATCATCGTTTTAATGTGTGCCAACGTTAAATCTATGGGTAGTTTTTGTCCGACTTAAAATAACCGAATTATGAAAGAATTAGAAAGAGTAAAAGAGTTTATGGAAACCTTAGAGTTTCATGGATACATTGACCATGACTCAACAAAATTAAATGAACTGATAGATGACTATTACCCACTAAAGCAAGGGCAAACATTGCCTATAGATAGTGTTAGCGTGAGTTCTTTTTCAAAAGAAGAATTAGAACAATTAGCTATGAAAAAATACCCTAAAATGATGCGAAGTGCAGGCGAAGTTTGGATGGGGCTTTACGATATGAATAAAGAAAAAAGAGAGTTATTTATTGAGGGGTTTATTGAATGTGCAAATTCACGCTAACGTACATGTATAAAGTGCGTTTTAATGCAATTTATACGGTGTTACCCTTAGTTTTAAAAAAGATGAATTATGCACAGAAGTAAAATAGAATTACACAACATTGATTGTTTGCTTTTTATGAAGCAATGCGAGGATAAACAATTTGACCTTGCAATAGTCGACCCACCCTATGGTATTGCAAGAGCAGGACAAACTGAAACCTTTACAAAAAACCCTAAACATAAAAGAAAAGCACATAAAGACAAAGGGTGGGATAATGCAATACCTACTGCTGAATACTTTAGAGAACTTGAAAGAATATCTAAAAATCAAATTGTTTGGGGTGCGAATTATTTTGTTGAACACCTAACCAAAGGAACAATGGGGTGGATAGTTTGGGACAAAGGACAACACGGTTTAAGTATGAGTGATTGCGAACTTGCTTACAGTAGTTTTAATAAGGCTACAAGGGTATTTACATTTAATAGAGGATTGATAGCACAGAAAGGCGGAAGCATACACCCAACGCAAAAGCCTGTTGAACTTTATAGATACCTGTTAAATGAATATGCAGAAGAGGGCAACAAAATATTTGATTCGCATTTAGGAAGTGGAAGCATTGCGATTGCTTGTGATGACTTAGGTTATGACTTAACTGCTTGTGAAATTGATAAGGATTATTTTGAGAAAGCAAACAAAAGGATAGAACCTTATAGAAAGCAACAAACCCTTTTTTAATATTAAGGGTAACGTATGGTAATATGATTAGTGCGAATTTAAAACACAAAAATTTATGAGAACGAAATACAAAATAAGCCCATTTTACTTAGATGGGTTAAAGCAAAAACCAAAAGACTTAGATTTTGGAATTACACCAAGTTTAGTATTTGCAGAGGCTAACCAAGAAGAAGTAGGTGATTTAGGTTTTGCTTATGCACTTGGCATTAAATGGGGTTATTGGGCTATTGGCTTAAAACTATTTGGAGCGTACATAACTAAGCATTAATTATATTACGTGTTGTGCTTTCGTTTTAATGAAGCACAACGTTATTAATAAATTGGCGTTTCAATGCAATTTATTTTGTGTTGTATGCCGTTAAATTTTAAAGATATGACTAAAGATTCAAAATTTGTAAGAGCAAGATACTTAGATAAAGATTTACCGCCAGAAGGTACAATGACTGAGTATGGTAAAATATATGCTTATAATACCAACGGCTCAATAGATGTTGGTGGGATAGTATTACAGACTATTACAGGTGATTGTCACCAAGATACACTCGAAATAAACAGCGTGAAGTTACTTGACTGTAAAGCAAATCGTTATTGGATAGAGCAGTAATGGCATACAACGTATTGTGTATGGCATCGTTTTAATGTGCTATACACGTTGTTATACCACGTTTTTTAAATTATTTTACATTATTTTGTATTTTTATTAGGTTGGTATTACATTATTTTGTAGATTTGCGTATGTTTAATTCAAAACCTAATAAAATGAACGATTTAACAAAAGCATTATTAAAAGACTTGCAAGAGGACTTAAACTCTATTAAAAATTTACAATCAAATATCGAGGTTGTTTGGGCTTTAAATAAGCTAAAACAAAATATAAACTTCACTCAAAAAGAAATTGAAAATAATATAAGTGATGAGTAAGGACTTAATAAATTGGAAGCAAGTAAGTATAGAGTTGTCTGGTTCGGATAACTCTATACGTAAAAATAATGTTCCTAAAAAATACAAAGCAAAAATTGACAGGCTTTTAAAATTACTCGAACTTTGGCAGAAGTGGTCAAATGTGGTATAACGGCATCTTGTATGGTGTCGTAGCGAGGCACGAGCTATGCATTATACATAGTGTTGGCAGTAGTTAATTTAAAAAAACGAAATTATGTTAGATAAAAACAAAGCTAAAGCAGTAGCAAAAAAGGAAGTAGAAAGGCGAGTAGTAACAATAAAGGAAGCAAAAGACAACTTTAAAAAATGGATTAAGGAAACTTCTTCTGTTGGTGGTTTTAGTGAAGAAGTACTTGATTTTTGGGATGAAGTTTCTAAACAAGTAGACGATCTCTAATTACTGCCAACAATTGTGTATAGAACATACTAAATTTGATACATGGAAGAGTTTACAAAACAAATAGTTAGTATAGATAAGGGTAATTTAACAAAGGAGCAATTAGTATCAATATTAGTACTAACTGCTCAAAAGTTAGAGATTAATACTATTTCTGAAATGGCAAGGATTGAAGGTAAAACTCCAAGAGGTATATTAATATCGAACCAATATAATAAAATAGTTATTGGTAAACAAAAGTTTGCAATTAAAGGGATGAATAACTCTAATTTACCTTTTTAATTTAATCAATTCCTTTTACTATCTTTGCTATATGTTTAAAAGGACTACATTAGTTATTGATACCTTCGGCAAGGATGTAGTGAAACAGGCTCAAAAGAATCTAGCTACAAAAGGGTTTGACGGTCAGATCAAGGGCAGGAAGAAAGACAATACAGGGAAGCTATCAAAGAGTTTAGGATATTCTATTCGTCAAACAGACGGCAAAATAATCATATCTTTTAAATCAGGCGTTGACTATGCGGGGATAGTTGAAGAGGGCAGAAGCAAAGGGGCAAAGATGCCTCCATACGCTGCTATCAATAAATGGGTAGCTCAAAGGCGAATAGTTACAAGAAACAAGAAAGGTCAATTTGAGACAAGGCAAAGAGCAACTGAAAGGATACGAAGAAGCATAGCAAAGCAGGGTATCAAGCCTGTACGCTTCTTTAGTTTGGCAATGAATGAGGTATTTGAGATGCTTCCACCATTGGTACAAACTGCATTAGTAACAGACTTAGAAGATTTGATCTTCGACAATTTCACAAAAGCAGGGTATAACGTAACAAAAAGCTAATGAGTTCAACAGACTATTTCCATCCTTCGGTATTTTCAGCAACAGATTTTCAAGGATATATTTTAAAGTATGTATTAATTGAGGATGAATTTTAAAAAGAATTAAATGACAGCAGTAGCAGGCTTTGGAGCAAATTCAAATGAAGGTATTTATGGACTATACAATAAGTTTCTTTTTCTTATAACTAGAACAGGACCTGATGTATTTGGATTAAAGTACAGGATACGATTAACAGTAGTTGCAACAGGGGACGAATATGTACTTCCTGACATTGAGCCAATAGGCACTCAAAGCATAGTTAACCCTATTAACATTCTAAAGGACGTATATTTCAAGGCTCAAAATGTAGGGGGCGAATTTGGGTTTTCTCTTGATGATAGTGATGAGACGGACGTTGCTAATTTTGCATACGGTAAAATAAAAATAGAGGTAGGAGAATTTTATGCAGCCTTAGTTAATGATCCTCCAACTTTTCAAGGCTATGATACTTCAGATTCTTTTTGGTTCTACAATGGGTATGAGGATGTTCTAAGACCTAATGTAAATACATCGTATACTAATTACTTAGAGCCTGCATGGTATAATACAACTCCAATTAAATTGCCGCATACTATTCTAAATCGGTATATTGCAACAGACCCATTAGCTCCAGACTTTTGTAAGCTATTTTTCCCAAACATAATTAAAAGGTCAGATGATTCTTACAATATAAAAAATGTTGTTTTGTCGGCTTATGATGCTGATGGAGTTTTAATAATTACTAATACTGTAGACATTTCTGCTATATTTTCTATTGATGGTTATTGGACTTATTATGGTGATACAGCAATATCATCTGGTTATTCTGAATATTACTTTCAATACGCAGACAACACAACAGGAGTTATATTAATAGATACTGAAATAATTACATTTTATCCTGATACTCAATGTGGAAAGAATGACAGATACCGATTAAGATGGGTTAACAAATACGGAGCTTTTGATTATCTTAATTTTAATGGAGCAACAGAAATGACTGATGTTATTTCGAATAATAAAACAATTTTATCAGATGGCATAAATTACACTGCTACTACATTTGGAGAAATTGCCCCAATTGCAGACCCTGAAAAAATACCATTTGGCAAATCAGTAGAAACAATCTATAAACTAAATTCTACATTTTTAAATGAGGAAGAACAATATGCTTTGCGAGATTTACAAAGGAGTCCTAATATTATAATGTTTGACCCTGATAATAATATTATCCCTGTAATTTTTAAAGACTCTTCATATAGAATTGAAGATATTAAGAACAAGCTAATCAAAGTGAGTTTTAATGTAGCTGTTGCAAACGTAGGTAAAATACAAAGAAGATAATGAGCGTAGTTGCATTAAGATTTAATGTCGGAGGGGTTGCATACATAATACCAACCTTTGAAAAGACGGCTATTCAAATCACTAGACGAGTTTCAACTATTGATAATCTAAGCTCACAAGGTACAACAACAAAGCAAACATTTAGAGTTCCTTTAAGCCCTGAATTAATAGAAGCCATTGGTGACCCTACAAGTTTCATTCAAGAATCAATAGTTGATTTAAACAAGAAAATTGAAGGCTCGGTATTAGTAGACAACTTTCCTAGATTCGTTGGAGAGTTCCAATTTATGAAGGCTTACAAGAAGTTAAAAGCAGATGTAGGAGAAGCTGAATTTATATTTAACGGAAATGAAACTTCTTTAAAAGGTACGTTGGATGATGTGAAAATGAAAACCCTATTTGATGGGGAAACAATACCATACACAGCAGCAGAAATAAATACATACTTTACAGACCCTAATGCTTATCACATAGCAAATGGTTATGTATTTCCTTTAATTGATTACGGTCAGCAATTTACAGGGGATTTGAATGCAACTATAGGCAAGATTATTAACGACCCTAATGCACCATTAACGCAGTTAGATTTTAAGCCTGCTGCAACATTTAGAAAGTGCTTTGATTTACTGCCAATAGTTGTAACGGTTGATAGTGCTATTGATTATTTATTAGACCAAGCAATACCATTACATAATAGCAAGTTACCAATCCCATCACTTGACACTAGTCCATTAGATCAAACAGGATATTTAGAAAAGAATTTAGTGTTTAACCTTACTGTTCCGATGGGACTGCAAAAACTCCCTTTCGAATTAGAGAGTAGTTACAATGTGGATAATATAGATTTGGGTAATGATTGGTATACTATTCCATTTGATGGTACTTATATGTTTACTTTGAATGGCGGTAGCTTAGACTTCGTTAATCCTTCAGGCACGGGAGGTAACTTAATATTAGCCATTGATCTTTATGATTACAATTCAGCTACATTTATTGACTCTATTTATTACAATAACCCATTTATAAACGCTGCTAGTTCAACCAACTTAGTAATTAATGCGACAAAATCAGCAGCTTTAACAGTAGGTCAACAGATAGGACTCAGGGTTAAGGTAATAGAAACATTCTCCACAGGAGGTAATATTAACTTCAATTCTGGATTTAGATGGACTGTTTCAGAAGCTCCATCAGTTACCCCTAGTAGTAATATTGACGTTCCTACAAATTGCCCTGATGTTACAGCGTGGGATATTGTTCGAACTATAGCAATACAAGGCAAAGCGGTAATAGTAAAGGATGAAGATGGGGTTTATGATTTAGTGCCTTGGGTTAATTGGATTGATGACAATACAGATACTTTAAATTTAAATGATAAACCCGATTTTACAAAGGATTTAGTTATTGAACCTTATTCAATTCAAGGAGCGAAGAGTATATTGTTAACCTATTTAAAGGATGAAGATTTATTTAATAAGGCTTATACAGATTTGACTAATGAAATTTACGGTCAACTATTAATCGAAGATACAGGGAGTGATTTTGCAACGAATGAAATAAAGATTGAAGTACCATTTGCATCAACTCCAATAGTTCCTGTAGAATTTGCAGCAATAGCAATACCTAAATTTTACGATAGTTCATTTAATTGTGTTAAAACAAAACCAAGAGTATTAGGATTTTCAGTTGACCAATATGTAGACCAACAGATATATGTACAGGATGTTTTCGGTGGAACAGTTCACAGTATTGCATCAGTTCCTCAAATGGGGCATTGGTTAAATAAGGACGGCGGTTATAATACAAAGGATACTAATTTTGGACAGTCCTTAACATTCTTTGCAGGAGAAAATTACCCAAATGATACAAGCTATGAGCAATGGTGGAAACAATATATTGTAGAAACTTATACAAGTGATGCAAGGAAAGTTAGCATTGATTTAGCGTTAAGTCAATATCAAGTAGATTCTTTAGCATTCAATGAAAAAGTATACTATGCAGATTCTAGGTTTAGAATAACTGCCATGAATAATATAGAATTAACTTCGCAGCAATTCACAAGCGTTGAAATGATGAAGAGAATAAGCATTAATAATTTAGATATTGCACCTTTATACCCTTATGATATTGTCGACAAGGTTGTATTGTGGAAAAATTCAGATGACAATTCAGTAAATGCTAGTCCAATTGCAGGTGAATTAGAACCAAGTTGTATAGCTTATGGATTCTATTACGATGCAGGGCAAAACATAGGAACTCAACAGGGGCAAATATTAATTAACTAGATATGTCATTAACTATAGATTTAGAAACTAAATTCGACACAAAGCAAGCGGAGCAGTCAGTAGACAAGCTATCTAATTCAGTAGAGGATTTAATTAACCTTCAAACTCAGGCTTTAGAAGATCAAAAGAAAAGTGCGGTACAGGCTAAGGATGCTATAAACAAGAATACCAAAGCAACCAAAGAAGCAGCAAAGGGTACTAAATTACTAGCTCAAGGGTTCAAGGGTGTAGGATTAGCAATTAAGGCAGCAGGGATAGGATTAATCATTAGTGCGTTAAGTGCCTTGAAAGAGGTATTTATGCAGAATCAAGAGATAGCCGATGCAGTAGCAACTACTTTTGAAACTGTTAGTATTGTGTTCAATGAGGTAGTAGGTTCATTAGTAGATACTGTTAAGGAAGTAAGCGAAGCAACCAATGGATTTGAGGCATTAGGAAAGGTTGCAAAAGGGTTATTAACAATTGCATTAACTCCATTAAAGCTAAGTTTCTTTCAAATAGTTCTAGGCGTCAAGGCTGCTCAATTAGCATGGGAAAAATCATTTTTAGGGGACGGCGACCCTGAAACAATAAAGCGTTTAACAGGGGAAATAGTAGAAACTCAAAACAGTATTTTAGAAGTTGGGAGTGCTGCAATAGATGCAGGGAAGGATATTGTAACTAATTTCGTTGGAGCTGTTGCAGAAGTATCACAAGTAGCTGTTGGGGTAGCAGAGGACGTTAAAAAGATAAGCATTGAAGCAGCCTTAGAAACAGCAAAGACAAATGTAGCATTACAGAACACTGCAAAGTTAGCAGCAGCAGAGCAACAAAGATTAGTTGAAATTTATGATAGACAAGCTGAAAAGCTAAGACAAACAAGAGATTTAGAAAGCAATTCGATTGAAGTTAGGATACAAGCTAACAAAGATTTAGCAGCCGTACTAGAAGAGCAAGAGAAAGCACTATTAAAAGTAGCAGACTTACAAGTAGCCTCAGCACAAGCAGCAGTAGATAAGAATGCTTCTATTGAAAACCAAGTAGCATTAACTGAAGCATTAGCAAATAGAGAAGGCGTACTAGCGCAAGTAGAAGGATTTAGAAGCGAACAACAAGCAAACATAAACGGGCTTACTAGAGAGGCTAATGATTTAAACAGAACGGCAATTGAGGGCGAAGAAGAAAGGGCTAAGAATAAAAGAGAGTTTGATGCAGAAAGGCAATTAACCGAAGAGTTAAGAATCCAAAAACTTAGAGAAAATTTAAAAACTGAGAATGATATTATATTAGCAGACTTAGAAAGGAAGAGAGAATTACACGCTATAGGAACTCAAAATAGAGTAGATGCAGAACAGGAGTATCTAAACAAGAAACAAGAGCTTGACCAAATGGGATTAGCTTTAGATAAGACTGTAGCAGATAGTTCAGAAAAGATTGAGGACTTAAAAAACAAGTCTAAGTTAGATTTAACAACTAAAACTTTACAAACAGGGTTAGCACTTACTGAAAAGAATGCTGAAGCTCAAAAAGGGATAGCAGCAGTAGAGGCGGCGTTTAATACTTACAAGGCTGCTAATGTAGCATTAGCTTCTGCTCCTCCTCCATTTGGTCAGATACTAGCAGGCTTTACAATTATTGCAGGATTAAAGAATGTCCAAAAGATACTAAGCTCTAATGTTAAATCGGGTACAGTTCCAAGCGGTGGAGGTGGTAGTGTTGGCTCAGTTCCTGATGCTTCACAAAACGAACCTAGAGTCCCTGACTTCTCATTCACAAATCAAGGAATAGGTGATACTCAGAACGCTCAATTTAATACAAGGGCTTATGTCATCAATCAAGATATAAAAGACGACTCCTCATTATCACAAAGGATAGACGATAAAGCTACTGTTTAGAGTTTAATTTATCGTAAAATTTCTCATTCAAAGAAGGTTGACTTCGAACCCAATCAAATACTTCTTCTTTAATATAGATAGCATTCCTAGTAGGACGGTGTGATGGTAGCCCTAGCTTCTCCCAACTCCAAAGGGTTGTTCTTGATATTCCAAGTTCAAAGCATATTTCCTTTTGTCTAAGGTGCTTGAATCTCTTTAAGTAGTTAGCAGGGTACATATTTAGGTTTAGACTCGTTAAGACTTGTTAAGTCATTGCAAATATAGTACTAATTAGAACAAACTTTACATTCAAATTATATTTTCTCTTGAAAACATTTGAATTAAAGCCTAAAAAGAATCTAAAAAGCGGAGTTTATACCATCGCATTAGTAAAAAGCCCTGCAAATGAAAGAGGGTTAGGCATTCATTTATCCAAGCAAACAGTAAGTAATATTAAATTAGCTTCCAATGATGGGGGACATTTTATTTATGCTTCAGCTTTAGTACCTGAACAAAGGATTTCAAGAGTAGACGAAAATGGAGAAGAGTATCAAATATTCTTTTCAAAGGAAACTATAGCAAGAACAGCAAGAGATTTTATAAAAGCAGGCAGCTTAGTATCTAAATTCAATTCAGAGCATAACGAATTTGAAACTTTAGGCGGTGTATCAGTTACCATGAGTTGGATAGTAGGCGATCCAAAGAAAGACTTATCAACTCAAAAGGGACTATCTACAGTAGAGGGTGAATGGTGTTTAGAAATCGAAGTCGATAACGAAGATGTAGCAAGAGATATTAAGCTAGGAGTTTATGAAGGTATTTCAATTGAGGGATACTTTGAGAATTTCGAAGCAGTACTAACCAAGCAATCAATAACCAAATCAATCAATAAACCAAATCAAACTATTATGAATAAATTAAATGCATTGCATAATGTAGTTAATTTTTTGAAAGGGGAAGTTAAACTTTCAGAAGAAGCTCCCAAAGCAGAAAAATTAATGATGCTAGAAGATGGCGAGTATACACTAGACAACGGTCAGAAAATTCGAGTAATCGAAGGAATGGTTGAAGTCATGGAAGTTGTCGAAGAGGAGGAGTTACAAACTCCTGAATTAGCTAAACCTGAATTAACTGCTGAAGATACTACTGCTGTTGAAGCATTAGCAGAAGCAACAAAGGAAGGATTAGAAGCAGTAAATAAAAAGGTAGACGAAAAAGTTACAGCAATCGAAACTACGGTTACTGAAATGAAAGCTATGTTAACTAAACTATCTGAAACTCCTGCGGGCGTTGAGGTTACAAAGTTAGAAGCACTACCTGAAGTAAAATTAGAAAATAACGCAAAATTTAAATTTAACTAAGATGGCATTAACTATAACACAAACTACAGCTACCATTGAAAGAGTAGCAGAAATATTCTCAAATGCTATTTTGTCAAGTGAGACTATTGAATCAAATATGTTTCAATATATCCGAGCTTCAAGAGATACATTCTCTATGAACTTTGGATCAACTTCAGCATTAGTACAAGATTATTCAGATGACCCTTCATTATCAGGGACTATTACAGCAGCAGATGCTGAATTCACAATCGGCAAAAGGTCAATCAAATTTAAGATTGATTACGATGAGTTTAAAAACACAATTTGGAAAGATGCAGTAGCGGATTTAAAAAATCAAAAATTGCCGCCAAAGTTTTTAACATGGTTAGCAGGCGAAATTACTAAAGAAGTAAATTCTGAAACTGAAGCTGATTGGTGGAATGGTAACGGTGGATTAACAGGCGATTTAACAGACGGTACTCCTGTAGGGCGTACTTACTTAAATGGCTTTGGAAATATCATTAGAACTAAACTAGCAGCAGCACCTTCTCAAATAATTACTGAAGCGGTTGCAGCAACTGTACCAAGTGATTCAACTAAAGTACAAGCTATTTTACTAGCAGCAACAGCGGTTATTCCAACGGCTTTAGTAGCAAGTCCTGACATGACAATCTTTGTAGCTCCTTCAGTAGAGCAGGCTTATTGGGAGTCATTAAGTACTACACTAGCAACAAACTTGCCTCAAACTGATTCTTTAATGTTCAACAGGTATAAAATTAAAGTTATTCCAAACTTGAACCCATTAAGAATCATAATTGGAAAGTCTCAGAATATGGGAGTAGCGGTATCTGTTAACGGTAATGATTTACTAGATTTAAATGTAGTCGATCAATATGCTTTAGGAAACGGAAACAGGGCTTTCTTAACTGCTAACTACGGTTACGGTGCAGGAATACAAACTACTGATTTCGTTCTTTGGGAAAATACAGCAGCTTAATAAGCTCTTAATATATTACAGCAGGGGACTTTAGTCCCTTGCTTAACTTTAAAAATTAATAAAATGGCTTGTACACCAACACTATCAGCGTATAAGAGAGGCTGTAAAGTAACAGGAGGGATTACCGACATTTGGATAAATGATAAGGAAACCCGAATTGATGGAGGTATCACTTATACTATTTTAAACGGAGCTTTGACAATAGCAGGAGGCGGTGCAATTGCAGCGTATCACATTGAACCAAGAGAGAATAATACAACTTTTACTCAACCTAGAAGTGATGACAATACAGCAGGAACTACTTTTGTAACTCAAACTTTAGAATTTACATTAGTAGGTTATTCAGCAGCATTAGCTTATTTGAGTGATGAAATTGGAAAGGGTAGAATTGAGGCTTTAATGAAGTTTGATGACGGTACTTATGTAATGGCAGGAATTGAAGTAAATGGATTGCAAAGTAATGGAGGAGATGCAGGATTTAGCGGAACAGCTAAAGCAGATGCCAATGGACAATCTTACACTTTAACTTGTGAGAGTAAGTTGACAGCACCAACACTAGCGGACTTTTCAGAATATACAACAGCCTTCACAGTTAACGAAGGATCATAAAATTGAAACTATGAAAGTATTAGTAGGAACTCTAAGCTACAAAGGAGACATTTATGTATTAACAAATGATACACCAATAGCGGAGTTAAAAAAGATTCTTAAAAAACATCCTGAATTAGGGGACAAATACATTCAACTAGATGATAACGATAGCAGCCTACCAAAATCAAACGATAAAGCTAAGTCTAAATCGAGCAAAGGTAAGTCTACTAGAAAACGTAGTACTGAATCTAGTTAGTCCTAGTAGGGTTGAATTAAATTTTACGAAAGCCCTGACCGAATTAGGTTCGGGCTTTTTTTCAATTGATGTAACGTCAATAGATACAGCTCAATTGGTGGATGATACTTATTCTTATTACCTTTACCAAGATTCAGTTTTATTAAAGACAGGATTTGTTAGAAGGATAGAAGTAAGCGAGGAGTTTTCAGGGGAGTTAGATGCAGAATTAGATTTTTATTTAGCGTAATGGATATAGAAGTAAAAGCAGCAAGGTATAACATAAGATCAATAAGCGACCTTTCAAGACCATACGGAAATAATGTTTATCAGAATGGAGAAGATAACAGGTTTAGCGATTACTTAGATAGCCTTTCAAATAGTTCAGTAACCCATCAAGATATAATTAATGATTTAATTGATTATGTTTATGGCAAAGGGCTAAGAACGGTTAACCCATCAGAGCAAGAGCTATTAGATAAGTTCTTTCCAAAGGGTAAGACAAAGAGAATTATACGCTCTAAGTTAGTTCAGGCAGCTATCAACATTGAAGTAATGAAAAGTCAGCTCGGTAATGTATTGAGTTTAAAATTCATTCATGCTTCACAGATAAGAGTTAGTCAGCTTCATCACAATAAGCCTGTAGGGTTTGTATTTCGTAAATCATGGGATCAGAACAGCTACCAAGCCTATCAAATCACAAAAGAATTAAACAGAATAACTCCGAATAAATTTGAGGGTTTATTTTATTGGTATGATTCAGGTACATTTGATGTACCTTATGGACGACCAAAATACATAAGCGGATTAAATGCTATTGAATTAGAGGCTAGTATTTATTTGATGCACAATACAGGGGCGCAAAATGGGATGTTTCCTTCTATGTTAATTAGTAAGGTTACTTGCGGAGACCCTGAAAAGGATAAAGCAGATGCAGAAGCAACGATAAACCAATTATCGGGGGCTTCGGTTGCAGGTAAAGTAGCCTTTGATTACCGTCCTGCAGGAGCAGAAAACACTACAACATTTACAACTCCTAATTTAACAGGCTTAGATAAGATTTATGAAAATCAATATCAAGTAGCTGAAATAGGAATATTAAAAGCCTGGCAGATTCCTAGCCCTACCTTAATAAGTGGACTTAATACTAAGGGTTCAGGGTTTAGTAGTCCTGCTGAAGAGATGGAATTTGCTTTAAAGATATTGCAGAAGAAAAGAATTGAACCTGAAAGAGAGGAGTTATTAGATATTTTAAACCCTTTATTTGAAATGATAGGCATTCAAAGTGAGGTTGAATTTGTAGGAGAAGAAACGACTATAACAAGCGCACCTATTGTGGACGAGGAGACAGGAGTAGTAACAGAAGCTCCTGCAATAGATGATTCAGTACTAGTTGATAAAGAGGCTTCATATAATGGGGCGCAAATTGCATCAGCTCTTGAGATAATGGAATCAGTAAATACAGGGTTATTAACTAAGAAACAAGCTGAAAAGTTTTTAATTCAGATGCTACAGTTTAGCCCTGCATTAGCAGCCTCGTTATTTGAGGGCGGTTTAGATGGAGTTAATGAGGTTGAAAACTTAGTACCATTAGAAGAGACTAAAAGCGTAAATGAATCAATAAAGAATCTTACAGGCAGACAGATGCAAGGCATTGAAAGAATTGTAAGAAAGTTTACACAAGGTAAATTAAATAAAGAGCAAGCTAAGTTAATGTTAATGTCGGGCTTTGGCTTTGATGAAGCAGAGGCTTTAGTATGGTTGAATGATGGGACTGAATTATCAGTAAGTCTAAGAAAGATTATATTAAGTAAACCAACTGATTTCGATGACCAATGTATGTTAGATGCTTTAGAGGTTAACGAAGTAATTAACTTTGATGAATGGGAGTTAGTAGATACAAGAGAAGAGAACGGACAAGATTGCAAAGAGTGGGCTAATAGCTTAATAAAAGTTAAGAGTTCAGCAGTTCAGAAGTTGGCAGACTTTATAAAATCTAATCCTAATGGAGAAAGTTTTTTAGATGAGTCTTATTATAAGATAAGATATACTTATCAATCAAGAAGAGGTGGAGGTACTTCAGGAAAGACTAGAAGGTTCTGCAATCAAATGATGAGTAGAACAGGTAGAGGCGTAGTGTATAGAAAAGAAGATATAGATAAAGCAAGTTTTCAAGGAGTCAATAATGAGTTAGGTCATAAAGGGCAAAACTATAGTTTGTTCCGCTTTAAAGGCGGTGTTAATTGTGGACATTATTGGCAGGAAGAACTTTATAGAATGAAGTCTAAAACAGAAAAATACATATCAAAAGGCAAAGAAGTAAGTTCTATTCCTAGCAGTTATCAACCAAAAGGCAAACAGTATAGCGATGCGGAAACTATCCCTTATAATATGCCTAATCATGGACATCACCCAAACTATAATAAGTAATGGCAGTAACTGAAGATTTAATAATAGGAGTAGATAGATTCAGATATTTTTGTTCAATCAATGATTCAAATGATGCTGAATTTTTAGCACCTTATATTTTACAGGCGACTGATACAATTGCTCAAAATATATTAGGTACAGCATTAACTGAAAAAATCATTTCAGATTATAATGCAGGAACTTTAGCAGGCGTTTATCAAGAGCTTTATAGTTCAAGTAAATCAAGATTAGAAAGGATGGTATGTTGGCAGGCTTATAGGTTAGGACTTCCAACAATGGCAATCAAGATAAATAACAACTCGGTTACAAGGCACGTAGGGGATGGGGAAAGCTCTAGCAATTCAGATCTAGCAATGTTAATTAGAAATGCAGATGCGACTTTAGTAACATACGAAAACCAAGTAAAGAAGTATCTAAGTGAAAACCAATCTAGCTTTCCTGAATTGGCAGATACTACTCCTGAATTTTTGAAATCAAATTTAACGACATCTGATACAAGTCAAGGCACAACTTATACGCCTAACTTATATTTTAACGACTATTAATTATGGCAGCAACTTTAATAACATTTGACGACAAGGTACAAGGTAGAGATTTGCCTCTTGTACCAATTACTGAAAAGCTAAGATTTGAAGATGTAAACGAAATCAAAGATGCTATTAATGACAATGCAGCGTTAACAGATAACAGGATTGAAAAGAACGTAGCAGCAACTTACACTACTAATACAGTAACTACACTTACACTAGCAGAATACAACGCTATAGGTACTCCTGTAGCTACTACCTTATACTTTATCATTTAATGAAATTAGGGAGCTTAGATATAGCTAATTTAAAGCTAGGCAGCTTACAAGTAAATGAGGTCAGATTAGGCACTAATTTAGTTTGGCAGGCATTCGAGGGGATATTAGATTTTTATCCAACAGCAGCAGCAGGATATTCACTAAGAAAATTGAGAGCTAATTATACAGGGGCTTCTATTGAAGTTAGAAGGTCATCAGATAACGCTACTTCAGATATTGGATTTACAAATAACGAATTAGATACAGTTGCTTTATTAGCCTTTACAGGAGCAGGGGATGGATTTGTTTCTAAATGGTACGACCAAGAAAATAGTAATGATGCAGTACAAGCTAATACAGCGAAGCAGCCTCAAATAGTTTCTTCAGGGTCTGTATTAATGTCAAATGGAAAGCCTGCGATTCAATCAATTGCAAATTCAAGACTAGATACTCCATCAATTTCAATGGCAGCAGATAGGAATATATTTATAGTTACTGAGAGGTTAGGTGCATCCTTTGGGGTTTTCAATTCTCTTTTATTACAGATAACTACAGATTTTTATCAAATTTATACGCCTGCGGATAACTCAATAAATTATTATGATGGAGTAAATGTAGATACATTATCAGGTTATTTATTAGCACAGCAAATTTTAACGGTATCACAAGACGTATCAAGCGGTACAATTAGAAGAGATGGGACAGAAATACACGCATTAACTACAGGGGCAACAGCATTAAATGAATCATTTGCTTTATTTGGATTTAGTTCTTATGCTACAAATGGGTATTTTAGCGAAGTACTTATTTATCCAAATGATCAAGCGGCTAACATAGTAGGAATAGAAACAAATATTAACGACTTTTATACAACTTTTTAATTATGGCAACAACAATATTAGCAAACAAAATATTAGCTTATTCAGCAAAAGAAAGAGGATACTTCAACGCTGTTAATAATCAAAAAATCTTTAGAAGACAACATACCGGAATATCACAATCAAGTATAGATGATGTAGAGGATGACAGTACTGAATACGATGCAATGAGTTCAGCAGATAAATCAACTGTAAGAGCTTTAGTAGAATCAGGTGGTAACAATGATTTAAGTGACTTTCCATGTTAACTAGGAATAACATATTAATACTAGCAGCTACTATACTTTTGTTTGCTGTTTTATTTGGTCAGAACCTTATGGAACGCGGAACTATTGAGCGTATAGTATTTTATTCAGTAGGTGAATCGATTGTATTTTTATTAATGGGCATTGTTATTAATGATAAGTTAAAGAGTCATGTATCAGCTTTTTTAATGTGGTTTCTAGTTGGCTTTGCAATCAACAGAAGTTTATCAATATTTTATTTATTTGACATTAGCAACGAATTAATTACTGTAGGGCGTTGGTCTATATGGGAAATAGCATTAGCAGTAACAGGTTTTTTTTATTCAATATATCGTGGAAGAGTTAAAACAATTAAATAAGAAAGTTGATCGAGTGCTGTTCATTTTGTCGGATGACGAAAAAATGGGGCATACAGGATTAGGTACAGATGTAAAGCATCTCAAGAAAGCAACTCATCAAAATTCTGAAGATATTTTAGAATTAAAAAAAAAAGTTAGTAGGAAAAACTATCTATCTATTTTTAAGG
>Ga0070747_1000154_pt1 | contig 33673 bp, 27 predicted proteins | sample VirMetDEL_Mar_31_FD_77321 | JGI IMG/M metagenome (GOLD analysis project Ga0070747, IMG submission 77321) | Aqueous microbial communities from the Delaware River and Bay under freshwater to marine salinity gradient to study organic matter... | ecosystem: Environmental > Aquatic > Marine > Coastal... | reverse complement strand
GTACTTTCGGTGACCGTTCTGAAAAAGGCGACGTTACTAAGTGGGGCAAAGACTTCATGCACGCTTCATTGCTTGGTACTATGACTGGCAAGGGCTTCGACACTGATTTTGCTCGTGGCGTTATGGAAAAAGCTGGTATCGACTATGCTACTAACGCAGGCGACATCGATCAAGAAGTTGCTCGTCAAATCGAAAAAGAAGTTACTCTAAACTTGCGTACAGCTGGTCTGTTCCGTGAGATTCAGGTGAATGGTGCTGCTACTGTAATGCCAATCCAGCCTGACGTAGAGGCCGCTACTTTCCAAACTGGTGCAGCTGCAGCAGGTAACTTGGAAAACCGTGGTGCTACTGACAACACGTACAAGCCTTCACAGGTAATCTTGAACGCTTATCGTTTGATCAGCCAGACTTTCATGGACAACAACGTAGATGAGCAAGTTCTCATCAACTTAATGCCTATGCTTGTTGACTCAGTAGCACGTGCTCACGCTCGCGCTGTTGATAACGCTATCATCAACGGTTCAGGTTCTATCACTGGTCTTGACGGCTATGCCGCAGCTAGTGGTTCAAGCATCGACCTCGATGGCGGTTCAATCGCCGCAGGTAACTCAGCTACATTGACTGCAGCTGGCCTCCTTACTGCTCGTAAAGCTATGGGTAAGTATGGTGTTAACCCTGCTGATGTTGCATACATCGTGTCACAAGCTCGTTACTTCGAACTTATCGAAGATGCAGGCTTCCAGGATGTAACTGACGTTGGTTCTGATATGGCAACCAAGATCACTGGTCAAATCGGATCTGTATTCGGTTCACCTGTAATCGTATCTGACAGCTTCGCTACTGAAGGTGCTGGTGTACCTGTAGCCTTCGCTGTTAACTCACGTAACTATGTTATCCCACGTCTACGTGGCGTAACTGTTGAGACTGACTATGAAGTTGGTAATCAGCGCAACGTAGTAGTTGCTTCACAAGCCCTAGGCTTTGAAGAGCTAGTAGCCGGTGCGACTGGTAACGAACCTGTAGTTAAGATTGACTGCGTAGCTTAATTTAAAAGCAAAACGAGAGGGGAGTTCGCTCCCCTTAAGTTTTTAGTAATGGACTTATGGCAAATTTAATCACATTAGATGAATATAAAATCTCTGAAAACATTCAGAGCACAAAGGAAGATGCTCGCATCAATTCTTTAATTACTGCCGTAAGTCAATTAGTAAAAACTTACTGCGGAACAACGATTGTAGATCACTACTATAGCGACAAAGCAGAAGAGTTTAGTATAAACTGGTCTACAAACTTCGTTCAACTTACAGAGAGTCCTTTTGTAAGTATTACTTCCGTACAAGAAAGAGAAGACTTCAGTAAAGCATATGCTACTGTACCTTCCACAGAATACTATGTAGATGGTGGAACTGATAGTGTATATCGAGTTACCACAGACGGTACTAGAAAAAACTGGCCTACAGGCCCTGGTGCTGTAAAGATTACCTATAAAGCAGGATACGCAGAGTGTCCTAAAGATTTACAACTTGCTGTTATTGATTTGATTACTTACTATGTAAAAGACGAGCATAAAGCGCGTCAGACACTTCAAGGCGCTAGCATTCAAAACAACTCTTCTTCAAGTCAGAGAAACAATGTAGCGTTTCCTGATCATATTAAAAGAGTCTTGGATCTGTATAAGAACTTTTAATGAGTAGACAGGCTTTTGACAGAAAATTCACAAAGCCTCTGCTTAGAAAATTGGATGCAGAAGCCCGTAAAGCTGTAACTCGTCAAAGAGGACAGCTTTTAATTTTGACAGATACAAAAGAATTACAGCAGGTAATAGAAGCTTCCACAGGACATAAACCGAAAGCTGCTCACTTAGCACAAGCTTTAAAAGAAGCGCAGAAACACGCTAAAAAGCTACAAAGTAATTTTAAGACAAGAAATAAGAGAAGGTATAATGCAATAGTTGCTAAGTTACCAGAGATAAGATTACCTTATACTCTAAATACTGATATGTTCATAGTAAGTAGTTTTTCTAGATCCATTACTACTATTAAGAATACTATGTTAAAAACTTTAGTAGCAAGCGGAGCCATCTCAGATGCAGACTCAAAAACAGTATCTAAGAATCTTCACAAAGGTCACGGAGCAAGAGGTAATGCAGTTTCTCAGGTTCAGATAGCTTCCTCTGTTTCGGGATTAGACCCTGCAACTAAGAAGCTCCTTCTGTATAACTTAGAAGGACAATTTAGATCAGGCAACATAGATAGCATATCTCATAGAGAGATAAAAAGACTTATTACTGATGGGGAACAGATAGTAACAAAGAAAGGTAAGCTTACAGCAAATTATGTTTCTGTTATTGCATTTCAATCAGGCACCGACAATATAAAAGACTCTGTAGAAGAGAAAGCAGTAAAAGCAGTATTTAGAAAATTTATAGGAGAACTCACTCCTGACCTTTTAGATATGAAAGGGTCTTCCACCTTAAAAGAGAAAACAGCGGCAGTACTTGTTGATAATTTTAAAGGTAAGAAAGGTATCAAAGTTAAAAGCAAGCCAGTAAAGCTTAAAACTAAAACTAAGAGTAAAGGCAAAGGTGCAAAAGTATCTGCCTCAGTAGCTTTAAGTTCAAAAAGACTAAAAAGTAAAAAGAAGAAGTCAAAAGCAAAAAGCTCGGCAGCTTCTCAACCTTTGGCAATGGTAGCAATGCTAAATAAGAAACTACCAGATACAGTTAGAAAAAATATGTCAACCCCTAGACTTGTTAATAGGACAGGAAGATTCGCAGATAGTGTAAAAGTAGTAGATGTGATGCCCACGCCCCAAGGGTTTCCTAGTTTTGGATATACATACCAAAAGAACCCTTATCAAGTATTTGAAGAAGGAGAAGGCACACCCCCTTGGGCAGACGGAAACAGAGATCCAAGAGATCTGATTGACAAATCTATAAGAGAGATTGCGGCAGAGTTTGCAATCGGAAGATTTTACACTAGGAGAGTATAATGGGAACAAGAGAATATACAACACGAAGACTTGGTATTATTGCTGCTCTTGTTGAGAGGTTAAAAGATATCGACGGGTCTGGTTCCTTTCTATCAGATGTGAATGAGAACGTTTCTCCTCGTTTAAAATTCTGGGATGAAGTAGAAGAATTTCCAGCAATACACTTAAATGCTGGATCAGAATCAAGAGAGTATCAAGGGGGCGGTTATAAAGATAGATTTCTTTCGGTAACTCTTCGTTGTTATGTACAGGCAGAAGATGCAGTAGAAGCACTAGATGAACTACTAGAAGATGTAGAAACTGTATTAGAAGATAACTCTCGTTTAACGTATATTGATCGCACAGGTGCGGTTCAGTCTACACAACAAATCACAATAATCAGTATAGATACTGACGAAGGTGTACTAGAACCTCTAGGAGTAGGAGAAATACTTATAGAAGTTCGTTACTAGAAAATGCAGGCACGAGCAAACGTTCACGTCCTAGCCTTTTCAAGATAATCATAGGAGATTAACTATGGCAAATTCTTTACATTTAAGTCGCGAGGTAAAGGTCTATGTAAAATTTGGAACCAAATATTGGGAAATTCCAGTTTTAGATGGCTTCAGCTTCTCGCAAGCTACAAACACAGCAGAGGTAACCCTCAAAGAAATGGCAGGTGCTTCCAATGCTAATAGGCGAGCACGTAAGTTATTTACAGACTCGTTGGCTCCGGCAGAGTGGAGCTTCTCTACTTATGCGCGTCCGTTTACTCGTGACGTATCAAGTGCAGACGAGCATCACGCAGTAGAAGAAGTTCTTTGGGCAATGATGGCAGGTGCAGAGCACGCTGAGTACGATGCTACTTCAGACAAGTGGACTGATGTTATCAGTAATGCAGCTACTAAGGCAACTATTGACTTTGAAAGCTCTAACCTTTTGACCTTCCCAACAGCTACTATTTACTTTAAGTTCCCAGCAAATGGCGGCAGTGATCTTTGGTACGAATTAGAAGATGCTACAATTAATGAGTGTCAGGCTGATTTTGATATTGACGGGATTGCTACTTTGAACTGGTCAGGAATGGCTAAGCAAATCAAAGAGCCCTCTAGCGCACCTACTGTTAGTACTTTGGAAGTAACTGCTGGAGAGCTTACTAACACTGCTAACTTTATTCGTAACCGTTTAAGTACTCTTGCTCTTACTACTTCAGCAGCAGGTAACCTACTTGCTACTTATAACTTAGTATTAACAGGCGGTAGTGTTACTATTACGAACAACGTTGAGTATGTAACTCCTTCTAGTTTAGGTATTGTAAATATTCCTCTAGGCCATGTAATGGGTACTCGTTCTGTTTCAGGTAGCGTAACTTGTTATCTAGACCATAATGCCGCAGCTTCTGCTGATCTTATGGAAGACTTACGTCTTGAAAGCGATAAAGAAACTAACTCGTTCTCTCTCAAGCTACAAGTAGGCGGAGCAGATGCTGCACCTGGTATTGAGTTCGAGTGTCCTAAAGCGCACTTGGAAATTCCAAGCCACACAGTTGAAGATGTTATTGGTATGGAGTTAAACTTCCACGCACTGCCAACAAGTATCTCTACTGCGGATGAAGTGAAAGTTCACTACAAGGGCATTACTTCTCAGTAATAGAGGCATCAAAAAAATAATTCTTGACATAGGAGGTCATTTCGACTATACTATGAAATAGAAAATCGAAGCAGGGGTGATTTTTCACCCCTGTTTTATTTAGACAACTTTACAATAAAGGATATAAAATGAACGAAACCCAACCAATTTCACTAGCGAGTCTTATGACCCCTAGTAAAACCGTAGCAATTGACTTCCCCGGCTTTAAAGGTATGTCAGTAGAATTGTGTTATTTAGCACGAGAAGAACTAGTAAAACTACGAAAGAAGTGTATAACTAACAAGTTCAATAAAAAGACTCATCAACCTGAAGAAATTCTAGATGAGGATAAATTCTTAGTAGAGTATTGCAAGGCAGTAATCAAAGGATGGTCAGGCCTGAAGTATCGTTACCTAGAAGAGCTTCTATTGGTAGATGTCTCGGCACTTGACGCAGATGATGTATTGCCTCACACACAAGAAAATTCCGAATTACTTATGAAGAACTCTGGCGTATTTGATACATGGGTTACAGAGACTGTGAGTGAACTGGAAAATTTTACTGGAAACAAGTAAGCCAGATACGGGGTTTACTTGAAAGATTCGTAAAAGAAGACGATCAATCCATTGACATAGATAAGTATTTATCTATATGTGAGCAACTTGGACAAGAGCCAGACCCCAATAAGATGCCGCTCGAGATCTCAGACTTTCCCTCTGAGGTCCAAGTGGCATTTTTTATATTCAGCTACCTTGAAGATAGATTCGAAGGAATGTCGGGACAGTACATGGGCAAATCCTGGAATAATTTACAGTACTTATTTGAGTTGTTCGATGTAGAAGATAAAGCAGAAAGAAAAAGAAAGGCAGAGGAAAGAAAGTCTGCGAGCGGTGGAAAACAGTACACCCATAATGTGAAAGGCTAATGGCAGATACAATAACAGTAAAGTTTAAAGTCATGGAAGACGGTAGCTTAAAAGCTATTGGGAAAGATGCAACTAAAGCCGCAGCCGCACTCGATCAAACTTCAAAAAGTGCCAGAACTGCAGACCGTAATCTCAAAGGTGCTGCTCAGGCTTCTGCAAACGGTACAAAAAACTTTTCAAAAATGGCTCAAGGTATGGGTGGCTTAGTAGGCGCTTATGCAACTTTTGCAGCCAGTGTATTCGCTTTATCTGCCGCATTTAACTTTCTAAAGAATGCCGCAGACGTAGCCCTTCTCGAACAAAGTCAGGTTCAATTCGCTCAAAATAGTGGTATCGCTATGGAGAGTCTCACCAATAAACTAAGAGCAGCTTCCAAAGGAATGCTAGACTTTCAATCTGCCGCAGCAGCTTCCGCAATGGGACTGGCTAAAGGTTTTTCCTCTGAGCAGATGGATGAAATGGCAGAAGGAGCTCTTAAAGTTTCCAATGTTCTAGGACGAAACTTTACAGATTCTTTTGATCGACTAACAAGAGGTGTGTCAAAAGCAGAGCCTGAACTTCTTGATGAATTGGGTATTACTCTCAAACTAGAAACCGCAAAAAGAAAATATGCAGAATCTTTAGGTATTTCAGCAGACGCTCTTTCGTCTGCGGATGCTTCACAAGCAGTATACTTAGAGACTATGGAACAACTAAATAAGGTTGTGGGAGACGCGGAAGGTCAAGCAAATCCCTTTATGCAGCTAGCCGCTACCTTCAATGATTTAGCCAAAACGCTTTCAGGTTTTATACTTCCTCCTTTCGAAGCTTTAGCAGGCTTTCTTAACGAAAATGCCGCAGTAGCTGCTCTATTCTTTGGAGCAATTGGTATGGGCATCATAAAGAATATGCCTTTTGTTGCAGAAGCAAAAGAAGCTATTTCATCTTTCTTCGATTCCCAGGAACAAAAAGCCGAAGAAGCTAAGTCCGCAATGGCAGCTTATGCAGAAGAAATCAAAAAGACTAAACAAGCAGCCGCCAGCTTACGAGAAGAAGGCGGAGCCGAAGTAAAATCAGGTGCTAGCAAAGCCGTAGAAGCTGGTTCCACTTCAAAAGTACTAGCAAGAGCAGCGTCTGGCGAAATGAAAGGAGCAGATAAATCTAATCTAAAGAAAGCTCTTAAGTCCGCGGAAGATCAGTATAAGAAACACGGAAAAATTACGAAAGGCATCTTTAAAGAAGTTGGTATAGATATTGCAAGAGAAATTGGAAATGGTTTAAAGAAAACAGAGACCCAAACACGAAGCACCGGTCAAAAGATAAAGGGGTTCTTTAAACGCATACAACTACGTTCAAAGGTTGTAGGTACAGCACTCAAAAGAGGTTTAGCAAATGGATTTAAAGCAGTAGGCAGAGCAGCCACTATGGCAGGCAAAGCTATGAACATGGCTATGAAAGGTACTGTTATTCTAGGAATTATTCAGATGATCTATGATATGATCATGGCAGTAGTAAACGCCCCTAGAACTATGCTTGATGGAATTATCAAAGGTATTAAATTTGCTCTAAAAATGATACAAGGTATGGCAAATATGGCTATTGGTCTTGTAAACTACTTAAAAGAGCAGCTCAACAAAATACCTGGAGTTAAGCTGGAAATGTCTGAAGATTTTACTTTCGGAGATGACTTAGGAAAGAAAATAGAAGACGGCATTAAAAACTCAAGTATCTATAAAATTGCAGATGAGCATCAAAAAGGTAGAGAAGAGGCCCTGGGTTATAAGGACGCTTTAGAGCAAATACGAGATAGTGCGAAAGACTTAGGAAAAGAGCTAAATACTATCGTTGCGGGTAAAGTATTTAATGTCGAAGATAAAGACTATGATCCTATGAAAGCAGATAGGGCTAAAGCTAATACTATGCAAAGCCTTCCTGTTCTGGATATGATGAGAGAGCTAGACGAGCTCAAACCTAGACTAGAGCAAAACGAGCTTGGTGAGATGATTCCTAAAGGAGATGCTGAGCTCTACTCACAAGGTCTAAAGAAAATAGGACTTGAAATGAAGGGTTTGGAGAAAATATCTCCTGCATTTCATAAAGCTGTAATCTCTGGTAATACTGCAGCGGTTCAGGAAATGACCGAGAATGCCGGGAAGTTTAACCGCAATATTGAAGAAGCCCATAATCAACTAGGTAATATGAGTTCTGCTCTTAAAGGAGCAAGCTCCGAGGCCGTACTAAGTTATGTAGAAAATATAGAAAAACTAGGAACCTCTGCGGAAGACGCAGGAAAAGCACTAGGACTAACCTCTGATGTTCAGGCAAAGATAGATAAGAGATTCGAAGCAGCAGGTGGAGTCGATCAGTATATTGCAAATTTAAGAGCAGTAGAAGCAGAAGAAAAGCGTATTGCAAACGAAAAAAGTGTCAATGCAATTGCCAAAGTCGATGCGGGTGCAAATTTAAACTCTGCTTTCGGGCAAAGAGAACAACTTGAAATAGCACATAAAGAAGCTATTCTTGCTTTAGATGAAAGGAAGGCCGCCCTAGCCAAACTACAGAATGAAGATGTTCTGATTATGGACAAGGTACAACAAGAAATACACCAAAAAGCAATGGAGCAAGGACAGAGAGAAATAGATCTTGCAAAAGCAAAACGAGACGCAGCTAAGAAGGCCGCAGACGAAATGGCTCAAATGGGCTTAAAGATTGGCGACTCTTTACAAAGTAATATGGAAAGTGCATTTAACTCCCTTATAGACGGAACTAAGTCCGCAAAACAAGCCTTTGCAGATATGGCCAAAGCAATTCTTGCAGATATTGCAAAAATGATTACTAAAATGTTAGTAATGAAAATGCTAGAAAGTACTTTAGGCATGACAGGTTTCGGTAGTTTCCTAGGAATAGACGGAGGCAGAAACGGTGGAGTATTTGAGGGAGGTAAAAAACAAAACAGCTATAGAAGTGGAGGTGTTGCAAAAGGGTCTCAAGGAGGATATCCCGCAATGCTACACGGTACAGAAGCAGTAGTACCTCTACCTAACGGCAGATCTATACCTGTTGAAATGAAGAATTCTGGAGGAAACGTTTCAAACGTAACTGTAAATGTTTCAACCGAAGCGGGTAATACAAGTTCTCAAACAGGGCAAAACGATGGTGGAATGGATCAAGAGCGTCTAGGAAAAGCCATCGCAGTTGCTGTACAAAATGAATTACAGAATCAAAAACGATCGGGCGGTATACTTAACCCATATGGAGTAGCATAATGACTGTAGGTTTTAAATACTTAGGAGCAAACTACGCAATTCCTGATAAAGGATTAAACAGGCAGAGTAAGCACAATGTTAATGTTGCAAAGTTTGGAGACGGTTATGAGCAACGAATAGTTAGAGGCTTAAACTCTATAGGAGAAACATATAACCTACAATTTCAACACAGAGAGAAAGAGTTTATTGACGATGTTGTTAATTTTTTAGACGGCAAAAAAGGTGTAACACCTTTTTCTCTAATTATTCCAGATTCAAATGTAACTTCTGACCCTGCAGGTGATGCAGGTGTAGGAGAAAAAGAAATTAAAGTAGTTTCTGATACGTATACAACTACATATTTGTACGGAAACTTTTATTCATTAACCGTTAGCGTAAGGCGAGTATACGAAGCATGACCAATTTAATAGCAACAGACGTACAAGGCACTACAGTCGATAGTGGCGTTGTTAGTCTCTTCGAAATAACACTACTTCATAGTGGTAATACTTTTTACTTTTGTGAAGGTATTGGAGACGACCTTGAAGATATACAGATGAGGGACAAAGAAGTTCCTTCAAATATACGTACCTATAAAGCTATTCCTATGCAGATTGAAGGCGTAGAAGTTAGCGCGACGGGTGCTTCTGCACGACCAACAATAACAATAGCCAATGTCAGCTCCCTTCTGAAAGATACTGTAGGTGTCACAGATTATGATGAAGTAGTGGGCGCAACAGTTGTTCGTAGACAAACGATGCAAAAATATCTTTACGGAGAGTCTGGAGACGCCAACCCTCCGATAGAGATGCCTACTTTAAAATACAGAGTTGATAGAGTTGCCAGCGAAAATCAATTAGCAGTACAGTTTGAGCTAGCCGCTGTATACGACCTGGAAGGTGTAACTATACCTCGACGTGTAGTCGTAGGTAAGTTCTGCAGTTGGATGTATCAAGGACAAGCTTTGGAACAGAATGGGGGTTGTGTCTGGAGAGCAGATAGTGTTGTACGAGCAAGATCCTCCACAATACCTTCTTCCTCTCCGTATAACTATAATATATTCTATAACGCAAAAGATCAGCCTTTACTAACTCAGACTCTTTTAAATGGAGTATCGAACTGGGCTTCCGGGGCCGCCATAACACAAGGATCTTATAGAAAGTACAATAATAAATGGTATAGAGCACAAATAGGGCATACTAGCAGCGGCAGTAATGACCCCGAAGAAAATGATGGAACTTGGGTAGAAGCACTAGGATATTCCACCTATAGCTCCTCTACTACTTATGCAGAGGGGGCTTTAGTCAAGGCCGATGTCACTACTGTTAATAGTGTAGTTATAACCACGGTATGGAAGTCTTTACACTCGGGCAATATAAATAATGCTCCTGCTCTTAACTCTCCGCATTGGATTAGAGAAGAAATGTGTGGAAAAACTTTACATTCTTGTAAGTGTAGGTACGGGGCGACTTTAATAGGAGATAACTCAAGCGGTGTAAAAATAGATGCAAGAACAGACAGCTCTGCTGTTTTACCTTTTGGCGGTTTCCCTGGCACATTGAAGTTTTGATTATGTTACAGTTTTTAGATGAAATAGAAGAACATTTTAAGGAGAATTATCCGCGAGAAGGGTGTGGTTTGCTAGCTGTCGTTAAGGGTGAATTACAGTGGTTTCCTTGTACTAATGTTGCGGAACATGAAGACGATTTCATACTGGATTCCACAGAGTATTTAAACATATCACGAAAAAGTGATATAGTAGGAATAGTCCACAGTCACCCTGATGCAAGTTGTGACCCTAGCGAGTCAGACATAAAGCACTGTAATGCTATAGGAGTTCCTTACTACATATTTAGTTATCCTAGTATGGATGTTCACATACAACAGCCTGAGAAAGAATCTAAACCTCTTTACGGTAGAGACTATGAGTTTGGTGTCTCTGATTGTTTTGAAGCAATGAGAGACTATCTAGCTTCACAAAATATAGAAATACCTTCTCGTGCCGCTTTCGAAGACGATTGGTGGGAGAAGAAATTAGACTACTTTACAGACGAAATAATTCAAGATTATGGGTATAAGCCCGTAGAAGGAAATATGGAAAAGAACGATGTTATTATATTCACAGTAAATGCCTCTGTAGGTAATCACTGTGGAGTTTATTTAGGGGAAGATATTTTTTATCACCACGCAGACAAAAGATTATCATGCAGAGAAAATCTGTATCCATTTTGGAAAAAGTACATAACAGGAGTGTATCGCCATGATGCGTAACGTATATTTACAAGGAGAACTAGGCGAACAGTTTGGTTCTGTTTTTAGAATAAATGCGACTAATTATACTGAAGTATTCAAATGCATTAATGCGAATAGACCCGATTTTTTGGCTTATGTCAGAGAATGCCATGAAAATGATGTAAGCTTTGCTGTAGATACTGCGGGCGAGCAAGCAGGTGAAGAGGATCTTTTAGTGCCTTTGAAAGAGGGGGACGTAACTATAGCAATTGTTCCTGCAGGATCTAAATCTGCATTCGGAAAGATACTTGCAGCTATTGCTATAGTAGCTGTTATGTTTATGTTTCCAGCAGTTTTTGGTACGACAACTTTTGGAGCAGGAGGCATGGGACCAGGATTTGCATCTTTAGCAAACGGTCTCAGTGCAGTTGGTATGGCAACAGCGGCAGTTGCACTAAATCTAGCAATGGCAGGCATTAGTCAAATGATGGCTCCAGATCCTTCTGTAGACGGAGAAGGTCCGGAAAACTATGCTTTCAATGGAAATGCTCAAAACATGCAGGAAGGCGATCCTATTCCCATACTCTACGGGAGACTAAGAGTACCAGGCAGACCTATAAGTATAAATATTCAGAACGCATCAGGGTATAGAAGAAATACAGGGGCTATTTTTGGAGGAGACGGATCAATAACAACCACCTCTAGTAATACAATATCACATCATAAAAAGACAGGCTCTAAAAAAGCCCACGAACGGTAGGAGATAAAAATGAGACATGGCGGAAATGGCGGTGGTGGTGCCGGCACAGGTAACAGTGGTAATTCCAATCCAGGAGGTACAGGCACATCTAGCAATAATGCTGCTACAATTAGTACAAGCGCTAGCGATGCGCAGCTTGTTTCTATTACAGATGTTATTTCAGAAGGCCCCATACTAGGTTTAGTAGACGGTTCGGCTTCTGTATTCCTGAATAATGACAGAATTCACGAAGTATCTGCGGCAGGGCAACGTGTATCTCATGGCCCTATGACTATCACTCTTACTAATGGGTCTACTTCAGCAACAATTAATAATGCAACTTCTACCACTCCCTTGACTGCAAATGCCTCGCTAGGAGCACAACTATTAATACGAGGAGGAAATTTAACAGAAACAAGTGTAACAAGTAGTTATGATACTAGACATAAAGTAAGTTTATCTACTTCTTCAAGTACTTTTACTCAAACTATGGTTACCGCAGTTGGTCAACGAGCAAGACCAGATAGTTTAGTTCCTGGGCGCATTAAACCGACGGGTAGCAGTACTACTCCTGACGGCCTTCCTATAGAAGGTTTTATATGGCGTAGAGTTAGCGGTACCGAGGCTCTTTGGAGATCAGGTGCTTTCGGTGATTATAATGATTTCAGGCTCGATGACGCAACGTACAAGCTAGAACTAGATAAAATAGTAAATATAAATGCAGGAGGTATTAATGGCTCCTCTATAACACTTGCAAGTGCTTGGGACGGAATATCGGGGACATATAGCTGGGATAAAATAAGTGTAGTTAATATGGATATTTCTGAGGTAGGCAGTAGAGCTTCTCAGCGAGTACAAGGTGGTACTGTTAATTTCAGACCAGGCACATTAAACCAAACTCCCATGCGCAGCGGTGGCGAAACTGCAATTAGTAGAACTATTGGCGAACAAATGGAGGTGGGAACTGCTCGATTTTTAGTGGGCAGTGGTAACTGCGGTCTCACAGAAGCTCAGCTTCTAGAAGTGGACAAACTAAGATGGCGTATTACTTATCCTGCAGGATTTAAAGCAATCAGCGGTAAAGGCAATGATAAAACTACTTACATAAGGTATAGAATAAGTATAGCAATAAAAGAGGAAGGAGACTCTGATTTCGGAGGTTTTACTATTATTAGAAATCCTCTAACTCATAGTGGTAACTATACTAACTCTAAAACTTTTGAAAGCGACTTAAATCTTGAAAGATTTCGCCCTTTCACAGACTTCAAACTAAAATTAGAAAGACTAGATACAGATGACGACCCCGGTTTTAAATCTGTAGGACAAACTTACAAAGACTGGACAAATGTTACTGCAGGTAGTCTTACAGGCGTGACTTCTATTCTAAATGAAAAACTTAACCATCCTTATACTGCTATGGCTGATGTTTCTTTTAGCACGAAGCAGTATCAAGGTATACCTCAAAGAACTTATGATCTATACGGTAAAATGGTTAGAGTGCCTTCAAACTATGTTACAAGAGAAGAAGCAACCAATGGAGTAGCTTCTTATAATAGAAATACAAGTACTGGAGTCATTACTAGCAATTACCAAGACTGGGACGGGGATTTTCGAGATGAATTAGTTTATAGTAACAACCCTGCTTGGATTTACTATGACATTCTTACTAATAATAGATACGGTTTGGGTTCCTTCATTAAAGAAGTGGATATAGATAAGTATGCTCTTTACCGCGTTGCAAGATATTGTGACGGCTTAGTTCCCGATGGAAAAGGAGGACTAGAGCCTAGGTTTACATTAAATACCTACTTGACAAAAGGGGCAAATAGTTATAAAGTTCTCAAAGACTTAGCAACTAACTTTTTAGGTTTGCTTTACTACTTAGATGGACAGCTTTATACCTCTCTTGATGCTCCAGCAGCTCCGGTCTATACATTCAATAAAACTAATGTAATAGATGGTACATTTAGCTACGAGAGTTCTTCGGAGAAAACTAGAAGCAATCAAATTATTGTAAACTGGAATGACCCAACAAAAGACTATAAGATGGAGCCTTTAATCGTTGAAGATGAGCGAAATATAGTCAATACAGGCAGAATTATATCTGAAACTGCAGTTGCTTTCGGCTGTACTTCAGAAGGGCAAGCTACAAGATACGGTAAATGGAAACTATGGACAGCAGCAAATCAGAAAGAGATAGCTACTTTTTCAGCAAGCCTAGAAGGTGCATTTGTAGCTCCTGGCGATATAATCAATATCCAAGATGCGGATAGATATGCTGTAAGACTGGGCGGACGAGTTTCAAATACAGGAACTCTTAGCACTACTACTATACCTTTAGACTCTACTGTTCTTTTGAATTCAGGATCTACATATACTTTAAGCTTGGTTTATCCTAAGCCTGCTGCATTCACTAGAGAAGCTGTTACTATAAGCGGAGTTAGTTATGAAGCAGGAGATTTAATACATCAAGCGTATGTTGATGGCTCTTTAACAGTAATTGATACTAAAGAAAAGTCTGTAAACGCTAAAGTATCTGCATCTTCCGGAGCCGAACCTTTAACACTTGACTTCAATGCCAATCTACGAACAGAAACAAAAGATATAACTTCTAGTCAAATTGGAAGTTCTGTAACTTCTATCACTGTGACCTCTGCATTTACAGAGGCTCCTACTAGAGAATCCTTGTGGGTTCTTCAAGAGACAAAAACTGGATTACAGGTAAAAGGGTCTAAAAAAGAATACAAAGTTTTATCTATCTCTGAAAACTCTGGCAATGTCTACGATATAACGTGTATTGAACATTATGACAGCAAGTGGACTTCTGTAGAAGAAGATTTTACTACATACATACAAGGAGATTTAGAGCCCTCTCTACTAAGCACAGATGTTGTTCCGCCTGTCGAAAACTTGATAGCAAGAAGTCACGGCAGAGATAATGGTACAGCCCATGAAACCTTACTTGTTTCTTGGGATCCACCAGGGGCAGGACAAGCTTACGTTAGAAACAGTACCGGAGGTAGACATAATCAAACGGTTAGTCAAGAATACGAATACTTACTTGGATATATCGTAGAACACAATTTACCCGAATATGAAAATCCTATGAGGGTAGGCAGGGACACAACTGAACTTTTATTTTCGGATTTAGTCCCAGACGACTATACAATAACGGTAAGAACAGTTAATGCGATAGATAATGTATCAGAAGCAACTAGTGTTCAAACAACTATAACTGATCGTTTCCAGGATGCTATACCCAGATTCCCCTTAGGTCTTCCCTATGGTGGTACGTCTAATGTTGCTATAAAAACCATAAACAGTACTCCTGGCGATTCAGACTACGGATTATTTGAGTTGGCAAAAAGTGTTTACATCTTTAATCCTGCACAAACAAACGGGTTCGGTATAAACCAGACTTCAACAGCAGCTTCTACATATCAACAAGATGTATCAGGAATTGCGGAAACAGCCGCAGTAGCTTCTTCAGAGTCTGGTACTTTTATTGACAGGCATTATTATGTATCTTTAAACTCAGCTGTAGCCACTGATAACCTCACACTACTTAAATATAATAAAACACCAAATCACCGTGTTCCATATTGGTATGATGCGGGGGACGGTAGTAATACAACTGGTTTAACGAATCTTACAGGTACTATAAGTGTATCGGGTTCTACTGTTACAGGTTCTGGTACAAGTTTTACTTCCGAACTAGTAGTAGGAGCACTTCTACAAACAACATCTACTGTAGCAGCTATAGTTACCTCGGTAGTTAGTGACACAGCCGTTTATATTGATAGAATTTTACCAGACGGATCGGGTATAACCGCTCAGACTAACAATCATAGATTTGATTTTGATAATGAAACTATTATAGCCAAAGTTTACGCTACAGATAATGGAGCAGCCAATAAAGTATTTTCGATGGAGCCTTATATGTCGTTGGACGCAAATGTCCAAGCACAACAAGGTGTTACCAGAACTTTATACTACAGAGCTACTAATAATGGAGCAGCCGGCACTATTAATACTACTGCAGGTACTTTTGACGACCCTGCAAATGGAGCAGCCACAGGGTGGCAGTTAGCAAATCCTGGACTACAAGCCAATGGCGATATTATTTATGCTATAACTCGTATCTTTACCAACGATGGTTTAGCCCCTCAAGAAGCTAGTTGGTCAGCCGCTTCTATTGTTGCAAGACGACAAGATGGAGCCACAGGTAATGCTGCAAAAGTAGTATCTTTGCGCGCTAGTAAATCAGTTATAGAGTATGCTGCAGATGGAACTACTGCCGCGAATCAAACTATTACTTTAACTGCGGAATCGAAAAACTTCGATGATGGATACTTCAGGTTTACAGCAGATGATGGCTCTTTTACTACAATAGACTGGGTTGATGGTACTACCGCAAATACCAAAACAGCCACGTATAGTATACCTACAAGCTACAATGCAGACCCTATTACTTTTACTGTACAGGTTAAAGAGGGTAGCTCTGGCTCCGAAGAAGCTAGAGATGTTCTTACTATTCCTTCAATTAAGCCAGGTGTTGACGCAATAGATGCACTAACTGTAGTTATGACAAACGAAGCTCATGCAATTCCTAGAGCTTCGGCAACGGCTACACCTGACTTCACAGGCTCAGGAAATACTATTAGAGTCTTCGAGGGGACAACAGAACTAGACCACGATAATACAGGCACCGCTGCCAGTCATTATAAAGTTGTTACTACAGGCTCTACTAACTGTACTCCAGGTAGTTTAACTGGTGAAGGTTCTAATGTTCTTTCGGCAACCTTTGGCCCGATCACAGGAATAACAGGAGCTACGGCACTCGTAAAATATACTATAACAGGTAAGCGAGCAGACGGAACATCTTTCTCCCTTATTAGATTCCAGTCTTTAACTAGAACAACGGACGGAGCTCCTGGTACTCCTGCCGTAGATGAAAAAACAGTCATAGTCTATAAAAAATTCGCCGCAGGAGTAGCAGCGCCTACAGCAATTACATTTACTTCTGGCAATGATGCAACAGATCAAACCCACTCGAATCCTACAAATGAGCTAGACGGTTGGACTATTGCTTATCCTTCTATAAGTGTTGAAGGCGATCGTGTTTATTCAGGGCAACGAACTTTCACATTAACTGGAGGCGATACTGCTTGGACTTTCAACGGGCTAGTTGCAGAAATAAAAACAGGGCCTAGAACAGCTACAGTACAGTTGCATTATTCTGCTGCTGTAACTAATGGAAGTACTCCTGCAAAGCCAACTACTTCCGATACTCACACATTTAACTTTGCAACTAGTACTTTTGGGACTATAAAAACTGGATGGCAGCATGGAGCACCAACGTATGCTTCGGGTAACTCTAATAAATACTACTACTCTTTTGCGACTATTACCGAGTCTTCTTTTGGAGGTTCTCAAAGTATAACTTTCGGTGATTCAACTCAAGCTATAGGATTCTCAGGTCTAGTTACCTTTACTTCAGCAGGTGTGTTAGGGGACGGCAATGATACCATTACGCCTCTTACCACTCACCAAGATGTAAGTAGTTTTATGGAAGCAGCAGATGTCGCAGACCATATTGGTGGAGCCAACACCTCAACTATTGATGGAGGTAAGATCAACGCAGGCAGCTCTGTTACAGTAGGAACTAGCGGAACTAACCGAGCAGGCTTATCAGGAGTAGGAACTGCAGAAACCGATATTAGAGTTTTTTCGGGGGCAGCTTTTGCCAACAGAGCAACAGCACCTTTTAGAGTAACACAGGCAGGTGAATTTAGGTCTTCTACTGGTATTATAGGCGGATTTACGTTCGGTGATGATGCCATGACCACTAGCCAAGACACTATATTAAGACTTGGTTCTGATCTCGGAAATAACATAGATCAAAGTGTGACTTTATCTTCCAGGTCTGAAGATGATTATGTTATTTATGCAGGTCATGCTCCTACAGATGATGATCCAGTGACTACAGACGCTCCTCCTCCTTTTGGTGTAGAAAAGAACGGTAATGTAACTATGCGGTCTTATCAGCTTACTGATACTGCAGGTGCTATTGTATTTGACTCAGAAAACTTATTAGGTGGACCCGTACTAGCTCAGATTCAGAACTTGGTAGGGAATTTTACAGATAGTGTTACTACCTCTATTCACGCTTCCGGTCATATCAAAGTAGAACTAGGGGCTGCTCAAAACGTACAAATTGGTTATGAAGTACCTCTAGGAAATCCCTATGTGAGTGACGTATCTACAAGTGTAACTGACGTTATGAATGCGTTACCTTCAGCCATTAAAGTAAATGTTGAGTACTCTACTAATAATGGAGCATCTTGGAGTTTATTTGGTGCTCAAACTTTTAGTAGACTATCTAGTACAGACGCCAATGCTACTACAAGCGCCTCTCAGTATCTTGTTCATGGAGATTCTTATGATGCTCGCTCGGGCGGTACCAGATACGTAGCACATATTGTTAGTAATAAAGGAGCAGTATCTGCAACAGGCGGCTTAAAAGGCACTATAACAGGTTCAGGAAATTTATCAGCAGGTACTTACTTATTTAGAATAGATGATACTTCAGGTACTTCCGGTAATTCAGGAATTGTATGGACTGCCGTGTCTTATACTGGAGGCTATACCTTCCATAAGTATGGTAGCGGCTCCTCGAACGACCCTGCTCAGGCTTTTGCAAAAAATGCAGATAGAGTGTACACTGTAGGTTCTAGTTCTTCGACAGGAGGTACAGCAGGTGCTGGTTATACTATTAATACAAATATTAGTCCACCTCACGTTAAAGATTCTACTTTTAATACAGAGTATATGCCTATTACAGGAGGTACTTTTACAGGTGGGTTTAACTGGGGAACAGACACTGCCACCGTAAACTATGGTAACTACGGTACGGGTACTAATATTTTTAATGTGAATCTAGGTAGCAACTCTAACGGGATGGTGATTGGACTAAATGGTGATGCCTTGCAATTGCAGGACAATCTTGATGCACATCATTCATTTGATAATAATGGAGACATTAGGTTCAAAGGAGACTTAAAACAGCTCGATGATGGAGATACTAAGATATCTTTCACCAACGACAAAATAAGTTTTCTAGCCGGTAATGCTACAATGATGGAGTTAGTTGAAGTAAGCACAGGATATGATTACGTTAGACTAGGAAAGACTGGTGATGGCAATGATACCATTACGTTTAATCTAGCAGCAGGCTCAGGTGTCTTTACAGGAAATGTAACAGCTTACTCAGATATAAGTCTTAAAGAAAATATAGAAGTTATTGATAATGCCGTAGATAAAGTCAGTAAACTAAGAGGTGTTACTTTTGACAGAATCGACAAAGAAGCTATTCCTAGACAGACGGGACTCATCGCCCAAGAACTAGAGGCAGTGTTGCCTGAAGCTGTAGAAACCAATGAGGAAACAGGTATAAAGTCGGTAGCTTATGGCAATGTTGTAGGTCTTTTAGTAGAAGCAATTAAAGAACTCAAAGAAGAGATTAACGAGCTAAAGAAGGAGAAGAATAATGGCACTACCAGCGGCAGGGAATAGTCTATCTTTAAATCAAATTCATATAGAGGCAGGAGGTACTTCTGGTACCACTTGCTCTTTAAATGATAGCGACATTAGAGGGCTAACACCCGGGTCAGGTTATACTATCCCTACAGGAGATCAAACTGCTATTGATATTGGTGATTTTTTCGAGGCATCTTCAACTAATCCTAATATACATACTTTAACAGCAGGTTTCCAACAAACTACATTTAGCTCCAGGTCGGGAGGCTCTTCTACATATACAAACTACTACGGATATATGCCTTTTTATGGCAGCCCGACTTCGCAGAACGGTACTTTAAGTCCTACTACTTTTGCTCTGAAAAGCGGAGCGACTATTTTAGGAATCTACAAAAACACTAGCACCGCCAGCACGAGCCTTCATAATAAGTTATTTTTAAGAGTAAATGGTCCACAAACAAATAGTGGATGGACTTCTATGAATATTGTTCAGGGTTCTTTAAATCTGACTTTTTATAGGACTTCTGCCACCCATGTGTCTGGTGCTAGTTACTCATATTGGCAGTGGTCTACTACCGCCTCCCTATTCCCCAACGGAACAAGTTCGACAATTACTTTTGCATAGGAAAATATAATGATTGAATATACAACAAGAACAGAAGATTCTGTAGTCTTTGCTTGCTTCACACATGAAGGGTTAAACTTAGAAGTACCTATAACCGATATAGAGGAGGAGCAGGTACTAGCTTTTTTAGCTTTTACATTGGATGATATAAAGAATACTCTAGCACAAGACGAGTTTTTAGAAGATGAAGAAAATCAAGAAAAAGGATTTTGGTGGAATGACTACGAAAATAGAGTAGACTGGGAATAACCATGAAAAAAATAATTCTTGACATAACACCCCAAGTTAGCTATAATTCTGTAATGGAGGAAATCAAATGAGTGCAGCCCGCTACAACCTAGTTATTGACCAAGGTTCCGACTTTGCCATTAACTTTACTGTTAAAGACAACGGATCAGTTAAAAACCTGACAGGCTACTCTGCGCGTGCTCAAATGAGAACTTCAAAGACAGCTTCCTCAGTTGCGGCTACTTTTAATTGCGCTATTAATACTCCAGCAGACGGAACAATTACAATGTCTTTAGCAAATTCAGTGAGCAGCCCGTTAACCGCAGGTACTTACGTTTATGATTTAGAAATCTTTACCGCTAACAATGCCAGTGTAACTAGATTAATTCAAGGGTCTGTAGACCTCACTCAAGAGGTTACCCGATAATGGCAATTACAATTACCGCAACGCCTATACAGAACGGCATCGAAGTTACGGGTGGAAGTACAACTATTACCGCAGCAGGAGTAGCTATTGCAAATACTAATGCAACAGCAATGGGTATTTCCAGTGTATCAGGTTTAAGTGCTACAAACGTGCAAACTGCTATTGAAGAACTTGCAGGTTCTACGTTCCAACAAGACAACACACCAACGGGGTCTCAAGTCAATGAAGGGGACACATGGTACGATACAGATGATAATCAATATAAAATATATCGCGAGACAAGCACCGGAGTATATCAGTGGGTACCTATAATGGTAGGTTCAGCTGGTGGAGATTCTGACACACTTGACGCAGGAGCCTTTTAAGGCTAATCCCGGAGACCCTAAATGGCTCAAACAATTCAAATCAAGCGTAGTACTAGTACTACAACCCCCTCAAGCCTTACCGCAGGTGAATTAGCATATTCAGGTAAGTCAGACAGTAATAAACTATTTATCGGACACCCCGACGGCACCACAGGTGTTGTTGCTATTGGTGGTCAATATTACACAGGCATCATTGATGGTGCCGCAAGTGCGAACACTGCAAGTAAATTAGTACTGCGAGACGGTTCAGGAAACTTCTCCGCAGGTACAATCTCAGCAACTTTCACTGGTGATGTAACTGGTGATCTAACTGGTGATGTAACTGGTAATGCTGATACTGCCACAACTCTTGCTGCTGGCAGAACAATTGCAATCACAGGAGACTTAGCATATACTTCTCCTAGCTTTAACGGCTCTAGTAATGTTACAGCGGCAGGTACTCTTGCTACTGTTAACAGTAATGTAGGATCTTTTGGTACTGCAACGGCAATTCCTGCAATCACTGTAAATGCAAAAGGTCTTGTTACAGCGGTTAGTACTAATAGTATTTCTTCTAGTTTTACTCTAGCGGCAGACAGCGGTACCAACGATACTTTCAATAATGGTGAAACTTTAACACTTACAGGCGGAACAGGTGTTGCCACAACTGTTAGTAACAATGCGGTTTCTTTTGCAATCGGACAGGCAGTTGCTACCAACTCTAACGTACAGTTCAATAATGTTACTGTTGATGGTACTCTAACTTCTGATGACATTACTTCTACGAATATCTCGGTTGCTGGTAATGCTACAATTACGGGTAATCTTACAGTTGAAGGTACGACAACTACTGTTGATTCTACTACTGTTGCCATTGGTGATAACATCATGGTACTTAACAAAGACGAAACAGGTACTCCTTCTGCAAATGCTGGTATCGAAGTTGAACGAGGAACTGCGACAAATGTATCGCTTCTTTGGAACGAAGGCAACGATAACTGGACTGTGAGCAATGGAAGTGCAACTTCCGTAATATTAACTGCCGCAAACTTTGGAAGCACTTATACAGGTGCAATTGACGGCGGTACATTCTAAAAAATAAATCTCTAGCGTACATACGCAAGGTATAGGAGAGCCAAATGGCACAGACGATTAAACTAAAGCGTTCGTCCACAGCGGGCGCTATCCCCACTCACTCACAACTAGCATTAGGTGAAGTTGCTATCAATACTGCAGATGGTCGTATGTATATGAAAGACGGAGCCAACTCTATTGTTTGGGTGAATAAAACTTCTGAAATTACAGGAACCACTCCTCAAGCATCGGACGGAACGAATAAGCCCGTAGGTTATGTTTGGTATGTAGTCTAAGATGACTATTAAGGTTTGGAATGGTTCCGCAGTACAAGAACCAGAGCAAATAGTAGTTAAAGCTGCAGCGGGAACGTTGCGGTTTGTAAACTATGTCGTACAGAAAGTTACAGATGGAAGTCTGAATACTGTATGGAATGCTATTTACAATACAAGCCGATCTACCGATACCTCTAGAAGCTCTACAACTACTTTTACGACTACCTTTGACACTAGTGCAAGTACCAATATTAGTACTACTACGGGATTTGATACAATCAGAGGTACTACCAGAAGCACAAGTAGCACGTTTACTACTGCGTATGATACTTCTGCTGTTACTTCCAAGTCTACCACTACCGCTTACAGTACTACATTCGGTACAACTGCAAGTACAACCACTACTTATGTGAGTAACTTCAATACAACTCGTGGTACTACAGTAAATACCACTACCTCTTTCAATACTACTTTTGCTACATCGAAAGATACTACTACTGCGTTTACCACTACTTTTGACACTGCTACTAGTGTGGCTACTACTACTGCGTTTACAACAACGTTTGAGACTACTCGCGCCACTGCGGTAGATACCACTACTACATTTACTACGACTTTCGCAACTAGTAAAACAACTAATACAGTATTTACTACTACCTTTAATACTACTACTACTCGTACTACCACTACTGCGTATACGACTACTTTCAACACGAGTAAAACTACTCTACGAAATACCACGACCACGTACACTACTAGCTTTAATACTACAAAAAGCACTGTTACTACGTTCAATACTGAATTTGCTACAGGTACGAGCAGAGCTACCACAACCACGTATACTACTACGTTTAACACTACTAGATCTACCACGATAGATACTACTACTGCTTATACTACGACTTTTAATACTACTCGATCTACAACGATAGATACGACTACTACGTTTAATACTACGACTACTCGTAGTACTACAACTACGTATACAACTAATTTTAATACTTCAAGAGGTACTTCTAAGTCTACTACTGTAAACACGACTACGACCTTTGATACTTCTCGAAGTACGTCTCGTGCAACTACCACTGTATTTAATACACAGACCTCGAGAGGTACAAGTCGATCAACGACTACTACTTTTGATACCTCAAAAAGCACAAGTAGAGGCACCAGTAAGTCTACCACTACTACATTCCTAACAGGAACCTCACGTAGTACAACAACAGCTTTTGTTACTCAAACAAGTAAGTCAACCTCCAGAGCAACAACCTCTGTATACGATACTAGTAGAGGTACTTCCCGAGTTACTAGTAAAGCCACTACTACTGCTTTTGCTACGGGTACAAGCCGAAGCACTACTACAGCATATGCTACGTCGAGAGGCACAAGTCGTGCTACCAGTAGAGGTACTACTACAGTATTCGGAACAACTACAAGCCGAGGAACAACGACAGCCTTTAACACGACGACTACTTTTACTACAACTCGTGCCTCCAACACTGTATATGCCACAAGCAGAACTACCGGTACTTCGAGAAGCACAACAACAGCTTTTGCTACCGCTACAAGTCGAAGCACTGGAGAAAGTAGAAGCACAACTACTACGTTTAATACAAGTAGAGGTACAACTTTTGGTACCACTACTGTATTTGTTACAGCTACTTCAAGAGGTACTGGCGAAAGTAGGGGTACTACTACGAGTCGAGGAACGGCTACGAGTCGTACAACATCTTTCAATACCACTACTTCTTTTGCTACTACGACTGCGTATACTACTACAAGTTCATTTACTACAACTTTTGCTACCACGACTGCATACACAACTACAACTGCATTTACCACAACTTTTAGTACCACGACTGCGTATACAACTACAACCTCGTTTACGACTGCATTCGGCACTACTACAGCGTACACAACTACTACTTCGTATACAACTACTACTACATTTGGTACTACTACTGCATATACTACATACTATACAGGTAGTACGAGCAGAGGTACTACTACGTCTCGTGGTACATCTCGTGGTACATCTCGTGGTACAAGCCGAGGCACTACTACAGTATTCTCCCGACAGACCGCTTATAACAGTTTAGTCTCGCAGACTACTACATATGTTACATCCTACAATACCGCGTATACTACATACTACTATTCTCGTAGCCATACAAGCAGGGGTACTTTAAGAGCAACCAGTAGAAACACAAGTAGAACGACTACATACTACCAAGATGTACGACACCAAACAGCAGTAAGTCAAGGAACAACTACTTCTTTCACTACTAGTTATACTACCTACTGGAGTACAACTTTTGGTACTACCACTACCTTTGGAACTGCAAAAAGCCATGGAACAAGCCGTAGCACTGCCACAAGTAGAGGTACAGCGGAATCACGAGGAACAGCAGAATCTAGAACCACTACTACTTCTCGCGGTACAAGTAGAGGAACAGCAGAATCTAGAGGCACTGCTACAAGCAGAGGCACTTCTAGAGGTACTGCGGAATCCAGAAGCACTACTACAAGCAGGGGCACTTCTAGAGGTACAGGAGAGTCCAGAAGCACTACTACAAGCAGGGCAACAGGAACTAGTCGTACAACTACATTTACTACAACTACTTCTTTCGGTACAACCACAGCGTATACAACAACTACTACGTTTGGCACTGCTACAAGTAGAGGTACTACTACGAGTCGTACTACTACGTTTGCAACTAATAGAAGTACAACTACAGCGTATACAACAACTACTACGTTTAATACAATTACCAGTAAAGCTACTACTACTGCTTTTGGTACGACTACTACTTTTGACACAAGTAAGAGTACTACCACAACCTATAACACAAGTAAGGCAACAGGAACGAGTCGAGGTACTACTACTGCTTTTGTTACAGCAACGAGTAAAAGTACAACCACAGCGTATACTACATCTTTTACTACTACTTTCGGTACTAGTAAAAGCACTACTACTTCGTTTAATACTACAACTACTCGTAGTACAACGACTACGTATACCACTGCGTTTTCTACAACTTTTAATACGTCGTTAAGTACAACTACTACATTTACTACTACATTTGGCACTACGACTACTAGGGCTACAAATACTGCGTTTAATACTAATACTACGCTTGCTACTACAACTGCTTATACTACTACGTTTACTACTACTTTTGCAACAAGTAAAAGTACTACTACCGCGTTTACTACTACTTTTGCGACAGCTACAAGTAAAAGTACAACTACTACTTTCAATACTACGTTCGCTACAAGCAAAAGTACTGGCTGTGTGTATACTACTGCATATACTACTACATTTGGTACCAGTAATATAACATCAAAGGCAACTACGACAGCATTCCTAACCGCTACTAGTAAAACAACTACTAGTACGTATACTACTACTTTTGCCACAAGTAAAGGTACTTCGAAAACGACCACTAGTACATATACTACTATATTTAATACTAGTAATGTAACATCGAAAAGTACGACTACCGCATTTAATACTACTACATCTCGTTCTACTACAAAAGACACTACTACTACGTTTATAACTAGCAGAACTACTACGAATGAAACTGGTTGCACCTATACTACTACTTTCGCAACGAGCCGAGGTACAACTAAAGACACAACTACTGCATTCTCTACTGCCACATCCAGAACTACTAATTTTGATACTACAACTGTATTTGATAGTTCCAGAAGTACAACAAAGAGCACTAGTAGCCAGTATACCACTGTCTTTAATACTAACCGAGGCACTAGCAAGTCCACTACCTCTGTATTTAATACTGCAACCAGTAGAGGCACTGATCATCAGACAAGCACCGTATATGATACAACAGGAGGAACTTCTAGAGTTACTTCGAGTGCATTTGTTACTGTATTTAATACGACTGTAACTACGGGTAAAAGTACCACTACAGCATTCGATACCTCCAGAGCTACTACTAAAAGCACTACCAGTACTTATACTACTACGTTTGCTACTTCTAAGAGCACGCAAGTTACTACAACTACTGCATTCTCTACAGTTTATAATACTACTCGTAGTACTACTACTACGCGTACAACTACTTTTGAAACGAGCAAATCGACTTCAAGAGCTACCACTACTACGTTCGGAACAAACACAGTTGTTTATGAGCGTATCACAAGTACAGGAGTTGAGACCGAGGTTTCATCTTCTTCTGCACACAACTCACGATATTGGGATGGATCACAATGGACGGAATAACCCTCAAAGAATTAAACCACAAAATAGAAACAACTTTAGAAATAGTCATGGAGCACTTCGTAGAAATGGAAGAGCGAATGGAAGATTTAGAGACTCAGCTTGAGGAATTACAGGATGGGGCTTAAAAGACTAGCAGATAAAGATGAGCTAGGAAATAAGGCAGCACACTTCTTTAAGTCTGGTAATATAATGCGTACAGACGAAAACGATGAAGTTACAAAACTGAAAGAGCTGCTTCCTGCCCGAGGAAATTGGGGAACACCTTTAGAATACGATGTCTGGTACGATATTGCGGAAGAAGAAATTGCTGGGTATACGTACACCGATTGTTTTTCTAAATGTATAATGATACGTGTCGCGTCTTACGAGAAAGCAAATCGTACAATGAGACTAGCAGCCAAAGAGCCTATAAGCGAAGAAGGTTTAGCTATTTTTAACGAACTCCGTGATAATAGTCACGATAAGTATAGACTTAGCAAAAGAAAACAAAAGCAGCATAAGTTTGTAATCTTTCTCCCAGGTACTAATATCATAGACAAAGTTTTAAATTACGATAAAGCTAAAAGGGCAGTGGCACAAGGTGCTGTACTAAAATGCCATCCTTTAACAGCTCCCGGAATGGTAGCATATCTCAAATCAGAGTTTGGTAGAGAGAATGTTATAGACAAGAAACTGTCTGGCCATAAACTTCTGGATGAGGCTGATATTGTAGGTTGTTGTAGCAACTCTGAAATGGGCTTGCTTGCAATTGCGAAAGGGAAAACAGTATACACTTTTGACTCAAAACCTGATTTACAGACTACTTACGGAGCAATCTACAGAGCAATCTGGGGTAAGGATGATATGCCTAGCGTGAATAGATTTAAGAGATTACTTTCCTCAAAGTATTCCGGTATCATTCCTTACTTTATAGACAACCCGCAAGAAAGAATAAACTATTATTTTAATTTTTGGAAAGCAAACCCCCATGCAATACCTCGTAATTGAAAATGAGTTTACAGCCCTTACTGTAAACTCTATAAAACAAAACATGCCTGAGGCAAAATACGTGACTGCCCCTATGGGAGAGGGCAGGATTCAGACAGCTTTAAAACTGTGCACAGAGCCTACTATGGTAGTTACAGGCGGTATTATACTGAATATAAAAGAAGGAGATTTACCAGACCCTAAAGTGCTGGAAACTAAACACTTGGCAATGAGTCGAGAAGCAGTTTTTGCAGATCACCCTAGATGGAAACGGAACTATGAACTCATAAAAAGTCGTTTGCATGACGGAGTTGTGGATATGTCTATTTTTATTATTAACCCTGTAAAATGGAAAAAGATACCTAAAAAAGATATTAATTTTTTACTTGGAAAAAAGATATTGTATATGCCAAGATATATGAATCATAGAGATGATCCAACACTAGGAACTTGTATGGGTGGAAAAGATATACTGGCATATGCGTCTTTGGGAGAGGACGCCTCTGTGCATAACTATCTTACTCACCTATACTCAGGAAAAGCTAGTGTAAGAGAGACGTTTGGATGTTGTTTTGATAAGCTACTACCCTATACGGAAGGTTTAGACGAAAGAGAAAAAGAGATAGTAGAAAAACTAGGTAATCTTACAAAGGTAAGGGTAGGAAAGTTAAGGCAGATGATGATAGACAGAAAAAAAGCCCCTGATTAAAGGGGCTTTCTTCGTTATGGATGTACTGGAAAAGTAATCTGTGCTTGTAGCATTTCTGCTATGCTTTCCACCTGCTCTTCCGTTGCCCAGACAATACCTAAATTGAACTGAATAACTCCAGGTTTGATACCTGCTTTAGTACACATATTCTCAAAAGCTAGGGCATACTTGCACACTGCCTCTGGAAACTCGTCAACTAGATTAATTTCTTCTATATTGACTCTTATGTCCATTAGACCTTCTCTTTTGAAAGTCTGTATTTCTGGACAATCTTCGTTAATATACAGTGCATCTTTCTTTGCATCTGCTCTATTAAACTCAGAGTTACCAAAGTTAGGGAAAGATAGTGAAATGTCTGGAAACCAGATATTACTACCAAAACTTTCTACTCTATCATTTTGCTCCACGTTATTTCTGGCAAGATCGTCAAGCATACCTAAGTAGCTTAACTCACTACCAAAACGAGGGTCTTGTTCTTGTTGTTCACTCATTTTTATATTCCTTATACGATCTCACAAGCACCGCCAACACAGGCAAGTTCTTGGGATCCAGTTGTATTATCTTCTTTCTCAAACTGAGCTAAATCTTCCCAGTTTACATTTTGTGGCATAGCCGCCACAAGCTTTTGGTACTCTTCTTCATTTATATCTTCGTATGGAGCTTGCTGATAAGTGTGGTCACTTGTCGGAAGCAAACTAATACCAGAACATAGATCAAAATTATCCCAAATCCACTGTGATACTTGCAAGTATTCACTATCAGTGTAGTATACAGTCACACTCGGTTTGTGTTCACACCAGTGATTCTGATAAGCTTTCCATAACCTTAGCTGATGCATTGCACCTACGTCTCGTACACAAGTACTTGCTTCTGGAGACTTTACAGGAAAGCTAAAGACTACAGAGGTAGGAGACATTACGTCTTGTTCCATAGGGAATCCTGCTTGTTCCATATAGAGAGCAAGTGGATCTTTCTTATCCGAACGTACTCTCCGAATGTAATGCTTAGAGAAGCGAGGATGAATACCGGAAGCACTATCAACAAGCTGAGAAACAGTACCACTTGGCTTAACACACGTAATAGCGACAGACTGATTAACGCCAAGTTTTGCAGCCCACTCTTTATTTGTTTCAATACTAACATCTCTCATTTCCTCTAGCCATTCTGGCAGTATGTCTGAGTCAGGGTTTCCTAGGACTGCATGATCCATGATACCTGTTAGACTTACTCCCAACAATGCTTCTTCTTCAGTATTACGCTTCCAACGCACACGTAGATACCTAAAGTCTGTAAGAGTCGATTGTAGTGTACCAATGATTGTTGCTTTGCGTACTTTTTCTTTTAATGTTTCTAACGTGTCGTCTGCTCGTACAACTACTTCTGACAAGTTACAAAACTCGTTGCTTCGTAGGATAATCTCGGAACAAGGGTTAGTACCAAAATCGTGTTCAGCATCACGACGACCGTTACGTGCTGCAATCTTCTGTGCCGCTACGCGACTGAACAACCCACGCTCACCAGACTTAGACTCATATAGATTCTTCATCTCGGTTAGGAAGGCTTCGAAGTCAGGCTTCTCTGTATATGCTACAGAATTGTTTGCAAGCCTACGCTGGCCTTGGTCAATCCACCACTGACCTGATTTAGCTTTTGACATACGCTGATCTGAAAGATTAGAAAGACTAATCAAAGCTGACCTACGAACGCCACCAACTACTACAATATCAGCAATCTTACAGCAGACATCATGACACTCAATACTTGTAAGTTTACGTCCCTTTGCTTTCTGGAATATTTCTACACAGAAACGGAACAAGTCTTGCAAAGGCTCTGGGCCACTTGCTCTACCACCAAAAGTTTTAAGTCTAGCACCTGCTGGACGTACTCGGCTCATGTCCCACTGAGGTAATTTACCTGCATATAGCATAGCAATCAACTCACGAAATGCACTCGCCCATCCTAGCTTACTATCGCTTACTACGATTGTAGAACTTGTTTTGTGGAATGTTTCTGCTACTTCAGGTAGTTTCGCAATAAAATTACGCTCTACACTGAAACCTACACCTGTTCCGCACATCAATACATACATTAGCTCGTCAAAAGCTCGTGGATGGTCGATATGCAAATAACTACAGTTAAAGCCTGCTACGTTATCACGTTTCAACGCTTCACCTGCTGTCATCATACAACGCATAGAAGGCATGACTTCTAAAGCATTAATGGCATTCCAGATTTCCTGACCACTTTCGTCGTCTAACTGTTCTCTTTCTTTAAAGAAATCAACATAGCGACTACAAGTCTCATCCCATGTCTCTCTGCGGCCTTCATCCTCTAGCCATCTTGCGTATCTGCTTTTATGAATAAAACTTTGATACTGATCCATTATACCATTCTCTCCTCAATATTGGACACATTGTCCTTGCCTATTGCGTCATCGCAATATGTTACTAAATCCATCAACTCATAGTTCTTTAGTAGTACTTCTGCGTTTTCATTCAATTCTTGTATGTACTTGTATTTTCCATTAATAGGTATACAATCATAAATTGACATGGCATCGCCATACTGTTCTATAAGTTGTTGTGCTCTTTTCGGCCCTATGCCGTTAATACCTGGAACATTATCACCTTTATCGCCTGTTAGACACTTAAAAGAGATATACTCCTCGGGTTTAACTTCATAGTGTTCATGCCAGTTGTTTATTGTTACCTCTTTTCGAGTAACGTAAGAAAATCTACTTACACCGTCCTGAATCAATAAGTCCCAGTCTCGGTCACTAGATACTAGCCAGATGTTTTCTAAGCCATAATCTTTTCTACGCTTTACGAGGTGGGCAGCAAGATCATCTGCCTCTACACCTTTGTAACGAAGAACTTCAAAGCTCTCTGATAGTAATTCTAGTGTTTCTTCGTACTCTTCAAAGAAGTCAATAAATGCTTGCTTCTCTGCTTCAGTTTGTTCAGCATACTTATCTTTTCGATTCTGTTTGTACTCTGGTAATATCTCTTTTCGATAACTCGATGATCCCCAATCTGCTGTGATAATAACCTTACCACAGTTGTAGGAGGTTGCTAGAGATTTTACTGTTTCTACATACTGATCACGAAAATCTGTTCTGCCTTGATGTTTCCACCGAAAAGCTAAGTTTAGTGCATCTACTATGAGTACACCATCTTGGTTGCGTTCGTTAAAATTAAAAGCCACCTATAAACTCCGTCTTTTCTGATTTCAACCAATCTTCTGCTAGTAGTACATAACAGTTTAGAAAACGAATATACAAATACTCTATAGTGTTCTCTGGTTTGTTTTCTGTTACTACAAATACTTTAGATCGGTCATATTTAAAGAATAACAAGGGCTTTTGATCGCCACCTGCTGCTTGTATTACAATCTTCTTCCACCATCTGATAATGTTATTTGTTTTCGGTTGTGTGAATATCTTATCAGTCAGCGGTGAATCTTTGTAATTTTTTACCTCTATACAATAATGATTTCTCTGATTGGGGACATATAAGTCCCCTTTCAGGTACTCAAGAGCGCCAGAGGCAGGCACTCTCTCAAATTTCAGTCCGGTCGCTTCCCTCAGCATGTCCCTCACCAGGTACTCGCCTCTCGCTCCCTTCGCTCTCGAATCTACCATCTTCGTCCTCTTCGTTCTTCTTGGGATCTGATGCTAACTGATCCCAGTGATTTTGTTGTGCCCACCACATTCTTCGTCTACCTGCGCTCATCCTTACTCCAATACGCTAGTGTTTCCATCCTTGACTACTTCGATCTTCTCTAACAGTGGGTGAGACCAACCATGAGAAACTAGATAAGTATTCATATCTTCTCGTAGTAGAACTTCTACTATGCGCTCCTTTCCGGCATCATCAAGAACACTAATAACTTCATCTAAAAACAATACATTGATTTTAGACTTCGATATACTACTCATTAATCTACGAATAGCTATCAAAGTAGCAGTATTTACTCTCGCCAACTCGCCAGATGAAAGTGCTAGAATATCTACTACATTACCATTATCAGTAATTTCTACATTTAATTTATCGTTTGATACGACAAACTCTAGTGTAAACCTGCCGTCAGAGAGTTCAGCCAAGTACTCATTTGCTAACTCTTCGAGTTCTCCGACTAAGTTTTCAATCTTGTATGCAAGTAAACCATTTGTACTAAAAGACTTTTTCAGAATGTCAAGTTCTGTTTCTAGCTTTTGGTTGCCTGCAAGCTTTCCATCGTATTCTTCTTGCTGTTCAACGAACTCTGCTGTCTGCTCTTGTATTACTTGAATACGAGTATTGAGTCTTGTTCGTCTTTCGTTCTCTGCTGCATTTTCTGCCAATTGGGTTCTGGCTTCGGATAATACGCTCTTTAGTTCCGCGATTTTTGAATCTACTTCAGACTCCTCCAGTATAGCACTTGGCAGAGATTTGTCGTACGAGCGATATAAGTCTTCCCAATTCTTTCGGTCTTTCTCATTCTTTTCAAAAGTAGCATTGTTTGATTTAATCTCTTGAATCAGAGGACGAATCTTCAGAGCTTTGCCATGAGCTTCATCACGCTTTGTGCGCTCGCCTTCAATCATTGCTTTTTCGGAAGAAACATCAATAGATTGCCCACAAGTAGGACACTCTTCAGAAATTTTCTCTAATCTGTCCAGAGTCCGTTGAGCACCCGTAGCGACTGCTTGTAAAGACCCTAACTCTTCTTGTAAATCATCGTAAGATTGCCAAGAAATTGTACTAGAAGAAATAGCACCGATGTCTATCTTGTCCAGCATTGTTTTATATTCATTATTCTCTCGAATTTTTTTATTTTTTTCAGAGATATTTTCCTTCTCTGTCATCCAATAACGTAAAGACTCTTCATCTTTGGATGTATCAATTTCTAAATCGAGCATGGGTAGTATGTTGGTATCACTCAATTTATTTGTTTCTAACCATTTTTCTACTGTTGCAAGTTTCCCTGCTATTGTAGATGACGTATTCGATACCTCTCTAGAAGCAGATTTGAATACTTCAAATAACTCAACATACTTTTCTAGGTGCAGAAGATCAATAAGAAACTTCTTACGATTCGCATCTGTAGCAGTTAGAAACTGTAAACTCGCATTAGTATTTTGATATACTAACTGCGAAAAGGTTTTAAAGTCAACTCCGAGAATCTCTTGTAGAGTCTTGTACGTATTCGTAGCTGTGTGGCTAGATATATCTGTACCATTCTTTTCAAGTTTAACTTTTATATTTGTTTTGCGATTAACGGTGATCTGATAACTATCTTCATCTTTCGTAAAAGACAAAGAGATGTTATAACCATCATTCACATAACGATTAGGAATGTCTGCTTTTTTGATACCCTTAGAGTTCTTGTTATACAGTGCTTCCTCAATGATTAACGGGATGGAGGACTTCCCCATCCCGTTAGTACCAAGGATTTGTGTAACAGTGTTATCGTCTAATTGTAACTCATTACCAGAACCATAACTAAAGCAGTTATCCCATCTCAATGTTTGTAGTGT
>Ga0070747_1000152_pt1 | contig 33866 bp, 54 predicted proteins | sample VirMetDEL_Mar_31_FD_77321 | JGI IMG/M metagenome (GOLD analysis project Ga0070747, IMG submission 77321) | Aqueous microbial communities from the Delaware River and Bay under freshwater to marine salinity gradient to study organic matter... | ecosystem: Environmental > Aquatic > Marine > Coastal... | reverse complement strand
TGTAGGGCTGGTATTAGTCTCAGTAGATACTATATAGGCATAAGTAGGAGCCCACTCTACCTTATATAGAGCTGGAGTAATACTTATAGGCTTAGCCTCTACCTCATCATACATAAGAATCTCGTGTATATCAGTTTTTGCCACTGAGGCTCTATCATAGAATACAGCTACTTTATTACTTAGCCAGTCCATAGGGCTATTATACTGAGTCTTCTCTGCCTGTAGATTAGTATTAGCTACTAATAGAGAGCCATCTCCTGCAGAATAATTGTCATCCTCATTACTGTATGAGAATGTAAATATATTGTCCTCTGCATATTTGCTGTCATATTTAACCTGTGTACTTCCAGCGTATTTATCACTCCAGTCATTAACTCCTATATCTCCACTTATTAGGGAGTCTATGTTAATGAATTGAAGCTGGCCATCCTGCAGTCTTACTACCTGTCCATATCTCTGGAGTATATCCTTAAGGAAATTAATCTGGCTTATATCTGGCATTATAATCTCATCCTCTGCAGAGCCATTAAAAAAGTCTGCATTGCTATATATAGTCTGGGCACTCCTTAGGGTAATTACCTCCTTAAGGAATCCAGCATCTGAGAAAATATCTCCAGAATAAGTATATCCTGCCTGAGAAATAATCCTAGTCAGCAGGGTATGTACAAATAGTACAGGCTGGGCATCTGTGACGTGCCAGTAAGTAGGAGGGCTTAGTGGCCATCTAATAGTAGTAGAGGCACTAGGAGAGTAGAGAGGATAAGTAAAGTTCTCTGTATTCTGCCTATTACTTCTTACAGTGGTAATACTTCTAGTATGTGTTAAATTAGAGTTATCTAAATCTATAAGCTTCTGGCCTCCTAGTATCTGCTCCAGAGAGAGGATACCATTAAATAAGGCACAATTATAGTTTTTATCATCATAGCCCATTATCTGAAGGAACCCTCCAGAAATAATAAGGGTATAGCCTATGTAGTAATCACAGGGAACCTGAGTATAAGCTAATCCATTAGCTTCTCCTATAGTCCCTAAGTTCTTAAAGGCTGCTATATTATTACCAGTTTTAGGTATCTTAATAGTATTAGAGTATGTGCTATTCCTGTTAGAAATATCACTAATATCATTAAGGCTAAAAGTCATAGCTACCTTAGTCTTAGGATATAAGTCTAGCTCTATAGGAGAGCTCCCTGCTGTAGTTATTATTAGTCTCTCAGTCATTATAGTATAGGTGTAATTAATTCAGGAAGAGTAATTTTTACTCTTACATCATTCTTATTCTTTTTATTAACCACGCTGAAGCTGGAGCTTATATCTACGTCTATAAACTCTCCTAATAGCATAGGCTCCGTTTTACTCCACATCTGGACTGAGGGGCTAGTAAAGAGGCTTCTTATTATATTTACTTCATTGTCATCCACAGTGGCTTTTAATGTATATGAGACCTCCCCAGACTTCCCTAGAGACCTGCTAGGTGCCACAGCACTACCTACATTCTCAAAGCTATTGCTATTTACAGTCCCTATACTCCTGCTCCTTACCTCTTCTCTATAAAAGTGCTCAAATAAAAAGTAAGAGTAGCCACCATCTGCATTGAACCACTTAAGATAGACTCCTCTATTCTGTACTACCTTCTTAAGGAATAGATTAGTTTTTAATATTGCATTTACACTGAGCTCTAATAGGCTCTCATTATCTGGAAGGGCTAGGTAGGCAGCAGAGCTCCAGTTAGCAGCCACCTTATCTATATGTACTCTATAGGTTCCTGTAGAAGGAGCTACCAGAGCTGTACCTGTGAGGCCTGTATTAACATTCTTAATAGTGAGAGAGTCTGCAGCAGTTAATCTCTGGAGCTCAAAGCTAAAAGGGTATCCCTCCCAGTATGTTAGTCTATAGTTTACACCACCATCTGAGTAGTTAAGTAGCTGTGCTGGATTAACAAATATTACCTCTCCAATTTGCTTAGCTCCTCTAATAAAGTAGTAGGTCTTAGAGGTACTGTCAGAACCAGCTCCAGCATCTGTAGCTCTTACTGTAAGGTTAAGCTCTTGGTATCCGTAAAGATATGAAGCTCCCCAGCCTGCAGGGAAGCTGTCATCTGGGTCTCTAAATCCATCTGAGTTAATTAAGCTCTTGGCTATTTCCTTCAGATTAAATAAGTACTTCCCAGAAGCATCTGGATTAACTGTAAATGTATCTCCTCCTAGCTCTGCTACGTCTATATGTCCCTCTACATTAGCTGCTAAATTTGAGCTAAATTCTAAGAAGCTGTCATTATATACTGGATAAATTCCTGTAGGTTCTTTTGTGAATGTGAATGCCATAATATTTTAAATATTTGTTGTTAGTTTTTTCATCTCTATAGTCACTGCGTTTGTAAACTCCTGAACATTAATAGCAGATACTTTATCTACTATGCTCTGTATCCGCTGAGGTGTCACTACCTCATCATAGATAGCTTTATGGTTCTCTGCTAGGGTTCCATTATTAGCTATTGAGAAGGCTATAGCCTTAGCCACCATAGTGGAGGTCATTTCTGGTCTTCTCCCTCTTATACCTCTGGCCTCTACCCATTTCTTAATTATATCTATAGGAGGCACTCCTCCTGCCTTCCTACCTGCTAGGTAAGCATATCCTGAGAGAGTAGCTCCCCTAGAGTTATATGTGACTTTTAAGCCCTTAGAAAACTCTCCAGATACTTTCTTACCACTATCCTCATAAGCAGCTCTTATATCATCTACCAGCTTCTCCATTTCGTCTCTCAGTGTCTTATTATCTCCTATCATTGTGCTGTAGTTCTCTGAGTGTCCTCCACTATGTTAAAATCTATTAATACACCATCGAATCCATAACCAAACATATTAATAACTTCAGTAATATCCCAGCCATTAATCTTAATCCAGTCAGCTACATGAAGGGCTATCCTAATCTCATCTACAGTAGCATCTAAAATAGGCTTAATCCTATTGGTGTATCTAGTATTATAATCTCCCTCATCTATATCACTAGAGACTACTATCATAAAGGAGCCTGTATAAGTCTTCTCTATTAAATTGTCATAATTATCATAACTCTCTGAGACCTTTACACTGTCTAGGAATATATGAGGGAGGCCAGTGGCTTCCACTTCGTCAAAAAGATTAGCAAAGTCCTGCCTAGCATAAGTGAAAGGATACGCTGTAGGGGTCGCTGCTGCTGCTACTGTTTTTAGTATTGAATACATATCTATTGTTTAGTTTTAATTTTACTCATTTCGTAATCTATATCTCCTCTTACTCTATCCATAAATAACTTTACGAATACTAAGTCATAAGGAAGCTTCTTAATGGCATCCCATTTTAATATATCTCCTGCAGACAATTTGTCTAAAGTATTATGGATACCAAAAGGACTGAGTCTTTTAGAACCCTCTACAGTCTCCCATTTAAGATTAGGTACGCTGCTAGAGAGCTTCTCTTCCTCCAGAGTCAGTATCTTATCAAGCTGGAGCTTAACGCTCCTAATATTACCATAAAAGGATACTATAGGCATGGCCATTACTTCCTCCTCAGATAGGTCATTACACTTCTCTAGGATAGCTACCATAAGAGGGAGGTCTATCTTAGCTATACTCCTCTTTATAAAATCTACATCCTCCAGAGGCATATAGAATAATTCATTTTTAGTAGGTATTGGCTCTATAAAAGACAGCATGGTAGCATACTCTTCTATAAGCTTCTCATCCTTTTTTAAGAAGTCTCTTAACTTATAATTATTTATCTTATCTACCATGAGCTTATCCACCTTAATTTATTAGTTCTACTACGTCCCTTACTAAGGAAGTACTCTATACCATACCTAGCAGCATCTATACTATTATCTACATCTGCAGCCTTATTAGGAACTCCTAAGTTTTCTCCTGCTCTGTTAGTGGCATAAGCATAGCTCCTAAACTCCTCTATACTTTCCTCACTGGAAGCAGTTATATATATTTTTATGGAATGCATTAAATCTATGCCAGCCATTACATTACCCTTCTTATGAGCTACTATAGGAATATTCATTCCTCTCATTTCCCTAATCATTTCAGGCCTTGCAGAATCTGCCACTATTATAGAGCTCATTAAATCTACATCTCCCTTTATATGCATAGCTATCTGAGGAGTAAACATTCCAGCCTTGAATAAGCTCTGGTGTATTATTACATGGTCTTCTCCAAAAGTATCTACACTCTTATAGAGCTTCATTATAGTTGTAGGGTGGGTAAATCCAAAATCTAGCCCAGCTCCTATATACTCTGCATCCTCAGGAATCTTATCTATAACTAAATAGTCCTTATCCTCTTCAAATATTACACCATCTACCACTCCTAGCTCTCCCAGTCCTAATACCCTCCACTGGTTCTCCCAGTACTTAGAGCCAGACTCTTCATATTTTCTCTTGAACATCATAATAGCATCTAGTTCCTTCTTAGGAATGAACTCATTATCTAAATAATTGAGCTTTATAAATTCTACATCTGGCTCATCCATGAAGTCAGTATGTGCCCAGAACTCTCTCCTAGGATTATAATCTATTATAGTCCAGCTAGAAGTTCTACTCCAGAGCTCCACAAAGGTCTCTCTCCTGATACCATCTGCTTCATTCACATATAAATGAGTCCTCCTAGAACCCAGCCTAGAGCTCTCTCCATCTACACTAAAGAACTCTACCATATTACTTCCGAAGGTATAAGTCTTATCTGTTTTATTAACCTTCCATTTATCCATTACCTGCATATCCTTTAGGATTTTCTCAAAATCTCTAAGGGCACCAGATTTAAGGTTAGGTAGGGACTGAGCTACTACAGAAATAATTAGGTTCTCCCTCTTACTCATAGCTAGGGCTATAAATATCTGGAGTATGGATATAGTCTTACTACATCCCTTCCCTCCCTGTACTATCTTTAAGGCTGCCTTCATCTTAGCTATTTTAAAGAAGGCTCTGCTGTATTTATATTGTCCCATATCTATCTATCTAGTCTTTTTTTCTCTATCTCTTCATAGTCTATATCCTCTGCGGAGTCCTCTCCATTATATAAGTTATCTAGTAGAGCTCTCTCCTCTGCGTTCCCTGCTTCTATCTTGAATACAGGATTACTGTTAAGCTGGAGCACTGGATTAGCTTTAAGGTCATTAAACTTCCTCTCCATTATCCACTGCTGCTTATAGGCCATCTTATTATTAGGGTCTTTCATCTCCTTATAGAGGGAGAGCTTCTGGCATACCCTACTAAAAGCTAGAGTGTCTCTGAAGGCTTTAGCCTCCTCTAGGCTTACTCCCTCTATCATCTCTATACTCTTACTATTATTAGGAGCTTTCCACTTCTCAAATGTAGAAAAAGAGACCTTATCCTTAGGGGGTAAGTGTCCATTAATATAGGTATGTAAATCTGTATCTGTCATTATCTCAAGTATAGTAGGCTCCTTATCGAATAGCTCTACCATTTTCTCATAGAATTTCTTAAACTTAAATGCTCCCATTATCTTGTATGTTCAAAGTATAGCCATGCCTCTTCATTACGTCTCTTCTTTAAACCCTTCAGGACTCTCCCTCCAGCTTTATTCCATCTGCTAAATTGGTATTTTATATCCTCATCATTAGGGTCATCTAATACCCTCTTTAATAGTGTACTGTTTTTAAACGCTCCTAAGCCTACATTATAGGCAAAGCTCACTAGAGCATCAAACTGGTTCTGTTCTAAGCATACGCTGGAGACAGCATCCCATACACCCTTCTCAAAGCCATCTATAACAGTGTACAGAATCTGGAGAGCATCTACCATAGTGACTGGCTTATCAGTCATCTTAACTGGAGTGCCATCTGGATAGAATGTAGTACCATAACCTATAGTGGCCACATCTGCAGCACATCTATAGGGGTGGTTCCTGAATCCTTCGTACTTCTTAATAAGGTCTATTCCTTTTTTGCTTATTTTCATATCTATTATATTGTACAGTCACTACAGGCTCCAGTCCAGCTGCTACCATTCCAGTACCTGAAGCTACTACCATCTGAGTAGTATCCAGCTCCTGCGTTTGTAGTTCCATCTATATTAAGCCATAGGTTATTAGTGGTACATAGCGTGCTAGCTGTGTCTATATACCTAGTTACTGGAGAGTTTATAAAGTCACTGCAGGCAGCATTCCCTGTAGAGGCATCTAATCCCAGACTAATAGAGGGGTATAAAGTAGCTGCCTCATTATTAAGGGTAATGGTTACTATATAGGTTCCTAGAGGCTGGGTCACTGTCATAGTGAGAGTACAGCTCCTAAGGATACCTGTAAGGTTCTTAGTTAAATCAAATCTAGCCACACCATTACCAGCAGTAAGTACTCCTGTAGGAGGAGTGCACCATACTTCTGAGGCAGTAAATACTGGAGTACCAAATGCTTTAAAATCTACATCTATATTCCTGTCTATTCCTGCAGCCACCAGTGGGCTCACTCCAGTGAAGGCACAGTAAATAAAACTATACCAGTCATCTGGGAAAGTAGCAGGAGTGCTAATAGCTGCAGCTACAGCCATAGAGGCTATATTATTTAAGCTGTCCAGCTTATCTGCTGTATCCAGTAAGTTAGTTTGTCCTGAGCCTGTTATATTTAAACTTTGTGCCATTTTATCCTGCTGTTAAATTCCCTGCTATAGTTACTGCTCCTGCTGAGGTAATGGTAAACTTAGTTATTCCAGAGTATTTAAAAACTAAATCAGTCCCTGAGCTATCTATAGTCCATGCTCCTGTAATAAATGAGGCTGCTGTTAAGCTCCCTGAGGTGCTGTCATTAGCTGTAGCACTAAGGAAGGCTGTAGTAGCTAATCCATTAAATAGAGTGCTATTAGCTGCTGTGGCAGATATACCTAAGTAGAATGCTGAGTAGTCTGTACTTAATGCAGTCACTACTCCAGTCCTACCAAATACAGAAGTAATGGCTCCTCCTAATACCAGAGCCTCTATCTTATCATATACATCATTCTTAGTAGGTACTGTATTATTCCCATTCCAGCCAATAGCATAAGGGTCAGCTGGTACTGTCAGAGCTCCTGTCATAGTGCCTCCAGTCTTAGATATATAGAATGAGCTGTAGTCAGCAGTATCTGCTACTACTACTCCTGTCCTCCCAAATACTGAGGTAATAGTACCTCCCTGATAGCTCTCATATACTATAGGTACCAGAGCTGCTATAGTCAGAGCTGCTGTACCATATCCTACTCCATTAATGGTATAGCCACTGTATATGGTATTAGGAACTAAAACCTGTCTAGTGTCATAACTATTTATCAGTGATATATAGTCCCCTCCTCCAGTTAATGGCTGGTAAATTTTGTTATATAATATTCCATCTACTGTAAAGGTTCCTGCAGGAGCACCTGCTGTACTTATTATTACACTCATGTCTATTTATTTTATGCCTAGCAGGCTAATTTAAAGGTTAAAAATACGCTTCCATTCCATTCTCTGTACCATGTGCCATCTGAGTAGAACCCTGAAGCAGAAGGTACTGTGCCTATATTGTCATCCCAGAGGTAAGTACTGGTAAGCCATGTAAGGCCATCATCTATATAGTAAGTGGTAAGCCCTGCTCCACAGGCATTCACAGAACTAATAGCACTATAGCCTAGTGATACTGGGTCAACAGTAATGGCAGCATGGTTATAGTTCCTGAATGCGTATAGCTGAGTGCTGCTAATACTCCCATATAAAGGGTCAAAGCCAGCAGCCACTGCATTAGCAAAGCAGTTAATTAAACTGCTCCCTGAGCCTATCTCATTAACTACATCCTGAAGGCTGAAATTTGTGGTATTTGGTACACTCATTACAGGGCTATATATTCAGCTCTCTCACTAGGAGTCACTAGAGCTAAGTTCTCTATTATTGTCATCATCTCTCCAGAGAAGAATCCTTCTATCTGTGCAGAGGTAGCTCCATTAATCTGGGCAGCAGTGTAGGTACTATTACCTAGAGTAGCTGTCATCATATTGGATAGAATATCCATCATCTTCTCTCTGTCATTATATAGTCTTCCTATTACTCCAGAGACTTTATTAGCATAGCTATAGGCCTCTGCATTTTCCATAGGTACTACCTTCTCATTCTTCTGATAGTCTATAGCCACTGCTAGAGCTGTCTGGTAAGAGAATAAATCTATAGTATAATACATAGAGGGTAATCCATCATTCCTTAGTTCTATCTGCTGCTTAATCGTTAATGCCATATTTTCTAATTTTTACTTATTTTAAACATTTTCTCAAGTCTATCCATACGGTGCCTGAGCTCTTTATTTTCCTGTGTAAGTTCTGCTATACAGGCATTAGCTAAATCTATACTTTTTACTGTCAGTGATTTTGGGTCACTCTGGTCAACAAATTGAGGAGCTATCTTAAGTAAGTCCTGAGCTATCACTCCTACCCTATATATTCCAGCTTCGTTCTTAAGCTCAAATGTCTTCCATTTTACACCTAATCCAGTAGGCTTATAGTCCTTTATTTTTGTCTTAAGTCTCCTATCTGAGTTTAATTGGAAGTTAGAAGCATAAGATACACTCTTCTGCCAGCTCTTCCCAGAAGTTCCAGATACGAAAAATCTAGCATTACCATCTGCTGCCACATAGAATCCCCACTCATTACTAGGAGTAGTACCTAAATCAGTAGAGTTAAGGAATGATGCAGACCCATAAGAATAACCCACTCCATACATATTACCTAGAGTAGTAGCTGCAGGCTTAAAGCTAGTCCCCATAGTGTAAATACACCCTGTAGCTGTTGCTATATTTCCGTCTGCATTGTAAGAACCTATTAAGTATCCTCTAGCTGTACTACCTCCTCTGGTTATACCTGCGTTTGCTCCTGCTATATAAATATCATTATCTACCTGAAACTTCTTAGTTGCATACACTCTCACAGTGGTGCTTTCAGTCATATAAATACCACCACCATAAGTAGCGTTAAACCATCCAGTAGAACCTGTACTCCTAAACCAGCCAGAGGCATTAACAGAACCAGCTACTGCTGAGTCATACCCTGCTACTATTCTAGTTCCTGCTACATACCCTGCTGAGGTCACTCCATTGGGTTCTATGGCAAATTTCTTAGTACCTGCTGTGCCGAATACCCATTGAGTACCTGCTAAAGTATTGAAATATGGAGAATTATCTGCTGTTCCAGTAAAAGCTGTGCTTGCTGAACTCTCTATCCCCCAGATGGCTTTAACTGCTGCACCATCCTGCCACATTTGTATAGTAGGGTTATCTGTCTCGGTTGAGTTATCTGAGTCTGCCTCTACAATAAAATTAGCATCTACTTTACTCTGTATCTTAAATGTTAAAGGAGAGGTACTGGCTGACACTGAGGTAGAGAATAATAATTCATCATTTTCATAATCAAGATATAAGTAGTTATTTCCATCATACCATGCCTCCCTAATGTTTTTAACTGCTCCTAGTGAATCTACTCCATACCAATGGAGTCTAGACTGTGTGGTAGCATCGTCTCTAGCATCACATCTCTGGTGTGCTGTGTCTGCCTCAGATACACTCCATCTGCTGACACCATAGTTAAGTATTTGATTACCTGCTATGAAATCGCCTGCGTGTACAGCTCCTGTAGTGGCTACATCTGTGCCTAAAGTTAAGACTGAGCCACTAGACGCTAATCTCATAACCTGAGAGTCAAAGTTATCCCACCTAAAACCTGCTATTGAGCCACCTCCACCTCTTCTCCATCTATAATAGTCATCCTCATAAGCTAGAGCCACTCCTCCTGTGTCATTTTTAGCTAGCGTGATAGTACCATTTTGAACACCACTATTCCCTGCAGTCAGAGAGGTAGTACCTATCACATCCACTGAGGTCATACTGATGGCACTGCTCACTACTCCTGCAGTAGTCGCATGGAACATACTCCCACTGGCTCCTACCTGTAGGCTGCCATCTGTACGAACAATACTACTACCACAGTAGATACCATTAGTAAAACTACCTGAAGGGTTTAATCTTAACCATACATCTGAGAATTGTACTATAGCCTTACTGTCTCCATAGTAGTAGCTCCCTTCTGAGTTAATATTACCAGTTGCATTCAAGCCATTAATAGTAGCATTGTATGTTAATTGGGTATTAGCACCTAAAGAGTCTCTTAATATAAGCATACCATCTCCTGCAGCTGTAAACCATAAGCCAGAGTAGTTCACATCATTTGTATCTGCTCTAAATGCCCAGTTATTAACTGTAGCATTAGGTATAAGTAATTGAGCATTAACAGTTAAATCTCCTGTCATCACATCTCCTGCTTTCAATACATAATCTGCAGGAGTTAAGTTACCCTCATGCCATATCTTATGTGCTAGCCCATTCTCTTGGAATGTTAAATCTCCATCTGCTATAGACCTAATTCTAAGATAAGTATCTAATACACTGGTAGAAGCTGTAGAGCTACCTCCTACTAGATAGTTCCTAACAGTAGCAGAATTGCCTAGTATAGTTCTGTGGGTATGTGCTGTAGCTTTTGACGTAATAAAGCCATTATCAGCGTTTACATTTGCAGCTACATTAAGGATACCTGTCATAGAGTCTCCTGCTAGGTTTACCTTAGCATCTAATGCAGACTGTAAGTCTGTCTGTGAGGATAGGGTGCCTGTAATACTGCCCCAAGCTGTAGTCCCTGTAGCTCCTGCATCTCTGGAGGATACACCACCGAATCTGTCAGCAGTCACGAACTCTGCATCACTACTGGTTAAATCTGTAGCTGTGTTCTTTACTATTATGTAGCCTCTAACTATTGCTGTTTTAATACCAGTTAAGGAGTCAAAGCCAGCTAGAGCTGCATTGGTAATGGCATCTGACTTATTTGTGTACTCTGCAGAGCCGTACTGTACAGCTACCTGTCCACTATTAGAGAACATTAGTATCCTCTGGATAGTCCATTTAGCACCAGAGACAGCCTGTAGTGTTCCTGAGCCATTATCATACTGGGTAGGGTCAATATCATTAGTAAGGGCTGAGAATACACCATTGCCAGAGCCATCTCCATATACTAATAGAAGAGGGCATATAGTCTGGGTAGCCTGTGTAGCTAAGTTAGGGTTAAGTTTATCTACTGCATTATTCCTACCATAAGAGAAGGTAGTGCCTGAGGTCTTATTTATGGTCAGGTTCCCTGTAGCATTAGGGAAAAATACATTTCCGCTGGTGTTAATATCCCCTATTGCCTTCGTTAACTCATAAACATTAGAGCCTATTCCGTCACTCATTATATTTATAGAGAAGGTTCTATCTATATTAGTCTGATTTAAGTGACTAAGACCTCCTAAGAAGATTAGACTCCTTAACTCCTCAGTTGTATAACTGTCTTGCTGTACTATAGCTCCTGCAGCGTTAATAGCAATATCAGTAGCAAATGAGGTAGCCAAATTGGTCACAGTCTGTGCTGTGAATGCACTCCACTCTACTTTAGTCACTACAGAAGGGTGTACTGTATGGTCAACTATAAACCCTACACCTGCAGCTATATCGAATTTTGTAGTATCTACATTAATAGTCAGGGCACCACCATCACTAATACCTGTGGATAGTATTTCTCTCTGGATACTATTAGCATCATAGATATAGTCAGTAAAGCCTACTACATCTGTGTAGGGGTGGGTATGGACTATAGGAGCATATCTCAGGTCTCCTAGTGACTTAGTATAGTATCTGGAATCTAGGCCAGTGTAGGCACTTAGGTTAGTTATCTGAGCTGTGGTATGAGTATGTACTGTATCTGCCTTTGCATCTAGCTCTGCCTGTAGGTCAGTCTGGGAAGTAATTAGCCCAGAGGTAATATCTCCCCACGCTATAGTCCCTCCTCCTCCAGAAGCTGGCTTATATATTACTGGAATAAGAGCTGCTATTAAAAGAGCCTTTGTTCCATATACCACTGAGTCTAGTGTTATCTGTGAGTATAAAGTGGAGGGTAATATCTGGAGCTTGGTATCATATACGTTATAAATGGCCACAGAATCAGTATCACTGGTTAGGGGCTGGTATATAGTAGGGAATACCTCTCCATCAATGGAGAAGGTATTAGCATCTATAGTGTTAATTATTACCATAAGGGTTGTTAGTTTACTCTATTATCTTACCAAATTTCTGAGTGTAATATGCTAAGCTCTTACTCTGCTTAGCTATAAAATCCTTCTGCTCTTTATTAAAAGCTCTAAGCTCAATTATCTCCTGCTGAAGTGTTTTTATCTCTGCTCTCATATCATCTACTACTTCAGAATGTCTAATCCTAATATCATCTAGGAGCTCCTTATATATGCTCATTTCTTTATGAATATTCCCTAAAGATTTAGTCTCTAAATCCTCCTGAGAATTTTTAACTCCTAATTTAGAGCCTATCCAGTCCTTCTTAAGAGCTAGCAAAGTAGTGGCTAATCCTATTAGATATGGAATGAAATCTTTTACATTGCTTGGGTCTATTTCCATCTTAAAATAATTTAATTGATAAGCCTATATTTATCCTTTTTTGGCTATCATAGCCTAAGCTGTAAATCTTATTTTTTGTCACTACATCTGCCTTAATTCCAGCCGTAAAAGTGTTAAAATTAGGGTCTAAAGGCAGACCTCCTGAAAGCCCTATAAACAGGGCGTTTTTGCTCGTATTGCGTGTTCTCGGAAATTCCATAGGGAGTGTTCTGTAAGAAATTATCTGCTCTCTGAGCTCTCCTGAGACCGAACTGAGGACTGTGATAATTTGAGTGCTGTCTTTTAGGGTTTCTACATACTCCCGAATTTCGATAGCATTTTGATATAATTTTAGTCTCTCTAGAGTGTCCTTAGTTTGGTAATATTTGGTCATCATTTCCTGATTAATTGGATTAGGAACAGTGACTATTTTTATCTCTCCAGTTTCTAAAAAGAAGGTATCTTTTTTTACCACTGGGAGAGGTGCTGTTATTATTTTTGTGTTCTCCCTTGCAGGAATTGTAATTACATCAGTCACTAAATCCGAGCCACAGCTTCTAGTAAAAAATATTACTAGAGCCATACTTAGAACCCAGAAAATAATGTAAGGTCGCTGCTTCATTTTTGATTACCTTTTACATCTGTTCCAGAGTTTCCTCCCTCTCCTAATTTCTCATCATTAGGTTCTCTATCCTGTTTCCTGAGAGCTACTCTTGCTACTGCAAAAATACCTACTACTAGAATTACTATTGTGAATGTGCTCATTTCTTAAATGTGTTTTTAACTTTATTATATCCTACTTTAATTAATTCCAGAACAGCCTTTCTATTATTATTTAAAACCATTCCTAATACTACTCCTAATACAAATGTTCCCATAATTATAATGTTCTCCAGCGTCTTTGGTTAAGCCCAAAATCAGGCGTATCTTTTTTATTATACCTAAGGAAGCTAGACGAATTTTCCTCAAGGTACTTCTTAACTACTCTCATTTTAGCATCTGCATCCTTCTTAGCATTGGTCACTAATCTGTTAAGTGTCTCCTTATCTACTCTCTCTAGGTCATCCGAATCCTTGAAGGCTATCCCAAAAGGAGTGAAGACTGGATTAAGTACACTAAGATACCTGCTGTATGCTAAATCTATTACCACTGCCTTCAGGCCATCATGGATAAAGGTCTCTCCATTTACTGTAAATGTGCTACCTGCAAATAAATCTACCCAGAGAGCTGCTACTGAATCTTTATTAGTGATACAGTCAAATAAGAACTCCCCTAGTAAGTCATAGAGCTCTGTTTTCTCTGTAAGTATTATAGCCTCTGTCAGTTTAGACTCATCTACTTTATTACCAATATCTCTGGCTGCTTTAAATTCTACATTACTAACTAGGCTCATTTGTCTGGATTTTTTGTTCTGGTTCTACTAATTTAAAAGGCTCTATAATCTCTAGCTCTCCCTCTACTACTATTGAAGAGTCACTTAATAGAGCTGATAGTGTCTCTGTTAGCCTATCTCTTACCTCTTCCTGAGACTCCCAGAGTATTTGCTTCATGGAAGTAAGGAGCTCTCCTGAGTTTCCAAATAATCCAGAATCAGTGGCATCCACTAAATTAAGTGGCACCTCAAAAGCTATACAAATATTCTTCCTAGCCTGTTCCTCTGAGTACTGGAACATAGTATCATTATAAGCTGAGGATAAGTCCTCCAGCTTTACTGCTGTATTTACATCTCCATCTAAGCTACTAGCCTCCAGAAGTAATACTCCTCCTGAGTTCTCTGCTCCCTGTAGGCTCTTTAAAGCATCATTAAAGTCATCCTCCTCTTCTTCTGAGGCAAAAGGAGCTACTACCATTAGCTTAGTATTTAAGAAGCCCTTATCCGCTCCTCTACGTCTGAAGCTCTAAGCCCTACTCTCTAGGAGAGCATCCTCTAGTACTGGGTGTAAGTCACTAAGGCTGTACACAGCATTGGTGGCCTCCTGAATATGGAGCATCTGCCCTTTATACTGCTTAAGGCTTCCTGCCTTCTCTATCTGGGAAAGGATTACAGTCTTATTAGGGTTATATACATCTACTCTCTCAAATTTAGCAGGCTGTACTCTCTGCTGAACATCCTTAGCCCAGTTATCATAAATTACTATCTTACCAGAGTAGCCTTTGTCATCTGCCTTACCTACTCTACAGGAGGTAGTGGGTATCACAGTTAGGCTGTTTATCTGGAGGTCTCCATTATATCCTATATGGATAAATAGATTATTATGAGTAGCTAGCTCTTTACCTGCCACTCTTAAAAAGTCATTTAAGCTCTGGCCTCTTTTATTAACTTTAACCTTACCAGCTTCTCCAAATCCTTTACCGTATATAGATTTTGCTACCTTACCTACACAGTTTTTGGCTGTGACTGAGCCCTGAATAAGGGTCTCTACTAGGGTAGGATAAGCATTATCTGCTCCAAAGTTAAATACCTCTGTTCTCCTGTCTGGCTTTATATCCAGAGGGCTGTCTGTATGAGGGTTATAAGTTAATTTCATTAGTCTTCTGTGTTAAAAATTGATTTAACTATCATATTAACGAAGTCCACTTTAGTAGTTCCTACTGGAGTGGATAAGTCAGGATACATAACCCTGAGCTCATTCATGTTAATTGCCATTAATTCTTTCTTTTTCTTACATGGAGTACAGGGTGGCTTATTTTCGCTGTTCTCTGGCTCAGTGTCTTCTATTACCTCTGTGTCTATATCGTCGCTCTGAGGAGCTACCGAGTCTGGATAGGAGGAGAATAGAGCTATTCTCTCAGGGTCTTCTGCTAGGAATTTCTCAGCTATCTCATCTGTGAGGGTCTTCTGCGAAATGTAAGAGCCTTCATCAGTTTTGTAAAGAGCTGTAGGGTATCTAAACTTATAGTTTGCCATAATATTTTTTCTTTAATTATTTGATGATAAGATAGGGAGCTCATGTTACTGAGGCTCCCTTACATCTTAACCTTAATCTTTAATCCTAAATGGTAGGAGTAAGTAGTCCAGTTACTAATACATCTGTAGCAGTCTTAGATACAGCGTATAGAGTCTGGTAAGGAAATCTCTCACTCATTCCCTCAGGAGTAGCTAGTGTAAATAAGATACCACCTTCATTCTCTTGAGACGCATAAGTCATCTCACTTAGCTTAAGTCCAGAATCAAATCCATAAACTTTATAAGCTTCCTTAGAGTCATCTCCATCTGCTCCCTTATACTTGGTCTCTACTATTACTAGGAATCTACCATCTTTTAATTCCTTAGCTATCTCTGCATTAGCTGCAGAAGCATTACTCATTCTGCCTAAGAAGCTGTGGGAAAATCCATCTACTGCCTCAGCATTAGGAGCATAAGCACTGGAAGTACTGGCCAGTTCTTTATACCATTGAATTTCAAAACCTGCAGAACCACCAGCCTTTAATGTAAAAGCTACTAACTGAGCTAAGGCTGTTCTTGGTGTAGAGGCGAAATCAATTTCATCATAGTTAACTAAGATAGCTCTACCACCATCCAGTCCCTTGAGGGGTCTGTCCTGATAGTCGAAGGCTATAGTAGCACTGATTTTATCATCGTATGCCATTGTTTTATCTTTTTGTTTTTAGTTAAAAGCCCTCCCTAGAGAGGGCTTAATCATTTAATTATACTGCGTTTGTAGAAAATTCTACTACCTCTGCTGGGAAGGCAATCTGTACTCCATATTTGAAGCCTGCATCAAATTTAACTACTTTGTCATCCTTAGAATACCATACTTCAAATACATCCTCATCGTGCTCTAAATCTACTCCTATAATCATATTAGAAGTTCTAGCTGCTACTATAGGGCTGCCATCTACTGCTACTCCATTCAAGCCATGCAAGGCCATTACCTTAACATTTGTGGCAGGTACCATTATCTCGAAATTAGAGCCTTTGGCATCATAGTGGAATAAGTTAGAATCCTTCAAAGCTTGAGTGTATAGTCTAAACCTATCATGTCCCATAAAGATAACTACATCATCCTTATCCAATAATTCAAGTGGAATAGAAGTGTAAACACCATCTACAATAGCCTCAATATTAGCTGAAGTAATACCTGTGGCTGTAAGGATACCTCCAGAAGTGCCATTAGAGTGAATTACGTTAGCAGTCTCATCCTTGATAATTTCTAGGAAGCCATCAAAGTGTACCATATTGGCACCACCAGCTCCACCTACCTCAGACTGCCAGATAGCTGTCTCAAGTTGTGCTGCAATTTTAGCAGCTTTAAGTTCGCTCCATGCTTGCTCAAAAGGAATAGCATCGTCTGCTGAACCTGCTTTTAATTGGTGCTGGATATAAGTGTCATTTAAGCCCTTTACATTAATATCCTCTTCTACTTTAATAGGAGCCACTGTGATAGTCCTTTTACTGATAGTAGTTACTCCTGCAGGAGTTCTTCCTGCTACATTATCAACTTGGAAAACTAAATCAGTATCCAATAAATTGATATTTGCTGAGCCCTTAATACCTGTTTGCATTGCTAGCACTTGGCTAGACTTTGCTCCTGCAATAGCAGCAGATAAAAGCTCTTCTCTGTTTTGGTCAACATAACCAGTTAATCCAGTTAATGTGAAATTCGGTGATGCCATAATTTTTTAGTTTTAATTTTAGTTTTTAATTATTTACGTTTATTCAAAATTGCAAGAGCTTTACTTCTTCCTGCTGTTCCTCTATTCTCTTTTTCCTGAGCTTCTATTTTTACTTCTGCAGAGCCTAAAAGGACTCTCATAGCTTTAAGCTCATCGTTTACTTTTTTGTTCTCTTCTGCCAAAGCAGTAAGAGCTGTATTGAATTTCTCCTCTACTTCAGAAGTAGCCTTATTAAAAAGGGTTTCTAATAGCTTAGTAATTTCAGAGTTCTCATTCTCTAAAGCTAATCTAGCATCCTCTTCCTCTTTAGCTATTCTAGCTGCAGCTTCCTCTTCTGTCTCAGGAGCTGGCTCTTCTGCTGGTTTTACTTCAGTAAGTTCTCCTCCAGAGAATACGAATGTAGAGCCATCTGGAGCTACATACTCTCCCTCTGCTGGGGCACCATCTACAGTAGCTGTATCTCCTACCTCTGGCATAGCATCATCTGCTACTGCTGGAAAGGTAATCTCAATACCATTAGCATCCTGTAATACTAAAGCTACTATCTCAGTAGGAACCTCCTTAGGAGAGACAAATACCTGCAGAGCTTTAATTAATTTTTCTGCGTTCTTCATAATTACATTTTTGTTAGTTTTTGTATCATTAATCTCCTCTGGTGTATAATAAGCTACTGCAGCTAGAGGAATACTCACTGTAGTGGCAAATCCTAAATCGAATGCATCATCTCCAGATAGGAAAGTCTCATTCTCTAAAAGTGTCTTTATAGTGTCAGCATCTATGCCAGTGTAAATTCCATAGAACTTTATGAAGTCACTCTCTAGTGCTTTTAATTGCTTAGTTAAATCCTCTAGCTCCTTAGAGCCTCCTGAGGCATTCTGTACAAAAGGAAAGTGAATCATTAATCTTTCCTGCCCTTGCTCTACTTCTCTCTCATCTCCAGCCATAAAAATAACTGAGGCTATGGAGTAGGCTCTCTTGGCATAAGTCTTAACTGGTATTTGTAAATTTCTTAAGTAAGAGAATATACTCTGGCCTACATCTACTGAGCCTCCTACTGAGTCTATTATTACCTCCACTGAGGTAGGATTAGAAAATGATTTATACTGTCTCATTACGTCTAGTAATGAAACATCCTCTCCTATCACTCCAGTTATATATATTTTAGCTAGCATATTTTTTCCTTTAAGAGTTACCCTCTATTAATATATATCCATGTTAGGGTATTTTTTTACTAGAAATACTACTCACTTGTAGTATGTGATAAAAAAAGCCCCTCCAGAAGGAAGGGCTCTAAAAACTAAAACACAGAAGCTACTAAATAATATCATCTATTTGGCAGAGGATACTGCAGTAAGGTTTATACTCTGCATCTGCCTCTGCTCCACAGACTGGGCAGATTACTCTTCTTTTTACCATCTCATCTGCTCTAAAATCCTCATAGTCATCTCCAGATATTTCATTAACTCCAGAAATGGCAGCAAATGTTATATCCTTATCTTGAAATACTACTGATAAGATATACTTCTCATTTACAAAGTTACCAGTCTCACTTCTGTAAGGTACTAGCACTATAGCTGAATCTGAATCAGTCTTACAATATACGCTCACTAAGAAAAATCTATTCATATCTCTTTAAGGTTTTAATTGTTATTTTAATATCATCCAGCTCCTCTATTAAGTCCTCCACTCTCTCAGTGGAATCTGCTCCAAAGTTTTCTAGAATCTGCTCTATGTAATCCTTTCTATCTCTAAGTTTATCTATCATTTCTGGCCTGTATTAATTCTAAAATTAGCTGTACTATCGTTAAAATAGCTACAGATATAATAGCTATTGGAATAATTACTAAAGCTCTAAGTACTCTTTTTAAATATCTCATAAGTTCATAGGTAATAAAAAAGGGTGTATCCCATTAATAACTACTCCACAGGAGACTGCTGGCTTCTTACCTCTCTTGGCATAGGCAAAGCTGTAGCTGGAGAAGTCTATGCCTGTCCCTACCTGCATTCCGAAAATTCTCTGCTGAGCATTGAATATCCAATCTATATAGGCCTGAGTATGTAAATGTCCCTGTACTATTGACTGGTGCTCAGACTTAATACGCATTCTAGCTGTCCCTCCTTCTCCATGTATGTACATTACATCATCTACTACCACATGGTCTGTGAAAGTCCAGTGAGGGGTATTTAAAACAGTCGAATATTCCTTTATCCAGTCTTTAGGTATGCCTCCAGAAAATGCTTTCCTCCTTATTAACCTATCATGGTTCCCTAGAATAACAGTGGCTACTGGGAATGCCTCATACCATCTGGCCACTCTAGCTATAGCTCTCTCTAGCTCCTCTCCAGCTCCATAGCCATCAGGGTCTATCTCATGAAATGAGCTGAATGCATTATCTATTATATCTCCAATAAATATAACAGTATTACAATTAAAATCTTTATACACCTTCTGGCAGTGTATAAGATACTGGTCTAAATCAAAAGGAGCATGGAGGTCTCCTATTACCAGAACCCTACTCTTATCTTTATCAAAAAATAAAGGCAGTGGCCTTCTATCATATTTAATCTTAGGCTTAATGGTTCTGCCTTTACTTAGTTCTCTAATCTCCTGTATAAGACTGAGCTCTTTTGGCTCCAGTCTAACTACTTCTGTTTTCTTACTCATAAGCTTTTAGATAATTTATTTATTATTAGTGATATATACCTAGTAGATAAATTCCGCTTCTTAGCTACAGCTTCATACTTCTCCAGCTTAGTGCCATCTGCATTAAGGTAGTCCTCATATAAGGCTAATTTATAAAGTGGGTTCACTGTTATTATGCCTGCTCTCTTTAGTTTAACTAGGAGGAGCGTGTTATCCTTCAGGGCTTTATATATTGTCATTTTTTATATTTATTTATTATGTAGTATATCTGCTTAGGGTGGGTAAACTCAGTTAGGCCACTCTCCACTATCTCTCTAGGGTTATATCCGCAAAGGTAGTACAGCTCCAGTGCTGTGTAGTCCTTATCTGAAATATTAGCCCTTAATACGTCCAGAGTTAACTTAGCATCTAGGGCATCCTCCTCACTATCTGGATTATTAGTAAGGTCTGAATAAGATACTGAGTCTCCATTCTCATCTACATAAGCCTCATCATCTAAGTGGAGCATAGTCTTCCTAAATGATTTAGAAGGGCGTGGCTCTCCATACTTATCTAGCTCTAAATCCTCCACAGAGTCTGTTCTAGGATTTACTACTCTATCCATATACTTCTGAGACTCTGCTCTAACTGTTAATGATATAAATTTTATAAAATCTTCTTTATTAGTTCCATCAAAATTATTACACCTAGTAAGAATTACCTCCCACGCATTCTGGGAGAGGTCATCTCTCTCCTGCTTAGGGAACTTTTTTACTATTGTATCTATTAAAACCTGATATGTAGGATACTCTTCTGGGTTAATTTTCATTTGCTGGGGTGTTAATTATATTGAATCTATCTATAGCTGCTATTATGCTGGCTTCATTATTGGCTCTCTGGATACACCATGCCCACTTTCCAAAGTCCTCATTAGAAGGGTACTTCTCATAAGGGTCTGTGGTTTTTTCCATAGTCTCAAAGTCATATTTAAAGCCTACTTTAATCTTAAAAACTTCATAATATCTATCTGAATGGATATTAGAAGTTACCTCATAGGCTGCAGCGTATGGACTCCTCAGAAGTTGAGTATATGTCCTGTCGCTCTTAAAAAATATATTATGTAGTTTCTGCATTTTTTTAATGTATTAAGGCAGGGTTAATTACACCTCTTGGAGGATACCTGCCTGAGGTATGCTACTTCTTACTGCTTAGGGCTATCATCTTCTGGAGTAGTTACTACCTCCATAGAGGCTGTAAGCTTATCTCCTAGCTTAGCTATAGCTGGTAATATCTGTGCTACTTCCTGCAAGCTAAAGGCTCCTGCCTTTTGTGCCTGCTCCAGTGCTGATACTAATAATTTAAACTCATCCATATTACTTCTTTTTATTTAGTTTACTTAATCCTTTTTTAATCTCTTCTAGTGAAGCCTCTCCCTGCTCAGTATCCTGAGCTAGGTCTAGGCTATACTTTAGGCCAGTCTTCTTACAGAACCTGTCCAGATACTTTACTAACTTATTATAGTCATCCATTAATTACAAATTGTTTCTCTCCTTACTACTTCATTATAGTTAAGGGTTCCATTCTGGTTAGTGTCATAGCCATAAGCTCTCTCTATACAGTCTGTGCCACTAATAGCCTTATCTACTATCATAAGCTCTCCCAGAATTTCTGTGTCTGGTTCACAGGAGGCTAAGCCTACCATTAATAATACTAATAAAATTGAATACTTTTTCATTGTTAAAAAATTAAAGGTTAAAAATGTGACTCCTTTAGTGGTGGTGGTCTATACCATACTGTCTAAAATACGTTTTAAAACTTTGTTATTCTCTTCCAGCTGCTTAACTATTAAAGCTAATCTCTTCTCTGGAGAGAGTGGGTCTGTTAAGCCTCTTAAGGCTTCCTTCTGGAGAGCATAATGCTTTAGGTGGGTATCTGGTTGGTTTCTCTCTTCCCAGAGCTTCCTGCCCTCTTCTATTCGCTCCTCTTTAAACTTTTCCTTAAGGTATTTCTGCCTCTTCTCGTTAAATGTTTCTTCTTTACTCATTTTTCTATGTTTAATGGTTTATGATATACTACATTATCTAATACTTTCCTTACTTCCTTATCTGTATAGGCTTGCAATATTGGGGCATATTTTTCAATCTCTCTAATTGTCCAAATATTAAGATTTTCCTTTAAGTATTTCTCTGCTTCTTTACTCATCTTTCTATATTTAAATTAATTAATTACAAATATCATGCCAAACTATTTTATATTGACAAATTGGCAGTTTGTCAGTGACAGAGTGTCTAGTATCTCTCTGATATAATATCTATGAAGTCATCTCCAGAGACTGCAAAGTGATGAAGGAATCCTAATGAAGCTACCTCCTTAGCTCTATACTCCTGCAGAGGAGCTATCCTACCCTTCTCTCCTTTTACCTCTATAAAGAGTGGCTTCCTATCTCTCTTCAGAGCCAGTATATCTGGTATGCCATTCTTATTAGTACTGATTAATTTAATGCAAAACCAATTTTTAGCCTCTAAGGCTTTAATAATTTTACTCTGGTACTTTGCTTCTGTTAATGCCATATCTAGATTATTAAAATTAGTAAAATGTTTCCGTTATTAAAAATTGAGTTTTTAGAAGTTTCTAACTAAAAATATTGCTTATAGTATCTGGCCGTATAGTCCTCCTTCTTCTGAAGGCTCTTATATATATCTCTCTCTATGCCTCCCTCAGAAAATAAGAAGTAAACATCTACCTTCTCCCTCTTCTGGGTCTGGAGCCTAGCTCTACTCTGGATATAATCCTTGCTGCTGAAGTCTATATTAAGGAATACTTGGCAATCTGCTGCAGATAAATTAACTCCCATACTTCCTGAGCGTATCTGCAGGGCTATATTCTTACCAGTTTCATTAAATTCTACTATATCCTCAGTCATATTGTCTCCATATATTGCCTTAAGCATCTCTAATTCAGCCTTATACTTGTAAAAAATGGCTATTTTCTTACCTTTAAAGTACCATTCTATATACTTAGCCTTAGTATTATCTACAATAATCATGCCAGTCTCCTCTAAAATCACTGTTCCAGAGCTTAACTGGTGGCATTTACTCATCATTTTAACTGGAGTCTCTGCTAATATTACTCCAGAATCCATAGTAAGTACCTTATCTCTCTTTATTTTCCTTATCATTTTCATAGTATCCTCCTGCATCTTAACATCTATTATGTGCTCTTCTACTTCACAGTGGAAATTAGCCTGCTTCTGAGAGAAATTAAGGAAGTATGTATCTACTACAGGAGTAAACATTACCTCCTTACCTCTGGAATAGTCATTAGCTGGCCTGCCATTGAATACCCTCTGCTTTATATCTACATACTCATGAGCAAACTTGTAGAAATTAGTGTAGCTGCTGAAGGGACTATGGTCACTTATCCAGAACTGGTGGAAGAGCTGGCTCATACTCTCTGGGTGGGGTGTTCCACTCATCAAAATTACTGGAAGGCTTCCTACTACCTTCTTAACATTCTTAGCCCTATTACTAGGCTTAGGGAATGCTCCCAGCCCATGAGCCTCATCTACTATAATTAAGTCATAGTCTCCTGTGGCTTTATGAGCTGAGTCTATAGATAGTATCTCTACATCCAGCTTCCCAAATTTATCTATGTCTCCAGATATGTCTCCTATGGCCTTCTTTACTGTCAGGAATAGAACTTTCTTAGCTCCATATAGATAAGCTGCCTCAAGGGCTGTAAAGGTCTTACCTACCCTTACCTCCAGTGCTAGGTAAACTATAGATAAGCTCTTTAACTTATCTACAGCTTTATTAGCTATCTCAGTCTGGTAATCTCTTAGTATTATTTCTTCAGTCATCTATATCAAATATCGTTAATTGGTTATCTATTTTTTGTGTCTTATCCACTATTACTACTGGTACTATATCGAATCTGGAATCTTTATCAAATCCTTCTACTGGTACTACATCAAATCTACTCCTATTAGATATATACTCTAGCTCAGTAAAGTACTCTACCAGTCTTACTATTTTATTAGTACTGGCCATACCTTCAGGCATAAAGCCATTACTCTTAAAAGTTTTTAATAAGTTCCACTGAGTGTAATCTCCTGAGAGCTCAAAAGCCTCTATAGCTTTTATGGTTCTTATTCTCAGTCTCTCATCCTTTTTATTCTTAGGGTTCCTGATAAGCTTTACATCATTTAATAGAGCTTTCCTTATACTCCACTTTGGAGAGGTAAGGCTCAGGCTTCCATCTTTATTTAACATATAATCATTAGGCTCCTCTCCATGCTCTTTTATATCCATATACATAGAGGCCATTCTCTCAAAGGCCTTAATATTCTTAAGCACAAATTCCTGCTCATTAGGCTCCAGCATCTCCTGAGGGTGCCACTCTGCTATTAATCCTTTTAAGTCTAAATCCTCAGAGAAGTGGAGCACTGCATTTAGCACAGCTTCCATGTGATTTAAGTACAGATTAGTCTTAAGAGCTTTAAGAGCATCCTTCCTATTTGTGATAGTTTCTATGTCCTGTATAGTATGTACATAACTACTATCAATAGTCACATCTAAAAAGTAATTATCCTGTACAAATTCTACACGCTCATCCATATTAAAGGTAGCGTGAAATCTCTTAATATAGTGATTAATTAAAGCCACTCTATTTACCCTACCATCTGAGTAGAAGAACTTATCCAGAGAAGCTGAAGCCTTATAAGAAGCTCTCTCAAAGGTATCCTCTTCTGCCTCTTCATTTTCTAGTCTCTCATAGTCATCTACTATATTCTCATTAAACATCTTTGGCTTCTGGTCATTCTTAACCTTAGCATACCAGAATAGCTGTCTATCTGGGTCTGCAGTCCTAAATCTATTTACTAGCTGCTTCAAGCTGAGGTCTATTCCAGAATAGTTAGAATCCATATACACTACATCTGTGAAGCCTAGATTTTTTATATTAATACCCTCCTCTAGAAATGAAGTGGTTAAGACTATCTTAGCAGAGTGAGGGAATACCTCCTGATTAGATACAGCATTATAGCCAGCTCCCTTTCTTACAGCGTTACTACTGTGATATATCTCCACCTCTTCCTCCAGATAACCCTGAGAAATAAACTGCTCCTTAAGTAGCTGAATATCAGTAGTGCTCTGGAGCCTATAAAGGCTCTTACCCTTTACACTCTTCTGGTGCTGTAATACTATCTCTATCTGGCTCTGGTTATCCATCCTTAATGTAACAGCCTGCCTGTCTGGAGTCTCCTTTACTACCTGTATTAGCCTAAATCCTAGCTCCCTTAACTGCTGTACTGGAGTCCCAGTTAACCCTATCACAGGAATCTCTCTAGCCTCTACTAGCTCCATTACCCTAGATATGGTACTGGACTTATAATCATTACCCACTATGAATGAGTGTATCTCATCCAGTACTATATAGTCAAATTTATATCCTTTATCTAGAAGCTCTACAGCTTTCTCCTGAGTGGCCAGTACTACATCTGCTCTGGTAGCTGCATCCCATATAGTAGGCTTTACATCTGAGCCATATAGTGCCACTAGGTCATAGGATAAACCTACCTGTCTAGGAATAATGGCTAGGGGAGCTATAAAGAGTAGCCTCTTCTTAGGTCTTAATTTTGAGAAGTCATTTACTACAGCATAGGTCTTACCTATACCAGTATCTGCTGCTATAACTATTTCTTTATGTTTGTCAGCTAGGTCAAAAATCTGGGGACTTACCTCTGAGAGCCTGTTCTTTACCTCATAAGTCTCATCATAATTTATCTTAAGGTTCTTAAGCTTAAGGTAGTCCTTATACTTGTACCTGTCAAAAGCAGGAATATTAGCTGTGGCTAAGAACTCCTGTCTCTCTTTAAATGATAGACTTAATAGTGGAGTACATAGCTTAAAAATATCCTCGAAGCTCTGGGCTGTCTTAACTAATTCTTTTGCCGTATCTACTCTGGATTTTTTCTCCTCTGGTTTTAATGCATAACCCTTCTCAGTCTCTAGCCACTTACAGAAATTTGAGTAGCTCTTACCACTCTGGATTAAAGCTAAGTGGAAGGGAAATAATTGCTTAGCTGTTCTCCCATTGTATATAGTCTGGGCTAAGTAGCTCTCAGAACTACACCAGAAGAACCCTCCACAGGAGGATACATTCCCAGAGTCTGCTGAGGTAGTGGCTGGGTGTTTATAGCCATCTCTCCTAGTATCTGTAGGAGTGAAGCCTGCAGCTATTAAGTGGCCTACTATATCTGGATTATCTTTATTATATCTATCCTCCAGAGAGCCTTCTCTACAGGTTCCCTGATTAACATATACAGGAGTCTTATTAGCATGGAACTTCTGCTCCTCAGTAGCTGAGGTATAGAAGGCTATAGGGGCTTTATTTAGTTCTATTGGGAATGTATAAGCTGGAGCTATAAATCTCCCCTGCACAGAAGGACTCTGAGCGTCATCCAGAACCACCATTACACCACTCTCCCTTTTAATTATTTTCTCCAGCTCTCTATATACTAATTTAGTAATGGCCTTATGAGCTGCTGGAGGATACTTACTAATATCTGGGCAGTATAATACTCCACTCATACCTACCTGAGAAGGGCTCCTATAAGCTACTACTGCTACCTCCTGCAGAACCTGAAATACTCTGGAATTGCTGGAGCGTGATTTATATATATGGCTGTTCTCATTACTAAGCTTAACATCTAAATCAAAAAAAATATAGTCTCCTAGATATACTCTATCTACTTCCTTCTTACCAGTACCATTATATCTACCAGTCTTAATAGCAGGGAGGCCTATCTTATAGTCTCCATACTCCTTCTTACTCATCTCAGTAGGGTGTTTACTGGGCTTAGGTAAGGCATTAATAATATCTACCAGCTCTATTATAGATATATCCTTAGAAGCCTGCTGGTGCCCCTTAAGCGTGCTGAACCATGTAAGCTCTTTACCTACTGGAACCTGCTTAACAGGTACTACAGAATCTATCTTAGGAATCCACTCAGAGAGGTGTTTAATCATTCTTAAAAAGCTTTATGGTTTTAGCTGCTCCATATTCAAACTCTGGCTTTAGTATAGCTAAGTACTCCAGATAGTCTATTAACTTGTGAGGCATATCCAGCTCTCCAGCACAGGTGTCCTCTAGTACCTCATTACAGGTATCTCCTACTACTGTATTCTCTCCAGCGTGTCTCTCTAAGAATAGCCGAATCTTTAATATGTAATCCTCCCTAGACTGTCTCATAATCTGTAATTTCTAAAGCCTGTCTTAAGCCGTTATTATTTACTGCATATACTAGGTCTGCATCTAAAGCCTTCCCTATAGTCACTTCCTCTCCTCTCTCGAAGTAATGGCAGGAACTTGTGCCCTCTGTAATTATTATTGCTTTCATATTATCTGGTAGGGTCATTAGAGCCCCTATTATATATATCCATTCTGGAGAGCCATTTTCCCACTTTATTTTATTTTTCATTTTTTGCTCCATAATTTTTGTGAGTATGTATCACTTAAAAAAGACCTAATTAACAGTCCAAATAGACCTACCTGTAAGGTACTTATTTAAGGAATCCAATGTGGCCTGAGGCCAGTGTAGTACTGGTCTAGACCCTGTAAGGTACTTATTTAGTAGAGTATAAACTAACGGAGGTACCTTACACACTCTGGACAGGCTATTTACCGAAGGCATGGAATATATCGAATATTTGCTCTCATATCGTTGTACTATAATTATTATTATGTCAAATAGAAACTTAACTAACTGATACTCAGGACTAAATGGCAAAGCCTTATACTGATACTGAGGATAAACTGTTAATATTCTGTTAATCATTGCGAATATGATAATGCTATTAGCCCTAATATAGCCACCTCCAGAGGGAGGGGAGGGGTGCCCTAAAAAGGACGCAATTTATATAACACCTGCACTTAATAGGAGGGCTTTAACTTCTCTAAGCATATAGGTAGGCATCTTAATACTGCTCCTCACTACTCTCTGCTTCCTATTGTTCCAGACTACATCTACCTGTATGGTAGCATATAGGTCTCTATATATAAACCATCTATTCCCTTCTACTAGGCTACTTACCATATAGCCTCCCTGAATCATTACGGTGTCCCTTCCTTCCATTATCTTCTAACTTTGGTATGTAGTACCCACTTACTTATCTGGGCTTCTCTGAGCTCATGTATAACTGTTTTAATACAGCCTTCAATACTTCTGCTTCCATCAATACTAAATATAAAGGGCAGGAGCTTAGCCCTACCCTCTACTTCTACAATTATCTCAACTATCACTATGCCTCTTATTATATTTATAATCCTCAAGAGCTTTCTTAGCTTTCTTAAAGTTCCTGTAGAGCATCATGAATTGAGCATCATCTTTATACTCCTCATAGTCCTTATAAAATACCTTCTCACTTAAGAAGGAGACTCTTACAAGTGGCACCAGACTCTCATAGACTGTATTAGTCATAGTCACGCTCCAATACTTATCTAATCCTCCCATAAGCTGCTAATTTTAGAATCGAATATATTATCCGATTGGTTATAAGTTCCTTTCCTTTCCCTGCCATCTCTGAATACTATCCAGCCTGTTATAGGGTTCCTATTATGCCAATAATCACATTCCATAATTTTTCTCTTTTTGTAGATTAAAAACTTCCTTTCCTGAGTTGAGCTTAGTCTCCATTACCATGCCATCTAAAAGAGCCTGCCTATAGCCTCTCTTGAAGTTTGCATTCTCTTGGTTGTGCTCATCCTTATACTTCCTACCTAGTAGATAGTATAGCTTAGTAGAGACCTTCATTAGTTAAGTAGCTGGCTTAGTCTCATTAGTCCTCTAGTGGCCAGCAGAGCTACTGCTACTATAATGAAGCTTACCACTACAAATACTACTACATTCTGTATCCTGTCTCTCATTAGTATATATATTTTTGGACTTCATCATAGACAAAGTCACTGTTATCATTTACCTCATTATACTGCTCATCTGTAAGCTCATCTCCCTTATAGGTAGCATAAGCTACATAGGCATCTACAAAATCTGGGTAGTCATTAAAATCTACACCATCCAGCTCTATATCCTCCAGAAGGGAGAAGTCTAGTGGCTCATCATCTGGGACTACAATATCCAGCACTGTCTCTACCAGCAGATAGATAAGTAAGAATGGAGTTTCCACTATCCAGTAAAATCCTTTAAAAATTGCTCTAATCATAATTCAAGTTTTAAAAGGGAGCCGAAGCTCCCTGATTAATTAATCATCTCCTACTATTATTCTAAGTACTATCATAGCTCCTATGTAGAAGCATATTATAAGTACACCTACTTCAGTCTCAGTCATATCTATTTCTTTAACCAGATTAGCATAGTATCTGCATTTAAGAATAGCTCTTCCATTAACTGAGCATTAGAACCATAAGGAGCCACTACTGAGCTGTTAAGATTAGCCACAGCTAAATCCTTAGCATAGCTTAGAGCAAAGGCTCTATCCTTATCTCCAGAAGCTGAAGCTACAGCTCTGGGAGCTGTGTTACTTCTAGGAGCCTGTGCCTGTGGAGCCCCTCCACCATTGAAATTAGCTGTACTGGTTCTGGATACTTTGCCTCTTTTACCAAAGTTATTCTCTCCTGTTACAGTATAGAAGGCTTCACTACCTGCAGCCACTGGCTGCTCAGTCTTATGGTTCGCAGATAGTACCATACCATCTTCAAACTCATAATCGAATTTATACAGCATTCCATGAGGACTATCCCATGTTCCTGAAGACTGTACATTTTTAATAATACTCTGTACTTCACTCATAATTTAAAATATTTAAGGGTTAAAATTAAAATTCTTTATACGATTTATAGATAGCATGGAGCTCCTCTTGAATCTCCTCATTATACTTATCTATATATACCTGCAGGGACTCCATATCTGCTCTGTACTGCTTAATATCTGCAGGGTTAAGGCTATACTTTAAATTCCAGTGAGCCTGTCTTATGAGCTTCCTGAAGCCTTTAGTAATAGTATTAGAGTCATTCTCTGCTAGCCACTTCAACTGAATATGCTGTGCCAGCTTAATTATCTCTATCATAGTAGTAGCCTTACAGTGGCCATCCCACAGGAGGTAGTCTAAGCTATATGGATATATCATTAATACATCCTCTCCTTTAGTAATGGTTCCTACCATATCTATGTCACTGAACTCAGAGACCTCTACAGTCTCCGAGTTTACTAGGTAATTATACTTATCTGCCATATCTCTATTTTTTAATAATATTACTCTTCTCTTCATACCAGTGAGAGGTACCTATCTGAACATATACGGTGTTTCTATTCTCAGCGTTCATGTGCTCACATTTGGCTTGTACCATCATACCTCCCTTAAGTTGCACAGGTCTGAAATCTATACACTTTGAAATAAACATAGCTAAGGCATCTCCTCTGCCTCTTAAAGCTGCCTGCTTATATGTATTAATCTCTGCATAGCTATAGTCCTCTAGGACTTCCTTAGCATCCTCCTTAGACTCATATCCTGTAGCGAATCTCTGAGTCTCAAAATCAAAAATAAAGTATTTGTAATCTAATACATCCTTTACATACTCTGCGTGCTGAATTGCTGCTTTAGTTCGTCTCATCTATTTAAGTATTATATAGTCTAAATTAAATTTCTTAATAAGTGCCATCTCATGCTTCTCTATGTGTCTCATTACCTCACTAAGTTGGTCTTCATTCAGGTGCTCAGTTCCGAACTGCTCTCCTAAGTTGTCACATAACTGGTCAAATTTGTCCATAATTAAATACTTGGCTATCTCATTAGGAGTAGCTTTTCTCTTTTTCGTCTCATTGTAAATTAGGTTAACTGGCTGTGTCATAGTCTTTTAGCTTATATTTGGCAGGAGGAGTATCCCTCCCACCAAACAAAGATAACATTTTAATTGGATTTTCCTACTATTATCTGCTTAAATCTTTAATGTTCACAGTATCTAAGGTACCATACTCATCTCTCTGAGTGAACCCTCTCTTAATGGTTCTACCCTCAGGGCTCCACTGAGTAGTCTCTCTATATATCTCATACCTCTCCAGCTCTTCATTCCAGCCTTTGCCTCTCTGGATACATTTAATATCTACCATACTCTTGGCTCCTAGCTTAGCTCCTAATACCTGTACTAGGCCATAGTCTTTGTGCTTAGCTACTCCTAGCTTAATCCATTCTTTTACATTCATATCTGGGTTATTTTAATATTATTATCTGAGTACCATTTAGCTGCCACTGTATAGGCTGCTAATAGAGCTCCTGCCTCTCCCATTCTGGGAGTTATATTTACCTGCTGGCCAGTCATCACATGAATGTAAATCTGGAGCAGTGCTATCATTTCGTTCTGGTTCATAGCTGTAATGCGTCTTTAAGGTTAATATTGTCTTTTAACATCTCCTCCTTACTGTGGTAGTATTGAGTAGGGAACTCTTTTTGTAATCCATCCTCTAGGTAAAACTCTTGCAGTGTCCACATCCTTATGCTCCTGTCATAAAAAGCTGTGGTATGATTGGAGTCACTGTGCTCTATCTTGTATAGTATCATATTAGTAGTTATATAGTTTGTTATCTGTTAGAGCTTCTACGATTATCTCCTCCCTGTTGAGGGCTAGAAAGTGTAGAGCTATATTAAAGCTCCAGACGTCTATATCTCTCTCCTCTATAGGCTTATTAATATTAGCCTCTAGTATATCTATTTCATTCCTTACATTCCTTAGCTCTCTCAGGAGAGCTGCTCTTGTATGCTTGTTATCTATGTCCATTATATGTATAGTTTTAAAATATTATTAACGTCCTCTAGAGTAGCCTCCTCATTAACTGAGTGCTCTCCATCTATGTAGGTACTAAGCTTATACTCTCCTCCTCCATAGGCTTCTACTGTTACTGTGATTTTAGCCTTATTATTAAAGTACACTCTTACAGCTGGTACAGCTGAATGAAAGGCCATTATAGGCTCATCATACCTCCAGACCTCTACTATATAGGCATGAGCCTGATTAGCCTCTAGGAGGCTCTCTATGTACTCCTCATAGCTTATAGGCATAAGAGGGAGTTTCCCTACGTTGCTGTCTGCTCCTATTACTATTCCTTTTGAATCTACTAATATCTTTACTCTGTTCATAATTTCTATTTGTTTGTTTGTTGTATAAAATACTGCTCTCCTTCTATGTTCTCATAGTATAATTTATATCCAAATACTGAGAATTTAGTACTGCCACCACCATCTCCCTCATGGAATGAGGCACCCAGATACTTATTCTCATACCTGCTGTACGCATGGCCACAGTAGGGAGCTGTCTCTCCACTCTCCCACTCTCCAGAGTCTAGCTTCTCTAGCATCCTCCAGATAGTTCTAAGGAGTATAAATTTAAAGCCCTTCTCTTCTACGTCTTCTAGGAACCATTGAACCTTAGAGACCTTCCTAGCTGTTCTGTGGCAGCCCCACCTTTTCATCCATGAGGCTGCAAAAAATAATACTTGTATCATAATTATCTAGTTTTAATATCTATTACCATCTTACCATTAATCATTCTAATCTCAGGAGCTACATTCATACTGTCATCACAGTACCTTAAAAGCTCTAAGGCATGGTATAATCTATCTGAATCCTCAGTAATTCTAATACTGTCTTTTTTCGCCTCTATGCTCTGATACATCTCAGTATAGTGGCCTAACTGGAAGTGGGTTCTGCTCTCAATAATAGCTCTAATCCCTTTTAACTCTCTTCTTTTTTGTGCTTTTGTACTCATAACTCTCTGATATTGTGGCTTTTAGCCTGTTTTATAGGGAGGGGTTTTCTCTCCCACTGAAACAAAGATACAAAAAATTATCATATATCCTAAGGTTAGGGTCAAAAAAGCAGGAAGCTTAGTTGCCTCCTGCTATAATATGTAGCCTTCTACTAGGTAGTAGCTTGGCTCTCTATAATACTCACTCTATTGCTTACTTCAGCTATCTCATCCACAGCCACTCTAGGAGCTGGTAGGGCAGCCATTGCCTCAGCTATCCTATCATAGTCTAATCCTCCAGCTCCTGCCATTTCGCTGCCTAATATACCACCATCTGCAAACTTCTTACCTCCTCCAGCTTCGTTAATAGCAGACAGGAGTGGAGCAAATAATGCAGTGCTTCTAGTATTAATAATGGCCTCTCCTCCCTCTAGTTCTCCATAAGGTGTAGGAATGCCTCCAGCTGCATGGCTGGCACCAGATAAAATACCACCATCTGCAAACTTAATAGAGGACACTCCTGCTCCTGCTGCTCCTATAGCAGCATTCTTTAATATACTCTGAGTGGCTATCTTACTGGAAGCTATATTACCTCCAGTAGCAGCAGCTCCTGCTGCCAATAATACTCCAGCTAGTGGCTGGCCTAGTGTTAATGGACTGGCTGCTATGGCTTTTGCTATAGCAATATTGGTAGAGCTTGCTACCTCAGCATTAGCCTGCTTCTCACTCATCTTAACCTGAGCTATTTTAAGAGCTGCCTCCACTCCTACACCAGCTATCCTAGCGAATAAGGAATCTCCTAAAAGTCCTAGTGTCTTCTGAGCAAATGCATTAGCTATATTAAATACCTCTCCCTCATGTTTATTCTTTTTCTTAAGCTCTGCATCAAAGGCCTTAGCCACAGCATCATCTCCAGCCTTCTGCTTAGCTATCTGAAGCTCTAATAAAGCATCCTGATAGTTCTCCTCCAGCATAAGCTTGAGGGCATTTCTCTCCTCAGCATCTGCAGTAATTTTCTCTAGCTCTGCTATGTCTTTTTCTAACTGGAGCTCTAGGGCTATCTCCTCTCTCTCCTGTTCAGACTCAGCATCTGCTAGTCTCCTTTCGTCTTCTATTTCCTTCTTAAGCTTCTCAAAGGCTTCAGTATCATCTAGCTCCTTTTGTCTAGCCTCCTCTATTTTAAGAAGGTCAGCCTCATCCCTCTTATCCTTCTCTTCCTGTTCCTTCTTTTTTGCAGCTATTACTTTTGCATTCTCTGCTGCATCCATTTTTCTTAATGAGTTAAGCTCTGTAGCTATACCCTTCCTGAGCTTTAAGGAAGCTGTCTCTGCATCTAGTAAGCTGGCCTCTAATTGGAGTCCTCTCTCAGTCTCTTCCTGAGTACTGTTCCCTAGCTTAAGCTGTGCATTGGATATT
>Ga0070747_1000150_pt1 | contig 33987 bp, 47 predicted proteins | sample VirMetDEL_Mar_31_FD_77321 | JGI IMG/M metagenome (GOLD analysis project Ga0070747, IMG submission 77321) | Aqueous microbial communities from the Delaware River and Bay under freshwater to marine salinity gradient to study organic matter... | ecosystem: Environmental > Aquatic > Marine > Coastal... | reverse complement strand
TCCTAATTTGTGTTGTTGTTTCACCATCTGCTCCTGTTATAGTTACTGTTGACTTTACATTACTTTCGTAAGTATTCCAATGCCAATATTCAAATTGATGATTAGTTGTAAAACCATTTTGCATTTGCAATTCTGTTAAACCTGCATCATTTTTAACACTTATATCATTACTTTGAATGTAAGTATCATGCTCGGCAGCAATTACGTTAGAGCCATGACGACCATCTGCTGATCCAGACCATGAGCCTGCATCAAAATTTTTATCAAGTAAATTATTTGTTGTTATTTCTTCTGCTGAAATTGTAAGGGTTAAGAGCATTAGCCCACTTATCAGAGAGATAATTCGCATAAGCAAATCCTATTATTAATGTTAATATCCAAATCATTTTTTATAACCTAAACCTGTTTTTCTATTTGCGTATAATTTTTGCCATGACCAAGAACTTAATTTAGTTGACCAATGATATATAAATAATATTAAATGTTTCATTTTGCTAAACGATCCATATGAGCATATATCCTCCCAAAAACCTTGTCAAGCGACATCAGTTCTTGCTGCATCATAGATACAATTGTTCTTAATTCTATAATTTCCATCAATGCCCATGTACTTAAACTCATAAGAACCGTGCCTAATAATGCAATTAATGCTGTATTAGTTTTTCTTGTCATTTAGTATGTAATTCTAATGTTTTAGATTCTTGTTTGTTTAATTTCTTGTCTATCTTTTCTCTTTTTTTAATTCTTTTTACATAAGTTTCATAATCTGGTCTTTCATGGTCATATTTATTCCATATAGCTAATGCATCTTTACCTATTTTTCCATCTACAGGGCATGGAGTTCCCGCATTAATCATAGCTTCAAATACTCTTTCATCTTGACAAAGTAATGCAACACTTCCTACTTTCATACCAAAATCATATAATACTTTAGCTAGTTTAATTCTTTCACAATTCATATCTCTAAATGTTTTTCCACCAGATATTCCAAGTCCAAATGTTTGAACTCCCGCACTAGCACCTGTCGCACAAACGTCTTGCGATTGAGCAGAAAATGATGGTGCAGCAGCAGTTGGTGGTGCAGATTTAATATTAGAATTTGATGTACTATTTGTAGTAGAATTTGATGAACTTCCTGTTGCAAAATTTGTAGTTGCAGTTGAAGTATATCCACCTTCAATTGCTGTGTTACTTCCAGAAGTATTTGTTTGTGTGGTATCTGCATAAGATGGTTTTACAAATAATGCTAATAAACAAAATAATACAATTAATAGTCCTGTAAAATAATAGTTCATGTTAATCCTCATAAATTATTTTTTAAATTTACCCATAATATTCATACCAAAACTTCCAGATACAATAGTTAAAATAATCCACCAAAATTCTTGAGGTGCTTTTTTAAGCAATTCCCAACCTGCATCCATAAATGGCATCAATTGTGGCACAAAATGGGCAACCAAAATACACGTAAATATCACGGTCAAATATTCGTCTTTCCAACTTTTTTCTGCTGATTTAATTTGTTGTACTTGAACTGTTTTACTAGCTTCTATTTCAAGGCTACGTGTATTTTCAAGAACTTTTGCTTTATGTTGAAAATGGCCTATAACTTTTTTACCTAAATATCTCGTAAGCGGGTTTTTAAGTAGTCCTAATAAACCTATCATATGTCTAATTTAAAAAATTTAAATAATCCTAGTATTATTGCTAGCATGGATGCTATTGCAAATATGGCTCTTATGCCACCTTTACCCATATTTACTTGGGCTTTTAGTTCTTCTATATCTGTTGAATTTTTAATGACTAATAATTTTAGTTCATCTAATTTATAACTAATATCTTTATTAGTAGTAGTAGTAGATTGTGTAATTTTTTTCTTTACCATAACTCCTATTTTACCACAAGCAGAAGTTATTTAAAGTTATTTATTGTAATCCCTAGCTTTAATCATTTCAAGGTACTGTATGGCCTTCTCTATGTCTTCTAGACCCCCTTTTGAGCCATGCCTACATATATATTTAATAGCTGCACCCTCTGCGTAGAGTAGTTTATTATCATTAATAAATTTAGCAGGTTGGATAACCATTTTTTTATAATGATTACCCCCTACTTGCTTATTAAAAACACTCATTAAAAAGCTACATTCATAAAGTGAGAGCAAAATTCATTAACACTACAGTAATGTTGACATCTCACATCTTCACCTTTACGTTCTACAATAGCACAACCTTTTCCTTCTATCATTTTTTCACCAACAATAAATTGTTTAGCTAATTCTTTTGTAGGAAATAAACGCCAAGCAGATTTTCTACCGTCTTTCATAACAGCAAACTGATCTTCTTTACGCCATCTTTCTTTAGCTGTACACAAAGGTAGTTCTTTCATTTGTTCTGCATCTTGATGTAGTTTTATTCTAGCTTGAACAAACGTATCTTGTTCTTCTTCTGACCATCTACGAATAGGTATCATCACAACTTGTTTACGTGGATAGTTGTCTGATTGCATTACTCTCATTTTAGACCAATCTCTTAATATGGCCATAATAGATAATGATTTAACTTTAAGTGTTTTTTTATACCTCGTTAAATCTTTTTGGTTTTTACGACAAAGAAAATCAAGAACATTTAATTGTTGCTCCCATTCAGCTTTACCTTTAGTTAAAGCATCAAGTGCTGACCAAGCGGAAGTACACTTAAAATCTATAAGTTTACCGTCACTTGTAAGCAAATCAAATGCACCAGATAATTTCCAACCGTTAGTGATGTTATCATCTTTATAATACAATCTACGTTCAGCTATATCGGTAGCAACTTTTGCTCGTTCAATAACATGGTGAACTGATTGTCCTAATAAAGAAAATATACGATCAGATACATCTTCTTTTATGAGATCATTATTTCTCATTTGCAAGACCCTAATTCTAGGAGGTGCAATTAAACGGGTGCAAGAAATATCAGAACCACTACTATCGTAAGGGTCATTTTTTACAGCCCGTTCAATTACTTTTGGTAAGTTTGAATTGTTAGTTATAATCATTAAAATGGTATTGGGTTATCACCTACTGCACCATTACCACCATCACCATGATCTTGGGTTTCAATGCCATCCAATTCTTTTGATCTTAAAATCATATTTCTAATACCTTCAGATAAGTTATTAAAAACTTCTTTTTTACCATTTTGAAAATCCTCCAAACTAAACACTACACTTGGAGTTACTTGTTCAGCAATAGGATCACCTTTTTTCATTGGCATAATGGATGATATTTTTGATTTACCATTTTTATCCATAACATTTAATAAACAAGGCACACCTAATAATTTACTAATATCAAATGATTGTTTTTCAGCCTCACTAAATGCTCTACCTCTCCATGATGTTAAATCATTTCCAAGATTTGCTTTTTCATGTAGTGATAAAGTGTAAAACTTACTAATTGTTAGTGGTTGACCTTCGCTGTTATGTTCTTCTGGAGTTTCAAATATAATTAATACTTGTCTTTTCCAACTAACTTCACCGTTAAAGTCTGATTTTTGCGTACCTAAATCAATGATTTTTACGCATCTGGCCTTATGTACGCCAACTGATACACTTGGATAACGTGGTGCATCTCCACTTCCTGCTATTATACTTGTCATATTTAGTCCTTTTTTGTATATTTATTATTGATTAACTAGGGTTAAATCACAGTAATTAACTTATGTCAAATATTAATTGACTTTTGTTAATAAATTTGTATAAAAATAGACATGGCTACAATATTACCAGAACTTATAAAAGAGTTAGAGGCTAAAACTAAACGATTAGAAAAAGATGTTGTGAATATAGATAAGTCATCTGTTATTCCAGAACATACTAACAAAGCAGAAGCTATTATTAAAACAACAAAAGAACTAATAGAAACAGAAGAAGTAATGAAATATCTATTAAGAATAAAAAATATGTATTATGAACAATCTTAAAATAGCACAGGAACGTAAAAAAGAAGTTGTTAATCAATACGGTGGTAAAAATTTAGCTAGAATGCTAGGTATTTCTCACCCTGCTGTATCTAAATGGAAAGTAATACCGCCATATCGTGCATTTCAGATTGCAAAACTTGGTGATTTTGATATAGAGTATATAAGACCAGATTTACAAATTACGCCTATAAGGTAGGCGTAGTGCATCTAAAAGTAAGCATAAAAATATACCTTACCGAATGGGGTGGTTTTTTCTTTCTCTCTCTAGTTTAGTTTTCTGCCCCATTCATCCCTCCTAAATATGTATGGCAATGCTATGCGACAGCTATGCGATTGCATGATAATCGCAATGCGATTAAGATGCGATTTAATGCCCTTCATCTTCATCTTCACCTTCATCTTCACCTACAACTACAACTGCACCCAAGATACCCAGTTGACAACCCATACTTTTTGAAGTAATTATGAATTAACTAAACTCAAGGAGAAATTATATATGAGAAAATCAATATCAGATGAACAATCGCCTGCGTTTCAATTTTATGCAAGTGATTGGATAACTGATCCTAATAGAATGCGTCTGTCTTTAGATGAGCAGGGTGCATTTATTTTATTGTATTGTCATTGTTGGAGAAGTTTTAAGATTTTAAATGATTTAGAAGTAATGTCTAAAATGTGTGGATGTAGACTACAAAAAATGGAAAAAATTTTTCCTAAAATTAAACATCTATTTACAGAGATTAAAGAAAAAGACGGTAAAAAATATTTAATCTGTAATCAAGCTGAACAGGAAAGAAAAGAGCAGGAAAAAAATAGAAAAAGACGATCTATTGCAGGTAAGATGGGTGCGAAAGCCAGATGGAGTGAGGAAAGTTTAGAAGAAAGCAAATGATTAAGATAATAATATTTTTATTAGCTTGTAGTACGTGTGAGTTAGAGGAAATAGAATTACTTAAACCTATAAATATTTCTTGTGGAGATTTTGGAAACAAAATTATGAACGCTACTGCTAAATATTATGAAGAAACAGAAACAATATCACAAGGTTGGTACACCAAAGAGGGTAAACTATTTGTAGGTTATCGTTGTGAATAATTTTAATGAAAATTCTCATTACAGTATGTTTTTGGATTACTTTGGCCAACACCATAGTTTTCAAACATTTGATGATAAAGGATTAAATAAAAGATTAATTAAACAATTGCATGGAAGTATAAAAGTACATTTTAATGAGTTGGCTGAACTTAACAGTAAAGGTGCAGGTGTTTATTTTACTGTCAATGAAACTAATGGTCTTGGAAGAACTACTAGAAACATTGAAAGGATAAGGTCTGTATTTATAGATTTAGATGGTACTCCATTACCAGATAGTTTTGGTATTCCACCTAATTTAGTTATTAATACTTCACCTAAAAAATACCATTGTTATTGGTTAGTTAAAGATATGCCTTTAGAAAGTTTTACTTTGTATCAACAAGCGTTGGCAGCTAAATTTAAATCTGATCCAGTTGTTAAAGACTTACCTAGAATTATGAGAGTTGCAGGTTTTTATCACCAAAAAAAACAACCTTATCCTGTAAAAATAATTCAATGCACAACACAAGAACCTTACACAATGAAAGAAATTAAAGAAGGTTTACAATTACAAAGGCCAGAACAGAAAACAATTAAAATGGATTATACTCCATCAACTTACAAAGGTAAATATACAGGTACTTTAAGATATGGAATTAATGCAGGTGAACGTCATGCACAATTAGTTAAAATTTTAGTGGCCATAAAAAAACGTGGTGAAACTTATGAGTATGCAAAAGGTGAGGCTATTGAATTTGCTAACTCGTGTGTACCACCAGAAAATTTAAATGAAGTTATGTTTCAATTAAACGATATATGGAGGAGATATTAATGAATTTATTAAGAGATTATCAAAAAAAAGCAATTGAAGATATAAGACAACATTTTAGAGAAGGTAAAAAAAGAATATTATTAGTTGCTCCAACGGGTAGTGGTAAAACTGTTATTGCCTGCTCCATGATGGAGGCTTTAGTTAAAAATAATAGATTTGGAATGTTTGTAGCCCATAGACGTGAACTTGTAATGCAATGTAGTAGAAAACTTGCAGACTTTGAAATTAAACATGGTGTTATTATGGCAGGTAAGAGTGGTAGTATCTATGCAGATGTACAAGTTGCAAGTGTTCAAACATTTTCAGCTAGAAAAGATAATGATGATTTTATAAAACCACAAGCAGATGTAATTATATTAGATGAAGCCCATAGAAGTACGTCTAAAACATTTGAAGATTTAATTAAAGCTTATCCAGACGCTTGGGTTATAGGTTTAACTGCAACGCCATGTAGAAATGATGGGCGTGGTCTTGGTAATATTTATGAAGAACTTGTTAATTGTGGTACGATTAAAGAACTAACAGCAAAAGGTTATTTAGTACCAAATAGAATAGTTGCTCCATCTATTCCAGATTTACAAAACATTAGAATTATGGCAGGAGATTATGAGAAAAAAGAATTAGATAAGCGAATGAATACACCTAAACTTGTAGGAGATATTGTATCTCATTGGATTAAGTATGGTGAAAATAGGCCAACAGTAGTATTTGGGTCTTCCATTAAACATTCTAAATACATTGCTAACATCTTTAATCAAAATGGAATACCCGCAGGCCATATAGATGGTGAGATGAAAGAAATTGATAGAGAACAAGTATTACAAGATTTAGATGATGATAAAATAAAAATTATATCTAACTGTATGGTATTGACAGAAGGTTGGGATAAACCAAAAATTTCATGTGTAATTATAGCAAGACCAACTAAATCTTATTCTATGTATTTACAGATGGTAGGTAGAGCATTAAGGCCTGCTGAAAATAAAAAAGATACACTTATCATAGATCATTCTGGTTGTGTGTATGAGCATGGCTTTCCAGAGGATGTACCTAATTGGGAACTAACAACTTCTAAACCAAAAGAGAAAGAAAAGAAAAAGATTGAGCCTATTGAGAAACAACCATTTACGTGTGTTGAGTGTGATACAGTTTATAAGCCTACACAGACACAGCCAGAGTGTCCTAATTGTAGTTTTATACCAACTAAAAAAGAACAAGCTATTTTAATACAACAAGGCAGATTGATTGAACTACCAAAAATGAAACCTAATGTAGATGACAAACAAAAATTTTATGCTGAACTATTGTATTATTCTAAACAAAAAGGTTTTAAAGAAGGATGGGCTAGTCATACATTTAAAAGAAAGTTTGGCCATTTTCCGCATAGTAAAAAAGTATTTCCAATTGCTACAAGTAAAGAGGTAATGGGTTTTATACAGCATTGTAATATATCAAGAGCCAAATCATACAACATGAAGGAGTTAAGAATATGAGTGAAGAAATAACAGAACAGCATATGCATAAATTACGAGAGATTGGTAGTAATCATGCAAAAGCCAAGCAAAACCTAGAAAGATTGCAGCATGGTCGTAAAATATTATTAGCTGTGATAATGAAAGAAAAAATGATAAATTCTAATACGGGTAAAATGGATAGTGTGAACGCACAAGAACGTGAGGCACGATCTGATGACAGATATAAAACCCATATTGATGAACTTGCCAAAGCTGTCGGTGAAGAAGCTAAATGGAATTGGGAAAAGAAAATGATTGAGATTAATTTTGAAACATGGAAAACAAAAATGATTAATCAAATGAGAGAAGCAAAAGCATACGGTTTAAATAAGAATGGCTAAAAAAAAAAAGATAAAAGAAATCCCAATGTATCAATTTGACAGATACGAATGTTGGTGGGAGGATGCGTGTGGTAGTTGTGAATGGAAATCAATTAAAGATGCTGTACAAGATAAACCGTCTATGTGTTTTACAGAGGGTTATTTAATTAGAAAAGATAAAGACAGCCATATATTTACTATGTCGTTTCAAGCTGATGAGGTGGGAGATCAAATGATTATACCATCAAAAAATATTAAAAAATTGACTTACCTGTATACTAAAAAATTTTACGAAAAAGATTACAAATATGAAACGTACAAAAAACAATAAAGAAAAACTACATATGTCTAAAGTTGCGGGTCTAGGTTGTTTAATTTGTAATAAAATGGGTTTTCCTGACAGCCCTGCTGAACTACATCATATAAAAGATAAGACAGGTATTGGTCGTAAAGCTAGTAATTTTGAAGTTATACCATTATGTCCTTCTCATCATAGACAAGGTATTCATGCTTATCATTTTAGTCCTAAAATATTTACTGAAAAATGGGGAACACAAAAAGAACTATTGAACGAAACATTAACTATGGTAAAGTCTAATGAACAATAAAACTATAATAAAAAAAGGAGAAGAAATGATAGATCAACTATATAAAATATTAAATGAATATGATGCAAATAAAATAGATGCAATGTTAAATATAGATGGCATTGATTGGATCAGTAAGTTTGATAACGAAATGGTAAAAAATGGTTATGCTGTTATTAAAGATGGTAAAGCGTCTGTTAAAATGACAGCTAATGAAACTAAATTGTTTTTAACTGTTAAACTAATGGGTATGCATCAAGTAAGATTTTTGTTAGATGCATTGCAAAAAATGACTAAATCCTATAAAGATGAAATTCAAATTAAGGATAAGGAAATTGATACTTTAAAACAGATTATTGATCTGAAAGTATTAAATGAAAAAGTAAATGGCAAAACAAAACTTTAGTAATTTTACACCTAGACCGCAACATAGAAAGAGGCCTCGTGTCCATAAAAAATCAAAAAATAAGTCCGAGCAACGAGATTTCAAGAAATACAACAGACAAGGTAGGTAAGAACTTATTACTTGAAGCTACTTTAAGATTAGACCAACTTAAACAATCCAAAGCAACATCAATTAAGGTAAAAAATAGTATTAAAGAAAAGTATTATAAATTGGAAGATAAGTATAAGAGATTAAAAGAAAGATATAAAAAATTAAGGGTATCCTACAAAGAAATGTATGAACACCCTTAATCGTGTGTTGTTAAAATATAATTGAACCAAGTACAAAACCAATTACAAAACAAACCCATTCACGTCTGTAATGTAATTCTAATGTCTTCCAATCATCTTTAGTTTTACCAAAAATAATCATTTTTCCTCCTTTGTTATTTCATCAACTTCTATATCTGCCCAACCAAAATCAGCTTTTTCAACTGCAATATCTTGAGCCTCATCCTCGCTGTCTGCTGTTATTATTTGCTCATCAAAACTAATATTAACTTTGTATTTCGGCATTTTCCTCCTTTGCTCTTTTATCTAACCAATCATGTATATCAATTGATATAGTTTCTGGAAGATCAGTTATAGTTTCTGTGTACCAAGTTTTATCTTCTCTCTCCCAAGTTACAACAACTGCCCAACCTTCTGGTTTTTTACTCATTGCTTTTTTCTTTTCATGCATTTTAGCTTTGTTTTTACTTCTTACTAAATCCAATGCGTCAAAGTCTATAGCCATTAATGCTCCTTGTTATATTGTTATTATCATTACGATTATTGTAAATAAAAAAATTACCCCACAATAAAATTGTACATTAGTCATTATTCTCCCTCCCTATTATATTGATTATTAAAAATAATTACGCCACAAGCTGCAAATATAATCCCAAGAACACTATCAACCTTAAAGGCTAATAGTATTCCTGTAAAAAACATAAACAGACCTGTGGCTTTTATATACCTACTAATCATTGTTAAGAATTCCTAACTAGATTATCTTTTACTTGATCTAAGTTTAAAATGTTTTCTGTAGCTGTAATAAAACCAGACGCTTTACATTTACTACTTTTTTTAATTTTAAACCTTACCCAAGTCGTTATACTCTTATCCTCATTATCCTCATCAAACATCTCATAATATTTAATATCTGACATAGGTAATTTATTATCCTCAACTTGATCGTTGTTTATAAACTTTACAGATAATGGCTCATCTGCGGGTTGTGGGTTTTTCTCCCACGCCCACCCGTCACGACTACATTCAAAATCTTTCTTTATCATCTGACAGAAAGTTAATAAATGCCATACAGCTAGATCATAAGGCAACTCCCTAGTTTTACAAAAATGCAATTCTAGTTTCTGCTCTTTATACTTACGATCTGCCTCCGTTCTAGCTTTACAAGTAAGGCTAAAACTTTCACAACCTTCATTATTACCATTAATAATAATTTCATCTTTGTAGATACCTACATTGAAATTCCTACCAATGCCTTTTAAGTATTCTGCTTCATTCATAACAGCACACCACTCATCTGTAGTAAAGTCCGTAGATTGTTCCCAATAGTTTGTATATCCCATTTATCCTCCTAGTTTGATTTATTGATTAATACTATTTTTTTTATACCTATCCCATTCTTATACGGGATAACCTTGTAAGGCGTAGGGCTGTTAAGCCCTGCCTCAATCGCTTGTTTTATATATTCTGCCCAATTCATATTCCTCCTAGTTTAGTAAAAATTATTAATGTTATTATTTTCCGACATATTCCAACCTTCAACAAAGCCAAGCAATGCGTCTTTGCTTTGAAAATGTTTCTGTCTGGGAATACAATGTTTTTCATCTACAAGGGAAATACTAAAACCGCCCCTTATATCTTGTTTTCCAAATTGTATTTCTTTGATAATTCTGGGATGACTTGAACCCCACAACTTACCTACAAAAAAATCAGCAAATTCTTTTAACTGATTTGCCCAATAGTGTTTATTCTCTCCGTTTAATCTCATATGATTTATTTGGTGTGTCATACTATTTTTCCCCCCATATTAAAGTGATTACAATTGCACTAATTAAAGCTAAATAAAAATATTCCATTATGTATTATCCATTTGTTGATTGATTAAGTTTTGTTGCTCAAGGTGACCAATGGGGTCAAATTGATTAAGTTTAGATTTTTCACAATCACCATTATCGCAAGATAAAAAATGATCTGAATTTAATTTTAAATCCTCACCACACTCGTGACAAATATCCATTACCATCCTCCCTTTCGTACACCTTTTTCAAGAACAATAGCTTTACCAAGTATATCAATCATCCAAACATAAGTGCCAGACTTGTTCACAATTTCCGAAGCATCCTCATTGATTGGCGGTCTAGGCGTTTTAATTTTAGCATCTTCATCAACTAAAATTTTACGACCATTTTTTAATTTAATCATTTGAACATAACCACCACACCACTCTTGAGCCTCTTTAAGCGTTAAAGTTGGTGATTGTTTAGTTATATATTTAACCATATTGCTCATGTTTCTCTCCTATTTTAATTAACATAAGTTAATAATTAAATTATTTGATAAAACCCGTCAACCCATAAAATAACAATTTGCATAAAAAAAAACTTTAGTTTATAATGTTGCAAATATGTCACAAAACCTTACAGACAAACAAAAAATGTTTATTGAGTACTTTAGCCAGACGGGCAACGCTACTCAATCTGCGATCAAGGCGGGCTACTCCGAGAAGACAGCCGAGCAACAAGGTTACGAACTCAAAAACAAGCTACAAAACCAGATTGAAAGTGCTACCAAGAAGCTTCTAGGCTCTGCTGTACCTATGGCGGTGGATAAGCTTAAGAAACTGATTGAGAACGACAAGACTACTCCAAGCGTTCAACTAGGTGCAATCAACTCATTGCTAGATCGTACGGGTTACCAGACGACAACCAAGTTTGAAGACATAACGGGTAAGAAGACAGACGAGGAACTTAAAGCGGAACTAGATCACTTACTTAATAACATGAAGATCATTAAACTTACTGATCCCAATGATGGCGGGTCTAGCTTAAACTAGGTCATTGCTCCTCCATATCTGCTCATAGACAGACATAACACCTATAGGCTATGACAAGCCTCGTCACTCTGATTACCTGCGTAAGATGGCCAGAAGAAGGGTGTCCGCACACACACACACGCTTTGGCTGGCTCGTGCCTTATGTTGCGTGGTCTAGGCAATGTTACCCCTGCTATGTTCTCCTACTCACCTACATACGCACAGATAAAAGAAAAAAACATGAGAACAGAAGCCCCTGTTTTGACCCCCACCCCCCAAACGGACTTTCCTGCCACTAATCAATGCATTCCTCCGCACAGCGATTGGTATATTTAGATATTAACCAAAGTTAATAGGTTGCATATGTAAAAAAATTAAACTATATGGGATAATTATGGCACGTAAATTTTTACAGATAAAAAAACCACAAACTTTGTTGCATTATCAAAAAGGTGCGTATATCTATAGGTATGTTCTTGTTGATAGAATTCCTTATACTGCTACACAGCATTATGGCTTTGACGACAAAACGCATATGACCACCGAAGAAATTTTTGAGTTATCAACACCACGAAAAATACGTAGAAAGTATATTTTAAAAAATGACAAGTGATGATCTAGAACAAGCTGTTAAGATAGCTAAAGAATTAGAACTACGTAAAACTACTAATCGTATGAATGACTATAAACCATATGATTACCAAATCAAATTTCATAATACAGAAGCACAACAAAGATTGCTTATGGCTGGAAATAGAATCGGTAAGTCCTTTAGTGGGGCTATGGAAATGGCGTACCATGTGACGGGTCTTTACCCAACGTGGTGGGAAGGTAAACGGTTTAACAGACCAATTCGTGCTTGGGCTGGGGGAGTTTCTAACGAAACCACTAGGGATGTTTGCCAAAAAGAACTTATCGGTCAACCAGACGATCCTTCGGCAAAAGGTACAGGTTCAGTACCACGAAAATACATTGTGGAAACTGTTAGAAAAGCGGGTGTACCAAATGCCTTAAACTCGGTTATAGTAAAACACGTTTCTGGAGGTAATTCTAGAATAGGTTTTAAATCTTATGATATGGGTAAAGAAAAATGGATGGGAGAAAGTGTAGATGTAATTTGGCTAGATGAAGAACCACCTACTCCAATTTACACACAATCACTTACAAGAACAGCTGATAAAGGCGGAATAGTATATATGACGTTTACTCCAGAAAGCGGAATGACAGAAACAGTTGCACAATTTGTAAATAATTTAAGAGCAGGCCAAGCATTAATAACAGCAGGATGGGATGACGCACCTCATATGACAAAAAAAGTTAGAGATCAAATTTTAGCGGCTTTACCACCACACGAAAGAAAAATGAGAGAACGTGGAATACCACAATTAGGTTCTGGTTTAGTTTTTCCTATTGCAGAAGAAGATATTATTTGTGATGAAATAGAAATACCAAATCATTGGCCAAAAATTTGTGGATTAGACTTTGGTTGGGATCACCCAACAGCCGCAGTATGGGTTGCTTGGGATAGAGATACAGATACAGCTTATGTTTATGATAATTATGCTATGAGGCAAGAAGCAGTACCTATTCACGCATCTGCAATCAAAATGAGAGGTAAATATATACCTGTAGTATGGCCTATGGATGGAAGGCAAGCTGATAAAGGTTCTGGTAAAAGTTTAACACAACAATACAGGGAAGAAGGCGTAAATATGACTAGAGAGCATTTTACTAATCCACCTGCAAATGGACAAAAAGAAAATACAGGAGGTAATTCTGTAGAAGCAGGTATTCAAGAATTATATACAAGATTTAAAACACAAAGGTTGAAAATTTTTAAAAATCAAGGTAAACTGTTTGAAGAATTGCGAATGTATCATAGAAAAGATGGTAAAATTGTACCAGCTAATGATGACGTTATTTCTGCTATGAGATATGCGGTTATGTCGTTAAGAAAAGCTAGAACAAAAACATATGAAAGATTACAAACACAATCAGATTATGAGTTTAATGTATTTAATTAACAAAGGATAAAAAATGGGCGGATTTGTAAGATCAATTACTAGAAGAATTTTTAAAGTAATTGCACCACCAGCAGCACAAGCACAAGCACCAGCAGCAGCAATAGCAGAACCAGAAAAAAAAACTGTAGATACTTCAATGCAAGAAAAAGCAAAATTAGCTGGTTCTGGATATGGTGGAAGTACAATTATGACTTCTGCAAAAGGTTTAGAAGATGATGCTAATGTTGCTAAAACTGTTTTAGGTGCGGGTAAGAAAAAAAAAATAAAAGCATAATTTATGATTGAAGTCGTTACAAACGACAAATGGAGAAAACCAATTGGTGAGTATCTTAAAAAAGCTTGTCATATAAGTGCAGATATAGCTGATGAATATTCTTATATTGGTTTTATAGAAGATGATAAAATATTAGGTGGTTTTTTATTTACTGATTATGATGGCAATAATATTTATGTACATTTAGCTATAGAAAGTCCTAGATTATTTTCCAGAAAACATATAAGATACGTGTTTGACTACGGTTTTAAACAAATCGGCTGTGGTCGTATGACAGCTGTTTGTAGAAATGGATACAAAAGAAATGAACGTATTTTATCTGGAACTGGTTGGACAAAAGAAGGCGTTGTAAGACAAGTTATGAAAATAGATAATAATTTTGTTGATGCGGCTATATACGGTATGTTAAAACAAGAATGCAAATGGATTTAGGAGAATAAATTATGGGCGGAAAAGCACCAATGCAAGCACCACCACCAATAGACAATTCTGTCATGGAAAAAACAAATGCCGCAGAAGCAAAATTTGAAGCTGAAAAAGGTAAAATGTTAGCTACAAAAAAAAAAGGTCAATATGGAACAATTTTAACAAGTGGTAAAGGTGTAGAAGAAGAAGCAGATACATCACAAACATTATTAGGCGGAAAAAAAATATAATTAACAAATAGGAAATAATATGCCATACGGACAAGGAACATACGGATCAAAAGTAGGAAGACCAACTAAACCTAAACCTAAACCAAAACCTAAACCAAAAAATAAATAATATGGCTTACACTAAAAATTCTTTGGTTAAAAATATTAACGCTAGAAAAGCTGCTGGCACTTCCAGACCAAAATCTAAATCTACAGTTTCTAAAAAAGCTTATGCTCAAATGAAAACTGGATGGAAAAAAAAATAACATGGCAACATATGAGTATATTAAAAAGCGTGTAGATGCTTTAGCCAATGATAGAGGTACGTGGGAATCAAACTGGCAAGAAATTCTTGATTACGTTATGCCAAGAAAAGCTGACGTTACTACTTTAAGAACAAGAGGTGAAAAACGTACAGAAGTTTTATTTGATAGTACAGCAATAACTGCAAACAATTTATTAGCTGCAAGTTTACATGGAACACTTACATCTCCATCACTAGCTTGGTTTAATATAAAATTAAGAGATGAAAATTTAAATAAAGATAGAGATGTACAAGTCTGGTTAGAAGATACTGGTCGTAGAATGTATGATAATTTTAACGATACAAATTTTAACACAGAAGTACATGAATTATATTTAGATTTATGTTCTATTGGAACTGCTGCTATTTTTGTTGAAGAAGGCAATGAAGGATTTGAAAAAGATGGAATTCATTTTAATACTTTACATATTGCAGAATATTATATTCAAGAAAATATAAATGGAAAAGTAGATACACTTTATAGAAAATATAAATTAACAGCTAGACAAGCTGTACAAGAATTTGGAGAAAAAAATTTAGGTGAAAAAGTTTTACAAGCAGCAACAGAAAAACCAGATAAAAAATTTAGTTTTATTCATGGAGTAGAACCAACAAAAGATTATGAAAGAGCAATAGGAAAATCAAATACTAAATTACCTTTTCATTCATGTCATGTTTGTGAAGAAGATAAAATGGTTGTACGATCTGGTGGTTATAATGAGTTTCCATATTTAGTACCTAGATGGTCTAAAGCAACAGGTGAAATTTTTGGAAGATCACCAAGTTATAATGCGTTACCAGATATTAAAACTTTAAACAAAGCAGTTGAAATTGGATTAAAAGCTTGGGCTAAAGCAATTGATCCACCATTACTTGTTCAAGATGATGGAGTAATTGGTAGAGTTAGAATGACCCCTGCTGGTATTACAGTTATTAGACATGATGGTGCAGTTAAACCATTAGAAATTGGTGCTAATTGGCAAATTACAGATATGAAAGAAGGCCAATTAAGAACTGCTATTAGACAAGCATATTATTCAGATCAATTACAATTACAAGATGGCCCACAAATGACAGCAACAGAAGTTCAAGTTAGATACGAACTTATGCAAAGATTACTTGGGCCAACATTAGGTCGTTTCCAAACTGAATTTTTAAATCCATTAATTGAAAGAGTATTTGGAATTATGTTTAGAGCAGGTGCTTTTAAAGATGCACCAGAAATTATTGGCGACAGTAAAATAGATATTGAATATGTTGGGCCTTTAGCACGTTCTCAAAGAATGGAAGAAGCAGTTGCTATTGAAAGATTATATACATTAGCAATGAACATTGGACAAGTTGATCCATCAATTATGGATAACATAGACCATGATGAAGCTATTAGAATGAGAGCAAGATTATTAGGAGTACCTAAAACTGTTTTAAGAAGTTCAGAACAGGTAGAAGAAATAAGAGCAGCGGCAGCAGAAGCACAACAACAAGCACAAATGGCTCAACAAGCACAACAAGAAGCACAAGCAATGAATACATCAGCTGATGCTACTAAAAAACTAGCAGACCCTAACGTACAGACAGCTATGGATAATATGGCTGATGATATGGGTATGTCTGATATGACAGGTTAATATGGCGAATGAAAAAGACGATTTAAAAGAATTAAAAGCACAATATAATATTACGTTTGCATCTAAAGAAGGTGAAACAGTATTAGCAGATTTAAAATCTGCTTATTATCATAGGAGTTCATATTCAAATAACCCTTATGAAACAGCATACCGTGAAGGACAAAGATCGGTATTAATCAGAGTAATAAATCTAATGAAGGAAAATAAAAATGTCAAATGAAACATTAAGTAACGAAATAGATAAATCTTTTGAAAATGAAACAGCAATAACTCCTACCAGTTCTGGAACAGTTTTAGGAGCAACTAATGATAATGGAGATTGGAAATCATCATTACCAGATGAACTTAAAAATGATGCTACTTTACAAAATTTTAAAGATGTTGAAAGTCTTGCTAAAACAGTAGTACATCAACAAAAAGTATTAGGTAGTAGAATACCAATACCTAAAACAGATGAAGAAAAATCTGAATTGTATAGTAAATTAGGCAGACCAGAAAATTCTGAACAATATGAAATTAATATACCAGATACTCATAAATCTTATTTTCAAGATGATGATGTTAAACAATTTAAAAATGTAGCACATCAAATTGGTTTAAATAACGATCAAGTAAAAGCAATAATGGATTTTCAAATGAAATCTATTGACAATCAACTTTCTACTGAACCAAGTAAAGTTGCAGTACAAAGAGAAGAAACAGAAAATACTTTAAAAAAAGAATGGGGCTATGAATATGATAAAAATGTAAGAGCCGCACAAAGAGCATTAGATGTTTATGGTGATGATGAAATTAGAGAATTAATGAATACGGAAGCTGGTAACAATCCTGCTGTAGTAAAAATGTTTGCTAGATTAGGTGCAGAAGTAACAGAAGATATGGCTAAAAATACACAACATAATACTTTAGCTACTTCACCGTTAGATGCACAAGCTGAAATAGATGCAATATTTAATAATCCAGATGACCCTTATCACGATCAATCTCATAGAGAAAATTCACAAAGAGTTGAATATATGCGTCAACTACATGAGAAAAGATTTGGCAAATAAGTTAAATTTGTGTTATACTAACAAAATCTAATTCGCCCTTTTTAGGAAAACGAAGAAGTAGCCATGATTGGCTTTAAACTTCCGATATGATCGTATCGTTTACGATAAGGTTTCCCGCAAGGATAAAGACCGATTTATGGAATATGGATTAATAATTTTTATTACTCCCCCTATTTCTAACTTTTAAATAAGGACTAAAACAAATGTCAACACAAATAACAACAGCTTTTGTAGAACAATACAAGAGTAACGTGTTTCATTTGGCTCAACAAAAAGGTTCTAGATTAAGAAGTGCGGTTAAAACTGAAACAGTAACAGGAAAATCACATTTTTTTGAAAGAATTGGGTCAACTGCGGCACAATTAAGAACAAGCAGACATTCTGATACTCCGAGAGTAGATACTCCCCATAGTAGAAGAAAAGTTACAATGAACGATTACGATTGGGCAGATTTGATTGACCAAGAAGATAAAGTAAGAATGCTTATATCTCCACAATCTGAATATGCACAAGCGGGTGCTTTCGCAATGGGCAGAGCAATGGATGACGCAATTATTGCGGCAGCTACAGGCAATGCACTTGGCGGAGTAGCAGGTGGAACAACAATTGCTCTACCAGCAGCACAAAAAGTTGTTCATGGTTCAGCTGGATTATCAGTAGCAAAATTAATTTCTGCTAAAGAAATTTTAGATGCGGCTGAAACTGATCCAGACGAACAAAAATTTGTTGTATGTACAGCAGGTCAAATTTCTGATTTGCTAGCAATTACTCAAATTACTTCTGCTGATTTTAATTCAGTAAAAGCGTTAGTACAAGGTCAAATTGACACTTTCATGGGTTTCAAGTTTATCAGAACTGAAAGACTAGGAACAGATGCAGATGGCAATAGAGCAGTATTAGCATTCAATCAATCAGCATTAGGTCTTGCTGTTGGATCAGATATATCTACAAAGATATCTGAAAGAGCAGATAAGAACTATGCAACACAAGTATTTTTATCCATGACTATCGGAGCTACGAGAGTAGAAGACGAAAAAATGGTTGAAATTGCTTGTACAGAGTAATAGGAGTATATAGACATGGCTGTAACAACACAAAATAGTACAGAATACGCTAACACAATAGCTACTCCTCTTGTAACTGCTGACGCAGTAAATGATAAAGGTAAATTAAGAACTTTAAGTTTTACTTTTAATCAAGATGGTGTCGGTGATGCAGGATCAATGATCGTGTTGGGAAAACTCCCAGCAGGAAAAGTTAAAATCATAGGTGGTTTATCTAGATTTTATTGCAATATCGTTGCTGGTTCAGCAACAATTGATATTGGAAACCAAGCATATACATCAGTAGATGGAGCAGCAGTTGCTCTTGACGTTGATGGTATGGTTGATGGACTTGACGTTGATACTGCTGGTTATTTTACAATGGAAAGTAATACTGCCGCAGGTAAACTGCTTGGTGGTAATCATACTTTTCATAGTAGAGATGGAGTTGTTATCACTATCAAAAGCATTGCTGCTTTAGCAGATAGTGATGATGTTGCTGGTGTAATTACTTACATAGTAGACTAATAACAAAAATATTGGGGGCGATTTATACTCGCCCCTTTTACATATAAAAATAAAAAATTATGGCTACAGAAGTATCAATTTGTTCAAATGCATTAAGAAGATTAGGAGATGATCCTATTACATCTTTGACAGATGATACTGAAAGAGCAAGACTTTGTAACGCATTTTATACAGATGCAAGAGATGCAGTTTTAAGATCACATTCTTGGAACTTTGCAATTACAAGAACATCATTAGCACAATTAACAACAAAACCTGCTTATGGATTTGCATATCAATATGCAATACCATCTGATTGTATGAGAGTATTATCAATGGAACATCCAGATTATATTTTTAAAATAGAAAATGAACCTACTCATGGTAGAGTATTATTAACAGATGAATCTACAGCTAAAATTTTGTATATATCACAAATTACAAATACAATTTTATTTGATAGTATGTTTGTGGATACTTTAACTTCAAAACTAGCAGCAGATTTAGCATATCCAGTAACTAACTCTCCCAAAGTACAAGCAGATATGTCAAAACTTTATTTAAATAAACTTTCTGAAGCACGTAGTATTGATGGACAAGAGGGTTTTATAGACGATCTTGTTTCTGATACATTTACGGACTTTAGAAAATAATGGCTAGAGTACATCCATTTCAAACTAATTTTACTGCTGGTGAATTAACACCTAAACTTGCAGGCCAAGTTGATTTTAAAAAATATAATAATGGCGTTGAACTTATGGAAAACATGACAGTATTTCCACAAGGAGGAGCATCAAGAAGATATGGAAGTAGATTTGTTGCAGAAGTAAAAGATAGCAGTAAAACTACAAGATTAATTCCGTTTGAATTTAACATAGAACAATCTTACATTTTAGAATTTGGAAATAATTATATTAGATTTTTTAAAGACAATGGTCAAATAACAGAAACAGCAAAAACAATAAGTGCAGTTACAAAAGCTAATTCTGCTGTAGTAACATCAAATAGTCATGGGTATTCAAACGGAGATCATGTTTGGATTGCTGGAATAGTAGGAATGACTAGACTTAATGGAAGAAGATTTACAGTTGCAAGTTCTACAACTAATACATTTGCATTAACAGGTGAAAATTCATCAAATTATGATGCTTACAGTTCTGGTGGAACTGCATCTAAAGTTTATGAAATATCAACTACTTTTACAGAGGCTATGTTATATGATTTACAATTTACACAATCTGCTGACGTTATGTATATTGTACAAGAATCAATACCACCTAGAAAATTATCTAGAACAGGTCATACATCATGGACATTAGCAGACGTTGCATTTACTAATGGCCCTTATTTGGATGTTAATACAACAACAACTACTTTAACTCCTTCTTCTGCATCAACTGGATCAAGAAATATAACTGCATCTGCTGTAACTGGAATAAATGATGGTCAAGGATGGTTGACAAGTGATGTAGGTAGAATATTAAAATTTAATAGTGGAGAAGCTAAAATTACATCTAGAACAAACTCTACAGTAGTAGTTGCAACAGTTACTAAAGCTTTTACAAATTCTAATGCAATAACAGAATGGCAATTAGGTTCTTGGTCTGCAACAACAGGTTATCCTAGAACAGTATCATTTTTTGAACAAAGATTAGTATTTGGAGGTAGTACATATTATCCTCAAACAATATGGGCTTCACAATCTGGTTTGTATGAAAATTTTGATGCAGGAGATGGTAGTGCAGCAGATGGATTTATCTATACTATTGCTGCAAACAAAGTAAATGTAATTAGATGGTTAGCACCTGCTAGAGATTTAATTGTTGGTACTGCTGGAGGTGAATTTAAAGTAGGTAAACCAGCAGGTGAGCCTTTACAACCCGATAACGTACAAATTACACAACAAACTACTTATGGTGGTTATACTACACAACCAATTCAAATTGGTAACTCAATATTATTTTTACAAAGACAAAGAAAAAAAATTAGAGAATTTTCTTATAGATTTGAAGATGATGCATATCTTGCACCAGACATGACTTTACTTGCAGATCATATAACAGGAACAGGAATTATTGATGTTGATTATGCACAAGAACCTTTTAGTATTTATTGGGCAGTAAGAGATGATGGTACTTTGTTAGCATTAACTTATCAAAGAGAAGAAGATGTAGTTGCATGGAGTAGAAATATTTTAGGTGGTTCTTATAAACTTACTTTTAATGGAGCATCTGGCGTAACAGATTATTTAAATGATGCTAATTTTAATGGATTTATTACAATTACAGCACACGGTTTAAGTACAGGTGATGAAATTGTTTATAGTGCTGGCGGAGGAACAAAAATAGCTGGTTTAGAAGAAGGTCAAACATATTTTATTTATAAAATAGATGCTGATAAACTTGAATTAGCTAGTACATACAAACAAGCTATAGATAGAACTATATTACAAATAGCTGATGGAGTAGGAGCAAGTCATACTTTAACTGCAATAGCACAAGTTAAAAGTGTTTCTTCAATATCAAAAGCATCAGAAAATCAAACTTGGGTAATTACACGTAGAAGAATTAATGAAAATATAGTACAATATGTAGAATATCTTGATCCAACTTTAAATATGGATAGTACGTTATCTGCTTTAGTAAATGATGGAACAACAGTTGTTACTGGTTTAAATCATTTAGAAGGTGAAAGTGTACAAGTTTTAGTAGGTGACGCTGTATTTCCAAACCAAACAGTAACAGGTGGATCAATTACAGTAACTTTACCTTCAAAAGCTAGTTTTAAAAGTATTGAAATTGGTTTAGGATATGCGTCTAAAATAAAAACTTTAAGAGTAGAAGCAGGTTCACAAGCTGGTACTGCACAAGGGCGTAAAAAAAGATATAATGAAGTTATGGTAAGATTATTAAAAACAGTAGGAATTAAAATTAATGGCGATCAGTTACCTTTTAGAACATCATCTACACCAATGGGTCAAAACATTGCAGAATTTACTGGAGATAAAAGAGTAATTAATTTAGGATGGGATCGTGACGGACAAATAGAAATTTTACAAGAACAACCATTGCCAATGACAGTATTAGGAATTACTGGAACTTTGGCTACAACAGATTAAGGAAGACATATTATGGCATGGCAAGTATTAGCCGCAATGGCAGCAAGCACAGCAGTTACGTTGATGGGTCAACGTCAACAAATGAAAACTATGAAAAACAATGCTGCTTGGCAAAATTATGAAAATGAATTGTCTTTTCAATATGAAAAACAAAAACAATTAAAAGCACAAGCAAAATTAATGAGTAAACAAAGAGCAGCTGTTGGTGCTAGTGGTGCTACATTTAGCGGTTCACCTTTAATTGTTGCTAATGCAGATTTTGAAGAATTTGAAAATGATATGTGGTTTTTAGAAAAAAGATTTTTTACACAAAAAGCTGCTAGTAATGCAGAACTTACTGGACTACTTACAGCACAAAAATATAAAATGGCAGGAACATTGTTATCTGGTGCAAGTAGTGCAACTAATTATAATTATGGAAATAAAACGGCTCAATCAGGATGATATATTTAATTAAAGTATGGGATGGTGTAGAAAAAATATTTGAAGGGTTTTCAAGAACAGAACCTTCTACTAAAGAATTTAATGCATGGACAGATAAAACAAATGAAAAAGGAACAACAATGAAAGTAAATTTTACACCTGCTAGATATAGGATTACATATGAAACTGCCTAGATATACAAGTGATTCAAATGTTGGAAGTGTTAGAAGTAGCAGAACATTAACTACTGGTGTTCAAGAAGGTGGTGCTATTGCTGAAATTGGAAAAATAGCTTTAGAAAAAGCTACACAATATGGTGCTATGAAAAATGCCCATGATGCAAAAATGAGAAGATTAGATATTAATACTAATAAAGATTTATCATCATCTATGTTTTTTGGAGAAACAACTCAATTTGAAACATCTTTAGATACAAGAGAAGATTTTTTAACTCCAGATAATTGGGCAATGGATTATGAAAAAATGTCATTAGCAGCAGAAAAAAAATTTAAAAGTAGTTTAGATGAGCAAACTTGGAAAGAATATCAACCTTTATTTTATCAAAAAATGTTTGAAGGTAGAAACGCAGTTGCTAAAAAAATTACTAATCAAAAACTTAAAAATGCAGGTCATGCTTTTTTAGAAGCAAATATTGCCTATAAAACATCTATAGAAAATTCTACTTCATTACCACAAATTAAATCACAATTTGAACTATATACAGAATTACATTTAAAGAAAAATTTAGAAACTAATATGTTTGACCAAGAAAAGTTTGGAGCAGTTAAACAAGAAACAAAAGATTATACAAATAATAAATATGGAATGTTACAAGCTACTAATGGTTTGTTAATAATGTCACCTAATGGAAGTCAAGAAGTAGATTGGAATAATGTTACATCAAGATTAAGAGATAAAAATTTTAAAATGTATGATCTTGATAATAATGAATTAACTGTTGATGATGATATAAGACAAGCATTAATTAAACAAGCAACAGACAGTTATACTAATCAAGATAGTTTACATACAAATCAAAAAGAAGAAAAAGATAGACAAGTTAAAACTGATTTTGTTAGTACACTTATTGGATTAGAAAGTGGTAATCCAGAAGCAATGGAACAATCTAAAAGTTTTTTAAATGATTTAGATGCATCTAATTTATTACCTGCTACAAAATTAAAATACAAAAATGCTTATTTATCAAGTTTAAAAAATTTAAAAGCAGGCACAGCTACTTTTGATAGTGTTGAAGGACAACAAGCATTAACAATTGCTACGTTTTTAGTTGGTTCTGGTGCTATGGATACAGAAGCAGAAAGAGAAGTGCTTTGGGATTTAATGGGTAAAAGTTTAATTAAACCAGAAAAAGCAATGTCATTATATGAAAAAAGTATGTCATTAACTAAAGATAGAAATGTTTACAAAAAAGATTTAACTACAAGAGCAACTTCTATGCTTATGAAAGAAATAGGAGCAGGTGAAGATGTTTTACAATTACTAACAAGTATTAACACACTAGCACCAGCAGAAAGATTAAATGCTATTACTAATGCATTATCTAGTGGTAAAATGACACAAGAATCTTATAACGCAATGAACAATATGTTTAGATTACTTTCTGAAGGTGAACGTAAAGGATTTACGTATGAAAATATGTTAGTTAATCAAAGGCATCCTAATTATATTTTAAATGATTTAATTTCATCTTACAAAGGCACTATGGATACTGCTAGATTACAAGAATTACAATCTAAAATAGATGGAATACAAGGAACAACAGCAACAGATAAAACTTTTTACATTATGCCAGCAGAATATTTTGCAAAGAAAACACCTGCAAATGCAAATATGGTTATGCCGCCTAGATTAGATGGAGAGGGTGTTCTTGATTATGTTAAACGTGCTAAAAAATTAATTAAAAGAAATGACAATTTACCTAGTGTTATTACAGGAACAAATATAGAAACATTAGATATATCAGATTTATTTTTAACACCAGAATTTGAATAACTATGAAACTAACAGCTTTACAATTATCACAAGCTGGATTTGATAACGACACAATTAAATCCTACGTAGATATGCAAGTACCTTTATTAGAAAAAGGTGGTTTTACTAAAAACGAAATTTACAAATCTTACGGAATTACTGAAACTAACAGTAAAGCATTATCTGAAACTGATATGCAAGAAGATACTACTGCTATTACAAATAATGAAACTACTTTAGGTAAAAAAACTTCTTTAATGAAAGTATCAGACATTGAAACACAAGATACAATTCAATCTAATAAAACAACTGATGGCAAATACAATATTAAAAACACTACATTTGAATTATTAAAAGATGAAAACAAAGTTGAAATTACAAACAAAATAGATGAAGCATATAAATTGTTTAAAGAAGATGAAGAAGGTAGAATTGGTTTTATGGATAATTATATGGAAAATTATTATCCAAATGTTGTATATGATTCATCAAAATTAAAATCTCAACCTTTATCTTTAGCAGAAAGTGCATTAAATGATGAACAACAAAAAACAATAAAAGGTTTACACGCTAAAGATATTATAGGTGGCAATCAAGGCTATAATGAAGAAACAGGTAGATATGTTTTTGATAAACAATATACAGAAGCAGAAGAAGAAAGAAAATTTAATGAACCAATAAATGTATTACACACAGCATTTACAACAGGCAATAATACTTTAGCATTATTAGAATATACTAAACAAAATTATGGATTTAATGATATGGATAATATGTATCTTAATGAATTTATGTCATTTGTTTCAGCATTAGAAAGTGATAATAAAAATATTTACAATGCAGATGGTAGTGCTGCTGGCCTGTTTCAATTTAGAAAAACAAGTTTTCCAACTGCAATAAATAGATTTATAAATATTAACAGAAGAATGAATAAAAATTTTGAAATACCTGTTTGGATTTCAGAAGCATTAAAACATCAAGACCCTACAAGATTATCTCCAGATGAACAAAAAGCTTTAGCGTTAGCTAATTTTTTAGAAATACCTAGAAGTGAAAAATACAATCGTGCTGGTTCAGATGCTTTAATTAAAGCTATTGCTAAAGGTGATGTTGATGCAATGAAAAAATTGTATATTGAATATCATCATGGTGATTATAAAAAAGTAGAAGATATAGAAGCAGGTGTAGGACAAGAATATGTACTTCGTGATAATCAAAAATTAAGAGATAGAACAGATAAATATTTTAGTAAATGGGGTACTGAAAATTATGATTATGAAACAGCACAATTAGCTTATTGGGGTTCAGAAAGTAAACCAGATGATAAAAAAAACATATTAACAAAAGCAGGAGATTTTTTCTTAAATAAAACAGGTGGTAAAGGTTATTATAACGTATTTACAAATGGATACGAACAATCTGTAAATGGTGTAATAGATAGATATTATCAAGTATTTATTGATGACCCCAAAGCTGATCCAAAAGCAGCTATAGAAAAAGTGTTTATGTATCAAGATCAAAGATTTGATAAAGATGTTATTTCTGCTGCTGTAACATTAGTAAATGATTTACCTTTTATGGCTGCTGGTTGTTTTGCGGCAGCAGGTGCAGCATTAGTAGGTAGTGCTGGTACATCTGCACCTGCTACACCTGTTGTGTGTGGTGCTGGTGGTTTTGCATTACCAGAAGTTTTAAGATCAGCATATATGAGAGCAATTGATGAAAATTTTGTTGGTACATTTCCAGAATTTTTAAGTCATTACATGGATAAAAAAACAGCAATTGTAGCAGGTAAAGCAGCAGTTGTTGGTGGTGCTACATTTGGTGTTGGTGCTAAAGTAAAAGCACTTACAGGAAGTACAACTGCTAGACTAGCATCAGAAATAGGTGTTATGACCACTCTAGGGGCGGCTATGGAAGGCCACGTACCTACTTTAAAAGACTTTGCTCATGCTACTGTCTTGGTATTTGGAATACATGGTTCAATAAGAGGAATGAGTATGTTTAAAAACATTTATAGTAAATATTCTGTTCATCCTAGAGATGTTATTCAAATGATGGAAAAAGATATAACTATTAGAACTCAAATAGAAAATGGTCAAATGCCAACTATATTTGAACAAGGTTCTAAAACAGTTATAGAAGGATTAGAAAAACAAGCTAACATAAAATTATTACCTCCACCTAAATATAAAAATAATGAAACTGTTAATATATCTACATCTGGCACAGAAGTTGCTAAAGTTGTAGGTAAAGAAGTAATAGGAACTGAACAAGTTATAATTGTTGAAAAACCAAATGGTGTAAAAATTCCTGTATTAGAAAGCCAAGTAAGAAAAGCACCAACTAAACCAATAGAAGTAATAGTAGAAGGTGACAAACTATCTATAAAAATTGCTAAAGATAACTCATTTAAAGAAAGACAAGAAAATGGTGAATTTGCAAAAGATATTATTGAAGTAACAAAAGATGCAGATGGTGTTTATAGAGAAACTAATTTTAAATCTACAACAGAAGCAGCAGTTAAAGAAACTGGATCATCATTTAAATACGAAACACTAGATGGTAAAACAATTGCTAATGATGGCATAACAATACAAACTAAATTTTATCCAGAACTAGCAAAAAGTTTTAAAAACAATAAACTTGTTAGTAAAGCAGAATACAAAACTGCTAAAGATATAATTAATAAAGATCGTGGTGGAATATCATCTATTGCTAAAAAAGTAGAAATTTTATTTGCAGTAGAAGCAGGTGGTAAATCAAGATTTACTGCTGATAGTTTAATTGTTAGAGTAGGTAATGATAACGTAGCTATTAATAGATCAGCTTACGAACAGTTAATTAAATTTACAGAAAAAGGTGAAGTTAAAACTGCTGAATTAATGGGTTCAGATAAAAACCAAGTTTTAATGTTTTTACATCCAGAAAGTGGTAAAATTTTAGCAACTATAAAACCAGAAAAAATTACTAATGGTGAAACAAATGCACAAGCTAGTAACTACTTTGAAAATTTTAAAGAAAAAGATGGTGTACATTATGATAGAGTAAACAGTAGTAGAGATGGTGATAACTGGGGAATACCTAGAGATATTTTTAGTGAAACAAAAGTAGAAGATAGTGGTAATGCATCTGCATGGAAAGACTTATTTAACTCATCAAGAGGTTTAGATTTAATTGATCTTGTAGAATTATACAAAGTATTTGTTAAAAAATCACCAGAACTTAAAAACCTACCAGAAGGTTTAAATGGTTATTTTCAGTTTAAAGGTAAAAAGTCACCTAGAATAGTTATAAACGAAGCATTACAAAAAAATCCAGAACAATTTATGATGACGTTTGCACACGAATTAGGTCATTTAATTGATTATTTACCTAACGGTACTTTAAGTAGAGGAAACATATTAGGTTCAATAGCTACTTTAAAAGGTTACATGAACAAATGGATTGACGGTAAAAATGAAGGTGCAAAACCTTTTTCTGCAAAAGAAATAGAAGCAATGAAAAAAGCTGCTATGAAAGAAGCTAAAGAAAAAGAGAAACAAACAGATGTTGAAATTAAAGAATTAGAAATTACACCAGAAACTATACTTCAAATTTTTAGAGATGCTGGTGCTAGAGATAAAATCAATCCAGAATTTTATAATGCATTTGTTAAGTTAGATGGTGCGTTAAAAAAATTAGTAGTTAAAGATGCATTAAAAGGAATGATGTCAACTCATTTAAAAGCTATTGCAGATAAAATTAATGGCAAACCTACAGATAGTAGATTAACAAATGAAGCATACAAAATATTTAAACAAAGATTTGAAAAAGGATTAAAAGAAAGAAACCTAGTTAATAAAGAATGGATTACATCAGAACTTAAAAGTTTATCAGCTAAATGGAAACCATTTAATAGATCAGCAGACGCAGAATATACAGCTTATAGAGATGGCCCAAGAGAATTAATGGCTGATTTTATGATGGCTTTTATGTTAAGACCACAATGGGTTAAAAACAATGCACCTAGAACTTGGGAAATGTGGATGTATTACATGGATGCTAGACCAGAAGTAAGAGCAAATTGGGAAAGAATACAAATAGATTTAAAATCTGGATCAGATGCTAGACTAGGTGATGTAGTTAGTAAAATTGGTAATATGTTTAGAGAAACTAACGAAGCAATGATTAAAGCACAAGAAAAAGATTATAAAGCATCAAAAATAGATATTTTAGGTTCGGAAGCAATAGATAACTTTTTTTGGATTTATAGAAGATTTAAAGGAACTGGTAGAGATAGATGGCATAGTCCATTAGCTAAAGAAGTAAACTGGTCTATTGAAAATTACAGATACCGTCATGCTAAATTAAAAAGATACACAGATGATATGTTAAGCAAAGTTGTTAAACCAGCAGAAGAATTAGGGTATAGCACAGGCGATCTTGGTACTATGTTATTTTTAAGAAACATAGCTGAAAGTTCTCAAAGAGATAAATTAGTAAATTCATTAGGTGTTATGAAAGTTGATCCTAAATTAGGTAATATAATGGGTGGTAGAACTGCTAAAGAAGCCTATGATTATTATGTAAAACTTCATCCAGATTTATTAAATTTAACAAATGAATTTTACAAAGTAAGAAATGAAATGGTTATTCCAGAATTAAAAGAAAGTGGAATGTATAGTGCAGAATTAATAGCTAAATTAGAAAATAATAAAGAATACATAACATTTAATGTAAGAAAATATTTAATTGAACGTATAGAAAAATATGGGCCAAATGCAAGTGCTACAGCTTTTTTAAAAAAAAGTAAAGGTTCATTTGAAGATATTATGAACCCTTTAAATGCAACACTTGAAAAAGATATGTTGTTATTAGTTGAAGCTAGAAGACATAGAACAATGTCTTTAATAGTTAAATGGTTAAAAGAAAACAAAAATTGGATGGAAAGATACGACAAAAAAGCTGGAGAAGCATCTGATAGAATTATTTATAAACCTAAAAAAATTTTTATAAAAGGTAGTAATGCAGTAACCTATGAAAGACCAGCAAAAGGCATGGAACAATTTAGTTACATGAAAAATGGTGAAATGCAACATTGGCACGTTAATAAATTTGTTGCACAATCATTTAAAGAAAATCCTCATGGAACTCATATGATGTACAGAATATTTACTCGTACAGGTGATGTATTTAGAAAAATGTTTACTGAATATAATCCTGCGTTTTGGCCAATCAATTTGGGTAGAGATTTAAACAGATCAGTTAAATTATTAAAAGGTGCAAGATATTTGGATTTAAAAGGTAAAGGTAAAAATTCATTACTTAAATATTATTGGAAAGCAGTTAAACCTGCTTACAAATCTATTTGGAAAGATGGTACTGAATTAACTAGACGTATGGAAGAAGATGGTTTTTTAATTTCTATGAACGAAGGTTATAGAGGTCAAGCAGGAAGCAAAGCATTATTAAAAGAAAAAGACCCAGACACTTTTGCTATTGAACAATTACTTGGTGAATTAAAAAAGAAAAAAGGTTTTGATAAATATTTTGATGAAACATTTGGTTTATTATTTAGACAATTAACTAATACAGCTAGAATGTTTGAACGTGTACCTAAAATTGGAGGTGAAATGTTTAAAAGAGATCAGATTAAAAGAGGTGAATTAAAAATGTCTGATAAAGAAATGATGATAAGAATTCAATCAGAAGTAGGATCACCTAATTTTTTAAGACAAGGTAGATTAAACGCATTAACTAATAATTTATATTTATATTCTAATGCATTTAAAGAAGGTTGGAGAGCAGATATAGTTAGAGCAAAAGAAGCACCTTTTTCTGTTGGTTCAAAATTTGTAGCATATAACCTTATGCCTAAAATATTACAAAAATCTATGGAAATGGGATTGTATGGTACAGCATTAGGTATGGCTTACAAATATGGAGTTTCAGAATGGGATAAAATAAATTACATTCCAGTTGTATTAGGTGAAACAGCAGATGGTAGAACAGTTTATTTAAGAATACCGCAAGATGAAAGTTCAAGATTAATTAATGGATTTTTTTACAAAGCAATGGGTATTGGTACAGACGGAAAAGAAAATTCATTTATGGATTATGCTGATTTAGTTGGATACGTAATGGGTCAAGGGCCTTCTATGAACCCTGCAATTGATTTATTTGCAGACCTAGTAGGATGGATGAATGGTACTACACCATATGATGATTTTAGAGGTTCAACTGCAATTGATAAACAAACAGATTTAGCAGACGATCACAGAAAAAATAAAGAAATATTAAAATGGTTCTTTAATACTTATTCTGGTCAAGGTTTATATAAATTTAAAAGTAGCAATTTAGATAATGTAAATGCAGAAATACAAGAAGTTTTTGATTTACCAGTAGTAGGTAGAATAATTAACAGATGGATTAAAATAGGTGAAAGTCCAGTAATAGGATTTACTAATAAATCAGAAGGTGGAATGGAAAGTTTTACTAAAGAAAATGCACAAATTGGACTTGATTACAAAGAAGCAATAAATAATCTATTAAGTGGTGAAACTTTAACTGAAAAACATAAAGTAGCCTTACTTATAAAAGGTGAGAATTTAAAAAATAATACATTATTAATTGAACAATTATCTCAACAAGCAGGTGCTGGTGTATTACTTCAAGACATTCTTACTGAAACTGATAGTAAAAAATTATCAATTAAGATAATGAAGTTGATTGAATTTATTGAAAAAACTGATAATGAGTATCCTATTAACTTTATTAAAGAAGAAAAATCTGATAAAATAGACGAATAATTATGACAATTTCTACTACGATTATTAAAAACAGTTATTCTGGTACGGGTTCACAAGATACTTTTGCTTATTCGTTTCAAATTTCTACTATTGCTGATATGCAGGTTATTATTCGTTCTGCCGCAGGAGCAGAAACGGTTAAAACTTTAACTACTCATTATACAGTAACAGGTGCAGGTAGTGCAAATGGTGGTAATGTAGTATTTGAATCTGGCCATATACCAACTAATACGGAAACTGTTATTTTAAGAAGATCAACTGCACAAACACAAGCGTTAGATTTAGTAGAAAATGACCCTTTTACCGCTGATAGTGTTGAAAGTGCATTTGATAAAAATTTAGCATTAGTACAAGAATTGCAAGAACAAGCAGATAGATCAATAAAAATTTCTAGAACTAATACAATGACTAGCACAGAATTTACAAATTCTGCAACTGATCGTGCTAACAAACTTTTATCTTTTGATGCTTCTGGTGAACTTACAGTTGCTCAAGAAATTGGAACTTTTAAAGGTAATTCTGCAACTACTACTACAGCGGCATACGTTGTAAGAGATATAGTTAAAGGAACTACTACTGCTCAATTAAATAATATTTACATTTGTATTCAAGCATCACCAGTTGGTACTGCTTTAACTAATACATCTTATTGGACATTAATTGTTGACGCTGTTTCGGCTGCTGCATCTGCAACGACAGCTACAACTAAAGCTAGTGAAGCTGCTGCATCTGCGGCAACAGCTACAACTAAAGCTAACACCGCAACTACTAAAGCATCTGAAGCCGCTACGTCTGCGTCTAATGCCTCAACATCTGAAACCAATGCTGCTGCAAGTTTTGATAGTTTTGATGACAGATATTTAGGAGCAAAATCTTCAGCACCATCTGTTGATAATGATGGTAATGCTTTATTAACAGGTGCATTATATTTTAATTCTTCTTCTAATCAATTATTTAACTGGACAAGTGGAGATGCTTGGGAAGCAATCAAACCTAGTTCATCTGAACAAACAAATATTAATACTTTAGCTGCTAGTGCAGTTGTGGCGGATATGGCTTTATTAGCAACAACAGATGTAATTGCTGACATGGCCTTACTTGGTAATTCAGATGTTATAGCTGACATGGCTCTACTTGGAACAAGTGATGTAGTAGCTGATCTTAATAAACTTGCTACAACAGATATTGTTAATGACTTAAATACTTTAGCAACAACAGATATAGTTAATGATCTTAATCAATTAGCAACTTCTGATTTTGTTTCAGACTTAACTGCTATTGAAGCGATCAAAGCTAATGTAACAACTGTAGCTGATAACGTAGCAGGTGTAACTAGCTTTGCCGAAAAATATAGAGTTGGTTCTAGTGATCCATCATCATCACTTAATGAAGGAGATTTATTTTATAACTCAACTTCTAATGTTTTAAAATTTTATGATGGAAGTAACTGGGTAGTTGTATCAGCTGTAACTAGCGCAACGATTACTGGTCAAACAGCCGAAACATCAATTGCCGATGATGATTTAATTTTACTTAGTGATACTTCAGCTAGTGGTGCTTTAAGAAAAATGACAAAGGCTAATTTTGTTACTGGTCTTGGAAGTGCATCAAGCATAGCAGATACAGATAGCGATACTCAAATTCAAGTAGAAGAAAGTTCAGATGAAGATAAATTAAGATTTGATACTGGCGGAACTGAAAGAGCCATTATGGATGGCAACGGAATTGCTTTAACAACAAATGGTGGATCATTTATTCATCACAATACAATCGCTAATGATACAACATTGGCAAATCAAAATATGCTGTTAGTTGGAAATGTTGCCATAACTGGAACTCTAACTATTGGCTCTAACTCAACGGTGGTAGTAATATAATGGCTGGAATTATAGAAGTAAAAGATCAAGGTAAATTAAGAATATATGATGCAGATAACTCTCACTATATAGACATAGTAGTTCCAAGTTCTGTTACAGCAAACAGAACGATCACTATTCCAGATGCTAGTTTTACAGTACCTCAAGCAGATACTAATACAGTTTATACGCATCCTAATCACTCTGGCGAAGTTACATCTTCAGCAGATGGTGCAACTGTTATCGCAGACAATATTGTTGATGAAGCTAATCTTAAAGTTTCTAACTCCGCAGTTAATGGTTATATGCTTACTGCTCAATCTGGAAATACTGGAGGATTGACTTGGGCTGAAGCTGGTGGTGGAAAAATTTTACAAGTAGTACAAGGAACTGATACAAATTTTAGAACAACAACCTCATCATCTTATGCTTCCTTAACACTTAACGCATCTATAACGCCAGCCTCATCATCAAATAAAATTTTAGTTATTGTTGCTGCTGCTTTTGGTAATTCTGGTGGCAATGCTTTTTTTGATATTCAAAAAAGCACAGATGGTGGTAGTA
>Ga0070747_1000149_pt1 | contig 34100 bp, 49 predicted proteins | sample VirMetDEL_Mar_31_FD_77321 | JGI IMG/M metagenome (GOLD analysis project Ga0070747, IMG submission 77321) | Aqueous microbial communities from the Delaware River and Bay under freshwater to marine salinity gradient to study organic matter... | ecosystem: Environmental > Aquatic > Marine > Coastal... | reverse complement strand
TTCATATCAGCAATAACATCACTATCAGCAAGTAGAGCCATATCAGCAATTACATCACTTGTTGCAAGTAAACCCATGTCAGTTACCACAGCACTTGCAGATAGAGTATTAATATTTGTTTGATCCGAAGATGATGGTGTTGTTCTTACCCAGGCAGATCCTGTGTAAACCATCATTACATTGTTTGATGTATTAAAATATAAAGCACCAGTAATTAAACTATCTCCATCATTATCAGCAGATGGATCAGAAGATTTTGCTCCTAAAAATCTATCATCAAAAGTATCGTAACTTGCAGCAGCAGACGTAGCGGATGATGCCGCAGCTGTAGCGGATGATGCAGCTTCACTTGCTTTTGTCGTTGCAGTATCTTTATGACCAGATGCTGTTGATGCGGATGATGCAGCAGCAGTAGCGGAACTTGCAGCAGCAGTAGCACTTGTAGCGGCAGCAGTTTGACTTGTCGTTGCCGATGCAGCATCTACTAATAAACTCCATTTAGCACTATCAGTATTCGTTGTAAGTGGCTGTGAGCCAGAAGATGTATGAGCTGTTAAGGCAATAAAAATATTATTGGTAGAAGTATCTTTTACTATATCTCTTTGTTGATAAGCTGTACTTGCACCCCAGTTACCTTTAACTGTACCTAATTCTTGTGTAACAGATATTTCTCCAGAACTATCAAAAGCTAAAATTTTTGATGCACGATCAGTAGCACTTGTTGTAAAGTCGGTACTGGTCATTGTATTCGTTCTTGATAATTTTATAGAACGATCAACTTGTTCTTGTAAATCTTGACCAATAATTGTTAGTTTATCTAATGCACTTTCATGTGTTTCTGCTGGGAAAGGATCATTAGCAACATAATCAGTTGCTTGTGTCTTTGCTGTATTTCTACGAAGTACAACAGTTTCCCCTGATGCTGGTGCAGTTACAAATACAATATTTCCACCATTGGCGTTGCCAACATTTGTAATAGCATAGTTAGTTGATCCAGTACCTTCAGCTTTTACTGTTTCCGTTCCATTTGCAGATCGTACAATTACTTGTATATCTGTTGATGCTGGAATAAAAAAACCATAAGCAAAGGTTGTAGTAGATCCATTTCCACTATACGAATTTTTCGTAGTCGTGCTAGAAATCGTCATGTCGTCCTCTGATGTTTTGGAAAATAAAAAAAACTAGACAGAAATATCTAGTTTATTGTTATTTCTTAAATTAAATGTCAATAATGTTCAACTAAATTATTGTTTAAATTTAGGTAATCTTTCAGGTAATAATTCATCTGGTTTCCACCAATAATCACTTCCTTTGTCATAAACACCACTCATGTGCCTATTCATGTTCTCATAATGATTTTCATTCATTAGTTTATCTAATTGGTCAAAAATATAACGTTGTAATATTAATTTTAAATAAAAAGGTTTTGGCGACCAACTTCTAATAAATTTTGACATACGACCACCATAGTTAACATTTTCATCCCCTAAAGTAGCTTGGTATAAAGCACCACCAGTAACACCCCAAAAATCGCCAAAGAAAGATGCAATTGGACCAGTTAATAAAAAACCAAATTGTCGTGCATCAGGATCGCCAACAAGAGCATCGCCATATGGACCTAAAGCACCCCCTTTTAAAATTGCTTGTGTCCAAAAATCAAAACTTAATATTCTTCTAGGATCACGACCATTTAAAATATCATTTGATAACATCATTACGCCACCAGTAAATGTCATACCTGAAACTAACATCGCTGTATATTTTGCTTTATTGATTGCTCCAGGAGGTGCAGACATAGCTCGTCTAATGTTATGAATAATAATATTAATAGGAAAACTTTTAAACATAAAAGCAGATAATCCTAATTCTCCACCAAATGTACCTCTTTTTAACCATGACGCTGATGCTTGTTGTCTTACAGAATTAACAACAACCATATGATCTTGTTCTGTCATTACTAAATCTTTTAATTTTAAAGCAACATTTGTAGCAAGCTCTTTATTTATATCAGTTCGTGATGCGATTGCACCTGGATCAATAAATTTTAAATTACCTTTAGGATTCCACATTTCTGTGGTTCGTATAATTTCCCAATCAGTTTTTGTTATATTATATTGATCTAATAATTTTAAAGTTTTTCCCTCATTATTAAATTTACCTTTAGACAATCTAACTAAATCATCAAAAGAATATTTTGTATAATAACCTAAACCTTGTCCTGATAAAATAAATTTACCTCCAGCATTTCTTGCTTGTTGGGTAAATCGTGAAACTGCACCTAATCGAAGTAATGCGGTAGAATATACTTTTGCTAATCCTCCACTATCAACATCATCCATAAATCTCGACATTGCCATATTATTTTGAATTAAATCATCTAAAATTAATTCTAAATATGCTGCAAATTGCCTACCCTCTTTACCTTTAAACTGTTCTCCTAAACTATTAACAACAGCTCTCCATGGCGACCATCCACGCATTGACGCATTAGTAAATGTTGTAGCCATATCTCCAATAAGCACAACTGGTCCTGATCCTGACAATAATGTACCAGTACCAAAATTTCGAAAACCACTACCTATTTTAGCGTATCTGTTATCAACGGATAAATGACCTCGACCAACAAATAAATCATATTCTAAATCAGCTTTTTTAATTAATGTATTGGCACGATTTGTTTCATCTTGTGCTAACATTTTTCTTTTTGTAAATGCTCGTCTAAAAGATTTTTCTTGAACGTGTTTTTTTAATGCAGCTCTTACTGTTTGTGGTTTTGGTCCAAATATTTGTGTTTCAGCAATAGCTCTCGCCATAACATCTAAATGTTCATACATCATTTGTACTGGATCACTTCCAAATTTAGTATTGTATTCTCCCCACCCTTTTGCATCTTTAAATTTTAAAAATCGAGATTCACTAAATTTTTTTAAACCAGTTTTTTTACCAACACCTAAACCATCGGTAATAATATTCATTAATGCTGCATCTAATGCTTTATCAAATTCTGCATCTGGTAAAACATCAAATGTTAACCCAGTTTTATCATCAACCATTTTTGATTTATTTAATAATGGCTTTATAATATTTACCCATTCTTTTTTTGCCGCAATATTTGCATCTGCGTCATTCATGGTTTTTATAAATTTTTTATAAGATTTTTTTAAATGTTTTTTTATTGTTGTTGTGTTGTGTACTTGGGGAAATTTCCAATCAGGATCATCAGCAATCATTACACCATTTTTGGCTAACATTGCTTTTCCTTTTTTTAATGTTTCTTTTAATGACTTACCCCAAATTTCTGCACCTTTATTTCCACTACTTCCTGGTTCGAACATTTCTTCAACAAGTGATTGTGGATTTGCTCTTTTCCATTTACGCACTAAACGATTTGCATATGCTTCCATCACATCGCTTAATTCAGATGTAAGTGTACCAAAAATAGATTTATGGCGTATCTCTAAATTAGTTACAATGCGTGGACCTTCTGCTTTACCATGCAAGGAACGAAAACCCATAGCAACATCTTCCTCGCCAACATTGTTTTTATAATTATCAATTATTTTTTTTAATTCGTTTTGTTTAAAAACAGCGATTGTATTTTCAACAGCTTTTTTCTTAACTTGTTGTTTGACAATTTTAAACACAGCATCACTTGCCGCTTGCTCTGCTTCTAACTTACTCATGGATTTAGAAAACAATTCTAGTTTATCATCAAACATGGCAAGCATTTCTTTTTCTCTATTTTTATCTTGTATTAATCCTTTTTTAGCAGCAGCAATAATACATTCTCTAAAACTAGGCACTTAATCCCTCACAGTTAGTTAATTCATCCAACATTTTTTGCTCGTTTTGTAATTCATTTTTTATTTGTCTGACAGTTTTTTCAGCCGTTGGTGTGCCATCTGCATCTACATCAACAACAATTCTTTCATTATCAGGTATTCTACCCTCCTCAACATACGCCAAAAAATCCTCCATTGAATCATCAGCAAAATCATTGATAAAATCTTCGTTATCATATTTCTTTACATCAAAATCATCAACTCTATTTGATATGTTCATTAGAGCTATATCCACATCATCATTAGACATTCCAACTGGATCAATACCTTCTTCTTCTAAAGCTCGTATTGTTTGATCTATTCCAGCAACTTCATCCTCAAATGCTTTTAATTTTGGTGCATCATCAGGTCTTACGGAATTTTCACTTATTAAATCTAAAACATCATTTATTGATAAATCATCTGGTTGACCTGGTTTAGCTGGTGGCAACCAACCATCTTCTCTAGCTCTTATTAAAAGTTCATCTAATGAATAACCACCTTTTTTTGTATAACCAAAAGTTTCTTTATCTAATATAGATCCTACATCAGCAATATTTGCTTCTTCACTATCTATTTTATTTCTTTTTAACCATTGTAAAAATGTTTCAACCTTTGGCTCTTTTGGTGGTTGTAAGCTACTTGGTAATTCTGGTACTACAATTTGTTTTTTTAATGTTTGTAATTCTTTTTCTAATGTAATTAATTTTTTTTGTGCTTCTGTTTTTTTACCAGATTGTTGATTTTTTAAAAAAGTAGGTATATCTAAAAGTTCCTCGTTCTCTACCAATGTTTTAGCGGCTGCAATTTCTGTTTCTTTTAATTCTATTTGTTTTCCTAATTCTGTTTGATCGGTTTGTTTTAATTCTACATCAGGATTTTCAGTAACAGTAATAGGTTCATCAACCTCTACTTGTTTCATTGTTTCTTTTACATTTTTTGAATGTTGTCTTTTACCAGCAATAGTATCAGTATAAGGATTTTGATTTCTTTCAATTAATGCTTGATTAAGTTGATACGCAGCTTCTTTATATTTTGGTTTATTTTTTATATTGTCAGGAAGTTCATTAAATACTTTTTGCAATTCTGCATCATCCATTAAATGGATAACATCATTTAAAGGTTTTGATTTATATGTAGGATTGTTATCTAAAATTTTATTTAATGTACGACCTAAATATCTTTGGGGAAATAAATTTTTACTAACCATTTCATCAAATGATAAAAAAGCAGCTTTAGTACCTTTGTATGTTTGTTTACCACCATAACCAATACCTTTAAAAGCAAATAAACCTATTGGTGCTAATACAAAAGCACTAGCTGTATTTGTTAAAATAGCACTTAACGCTCTATCCATTCCGTAGTCTAAACCTAAACTTTTTCGACTAGATTGTTTTGCACCTTCAATTAAAGTAGTACGACTAAATTCTAATGCACTTTCCATAACAGCCGTTTTTAAACCAGCTACCGCAACATTTTTTGGAATTGAATAAGCCATAGTTAAAGGTAATGTTTGTAGCGTTATTGGATCTAACATATAACTACCAAAACCAGCAGCAAACGATGAGCCGTATTTTTCCATAAATCCACGACTTGATCTATTCATTTCACTAATTAAAAAATCTTGGGTAACGGCTTTTTCTTTTAATTCGTTAGTAAAATCTTCTACTGTTCTAAAATTAACATTAGGATTTTTTTCTACAATTTTTGCAACTTCGTTATTCCACCAATCTAATTGATCTTTATAATTAGCAACACTTGTTTGTCCGCCTTTTTTTTTGACGGATCTTGCAAATTATACATAAATTGATTCCAAAAACCACCACCTGTCATTTCATCTTGCATATCATCAATATAAGGATTGGGTAATTGAACACCAAAAGCTCGTTCGATTTCTTTATTGGCTTTATCGTAAGTATCTATTGCATTATAATATTGAGAACTTGACATTTCAAATTCTAAAGAATGATTAAATTGTGCTTTAGTTTTTTCTGAAAAACCCCAACCGCCATCATCATTAGGTAATAAACTTGGTCGTTTGAAATCAGTATTAATACGCTTTTTATTTAAAGCATTATCTTGATCGTAAAATTCCATTACTTAATTAAATCCTCTGTAATTTTTCCTAGATCAAAAACAAAAGGCTCATTAGAACCTTCGTACATTAAATATTCGTGATCAGGATTGCCGTCTTGCTGGTCAAAAATAGCAAAGACATATTTGCCAGGTGCAATTTGTTCTAAATAATATGGATCAGAATTTTTACCAAAAAGTTTATCAGGGGTAACAGACATTTCTTGTCTATTTTCTGTATCAACATAAGGTGTAGTTGTTGGCAAAGAAATACCGCCACCAGCTTTAATAATTAATTGAGTAGCAATCTCTTGTTGGTTAACATCATCAGATAAAAAAGTATCTTCAATTAAATTTTTAAAATCTTTTTCAGTTTCTATTTCTGTTCTAGGAAAGTTTGTTGGTAAGGCAATTTGTTTTCCATTAAAGGTAATCATTCCTCCATAAATTAATTTATCGCCATTATAAGTTGCACCAATAGATTCATTTATAATTTGATTAATTTTATTTTTAAAATCTGTTTTTCGCAGCATAGATTTAACATCCATTTGGGTGTCATACCAACCCTCTGCTATACCTCTTGATATAATTACATTTTCAATAGCTGTTTGTTTTGTTAATAATGTTTGCGTATTATCATTTAAACTATCTCCTATTACATCTATAAAAATTTTACCAAAATCTTGATTATTTACAAGATTTGGCATTAATTTTTGATCTTTTTTTAACATCATTCCATTAGCGATGTGCATAGCAAATTCACTGTTACCATTACTTACATGACCGCCAATTTCTGCTAGGATAGGTGCTTTGTCATGTATTTGTTTAAAGGCACTTAAAGAATGAGTGTCAAAGGTACTATGAATAGCAGATGCAAATTCAACTATTTCATCAGGACCTTGTGCATTTGTAACAATTTGATTGAAATTACTTATTTGTTCTTTTGTAAAAAATTGTATTGGTTCATCATAATATTCTGCAACAAATTCCGCTTGTTTAATTAAAGCGTTTACTTGTTCTTTAAATACTTCTGGTTCACTTGATGCAAGATTAAAATCTATTTGTGGAATATTATCAATAACACCATAGTCTAAAGCTACTCGTAACATATCATTAGGAATTCGAGTATTTTTATCTGTTTGAATTTTTTCAAAAATTTCTAATTGTAATTGTTCAATAGGTGCTATTCCAGTTGTATTATCATCATCATCTAATTTTTCATTTAAACTTTGCTTTAATAAACTAATAGCTTCTGCACCCTCCTCTTTGTTGTATGATCTAAAAGTATCAACAACATCAACAAGAGAAATCATGTTTTCAATATCCTGTACTAAAGTTGGATCAAAATAATCTTCTGTGCCAGGAATAGTTAAACCTTTTGCTTCTTCTAATAATTGATTAAGTTGTGGAAGATTGGCTCTTGATAAATTTTTTAATAATTTTTCTTCATCATTTAAAAATCCTCGTATTGCAGTTGAGCTAGCTTTTAATGATGTATTTGTTGCTCTTATTTCTTTATCTATTTTAAGTTTTGCTTTTTGTCTAAAATCAAGAACTTGATCTGTTGTTAATATTTCTGCATATTGATCTGATTCTAATTCACTTAATAATAATTGTGGATTGTCTTGTAATTTTTTTTCTGCATCATAAAATCCTATTTTATTACGGATAGCAGCAATTTGAATTTCTTTATTAAGAACAAGACCGCTTTTGTCCATTTCTAAAATAATACCATCTTCTGATAATAAATAATTTAACGCATCTTCTTTCTCTTTAGTTGTGCTACCAAAAATAGCTTTGTACGCAAATTTATCAATTTCATTTTGATACGTTACTTTTGATACTTCTAATAAATTTGTTCGTATAGATTTTTTAATTTTTAAACTTTCATTGGTTATGTAATTATTCCAATTTTCTTCAAAAATATCTCTTTCTACTTTTGTCTGTAAAGTATTTTTATGTTTATCTTTTAATTTTGTTTGTTCTTCTAACCATTTAGGTATGTCAGATAAAGTGGATGATGTTGAATATGAAATAGTAATATCATTACTTTCTAATTCTAAATTATTAGATGCAAGCGTAATATTATTTTTACGTTCTAATCTTGTTGCAGCTTCGTAAAATTTAATTTCTGAATCAGTTTCTATTTGTTTTACTTGCGTTGCAAATGCTTCATTAGCTCTATACACATCTGCTTTATTTTTATTTTTAATTTCATCAAGTTTATTTGATTTATTTAATTTTACTTTTAATTCTTGATTTTCAAAATTTAATTTGTCTTGTAATTGTTGATTTTCAAAATTTTTCTTATTGCTATATGCTTTTGTTGCAAGACCAGTTAAATTACTTGCTTGGCGTGAAAGCTCATTTAATGGACCAACCGCTGCTGCTGTTGGATTGTTAACACGAGATACTAAACCAGGTATTTTTTTTTCGGATAGTTTTTTTTCAAAAATAGGAATTTGTACCATTAAAACCTCTGTGTTCCAAATTTATTTATAAATGATAATGAGTTTTCTTTATTAATATTAATAAGAGCTTTTTGATTCTTATTAATTAAATCAATCATGTCCATTTGGTTATTAAATATTGCATCATTAATAATGCCGTTATTAATTGATTGTTGTCTGATAATTTCTGCTGCATTTTGATTTTGATTTTTAATAATTTCTGCTTGATTTGCTGCTTGTGTATCTAAAATAGATTTTTGTGCAAAAGCACCAACCATTGTACCAGCTGCACTAATGTACGATGCAGCTCTTTGGCTTCTTGCTTGATACATTGCATACTCCCCAGAACTTCTTTCTATTGCTGATTGTTCTAAGAAATCATAACTATTAACAGCCGCATCATATTCTAAACTTAATCGTTGTATTTCTGCTTCGCCAAGTTGGTATTCTAATACTTCAAGGGGTGTACCTTCCATACGAACACCAGATTTCATGTAAGCTAATTCGGTAGAAGATTGGTGTCTATCAAATGCTTGATTAAATACATCAATATTGTCTTTACCTTTTTGTAAAGCAATATCAGATTTGTTTTCTAATATTGTTGCATTACGTTCATGCATTGCTTGTTGGTAACGACCAGCTTTCATTGCTGCATTACCAGCCATAATTTGACTACCAGCATTAACGCCAGCACCTATTAACATTGCTGTGCCAGGATCGTAATTTATATTTGTAAAAGCAAAACTATCATCAGGAGCGCCAGGTGTTTTAATCATTTACCCTCGCATATCTGTAATAATCTTCATTGTTTTGATATTTCTTCATTAATCCCTCGTTACTCATTCCAAGCCAAGCACCAAAGCGTTGTCCTAAAATAAAATCTTTTTTTATTGCTGTTTGTAGTCGTATAATTTTGTATTCTGTAATTAAAACTTCCATGCCTTTTTTAATTACTTTAGCACCACCTAATTTATTATCCCAAATTAAATTAGATGCCATAACCCATCCCTCATACACACCATCCCAAATAGGAACGATGCCACCTGAACAAATAATCTCATTATTTTTAACAGCTGTAAAAGACATACTTTCAATTTCTAAGCCGTTTAAATATTCATGCCAGGAACTATCTATTTCTGTTAACGGATCATTCATCATGGATGTAACCATGTGATGTGCGTGTTCTTTTTTAAATTCTATTAATTCTAAATTAGCCGTCATTAACAGTTATACGAGGATAAGCTGATAAGAGAGTTAATGGTAATGGTTGTGTTTGACGAACAAAAACAAATCCATCCGTATTAAAATCATCCCTAAATTCAACTTCTTTATCTCCTGTAAAAAGAGGAACGGCTTGATCCATCGCTGCTGCACTAGAACGAAAAGGTATTCTTTCCATGTTATCTAAGTTTGGTCCAACCTCAACACCCACAGTTTCGTGTAAACGTAATGTTACTTCGTGTATGCGTTTGTCTTTTGATTGTGATGTGCCACCCTCTCCTTGTAATTCTACTCGCATGGTTTGTAGTAAAGATGTATAATTTAATCCTACATGAACTTTTGTTGATGATCTATCTAAAGTTATAGATCCACCACTTACAGTTTTATTTGGATGCGTAGCTCCATTAGCTAGTATCGTTACTGATTGACCTTCTAAATGATCTAGTCCTGATAATGTTGTTGTTGCACCACCACTATATGTTAATCCACTATCAACAAAAAAAGCATCATTTTGATCTGTACCATAATCAAACAAACTTAAATATTCTACATAGCGTCTTGTAGCTCCATTAATAGTACGTTTAACAATAACATAAAATTCATCTTCGTTATTATCAGTTGGCACACTAGCCACACTTTCAACAACAGCTTGACCTGAACCAAAAACACCACCTAAAATATGACGATGCCATCCAATAACACTTTCTGCTCTTGCATAAGTAAAACCAAGTAATGTACCATCGCCACGAACACACCATAAAATACTATCTGGCTCTTGTTGGTATGCCATTTCTGTAACGCCATTTTCTGTAATGTGTTCAGATAACAATGTCATATCAGTTGCTTGATATTGGTCGATGTTTAAATTGTATGTTAGCTCTCGTATTTTTCTTTTTGCTCGTTGAACAAACATAGTAACATTTTCAATTTGTACCGCATCAATATTAGCTGCACCATAACTTGATTGTTTTTGTATTTGCACATTACTAGGCGTTAAAGGTTGTGTTGTGCCAGATGCACTAACAACAAATTCGCCACCTACTGTACCAACAATCAATGATCGTTGTGCTGACATATATTTTATTGCATTAACTTTATTAGACGCAATAGTGTAAACCATTGCATCATTATCTGTTGTACCAGTTGTAAAATTTTCTAATGATCCACCTTTACTAAACCACAATGTTTGTGGATTTTTATTTGAACCACCAAAAACTAATCGTTGTTCAAAAAATGTAACTGTACTAGGAAAATAATCTGTTGCTACATTAAGAATTGGATTTGTTAATTTAGTTACAACATCAGAACCACCAGCAGAAAATGTACCATAGCTGCTAGTGTCTAAATTTGTACCATCAGAATCTTGTAATTCAAATCGTGTATCAGGTCCAGTTACAGTACCAGCAGAACTATACGCTGTATAACCAGATGTATTTAAACTAGAACCAACAGCGTCAGCTAATTGAAACGTTGTTGACGAAGGAACAGATTTAACTGTGTAAGTATTGCCATTTAACTGTGTCATTCCTTTGACATTAGTTATTTGAACATCATCCCCAACAGCCAAGTTATGTGCAGCCGATGTTGTTACAACACCAGGGGTTGCTTGTGTAATACCAGTTATTGTAGATGTATTTAAAATTTCTCCAACAGTATAAACATTTCCGTTTAATTGTGTCATACCACCAATGCTACTAAAAGTAACAAAGTCACCTACAAGTAAACCATGATTAGTTGATGTCGTTACCACACCTGGATTTGCTTTTGTAACAGCACTTACTGTTAAATCAGTTGCCGTTGTTAATGCTGGCGATGTTAAAGACCACGATGTATGTCCTGATCGTGATAATTTTCTTATCGCATAACTTGGATGAACCAAATACATAATATCCGCACTTTGAGCAAATTTAATTGTTGGTACATCTGCCGTTGTGTATGGCGATGCAATTTCATAAATTTTATTGACTACACCACCAGAAGAATATGCTGTGAAAGACGATGAATTAATATCTGTGCCATCAACAGTTTGTAATTCAAAAGTATTTGTTGTTTTATCGGCAACCTTAAATGTTTTACCATTTAATTCTGTCATTCCTACTACGCTAGAAATAATAACATGATCGCCATTAGAATACCCATGACTATTTGATGTTATTACTACTGGGTTAGCTTGTGTTGCTCCACTAATAGTTTTATCGCCTTCTGTTATAATACCATTGTCTTTAAAAAATCGAATATAAGAATTACCAAATTCTAAAATATATGTTTGTGTCGTAGAAAATTCAAAAGGTATTAATCGTGTTTGTGCTGAACTTGTTTTTACTTCATGCACAAATTTTGTACCTGGTCGTCTTGATGCTGCACCATGAGGATGCACAACCATATTTTCTAATGTTTTACATCCATTAAAATATTTACCTAAATCTGTACGACCATCTAATCGTGGCGATAATTCGCCAGCTGTAAAATTAGTAAAGGCGACAGTTGTTTTAGCCATTAGTACCTCGAGTTAATAAATGTGCTTGCATCTAAACTATCTGCTGTACCTTCGGTTGCATCAACAAAACGAGCTTCTCGTAATTTTTCATTATACATGTCGTTAAGTTGTCCAGCTAAAGATGTTGAAGATGTAATTGCATAACATAGTTCTGCTGCTAATTTAGATGCGATTGTTTCAATTAATAACGTATCGTATTCATTTGGATCTGTTACTTTAGAAATATAAATTAAATAAATTGTTGCTTCGTCTGTTAATAATTTTCTTTGTTCAATTTTAAATTTTATTCCAGCATCTAAGTCAGATGATGTGCCGTCATTATATCCGCCTACTTTTAAAACACGCAAACAATCAGATGGTAAGGTATATTGATTTGTATATTCATGTGTTGGCGTATTTGTATCTTGTGCTAATTCAACACGCTTAATTAAACAATTCCATGTATGTGATCTAAATATTCCATCACGCACAGATTCATAACGTTGGTTTAACAACCTTGCGTTTTTACTATCCTCGGTCAAGGATGTAATATTACTTCCCCCCAACATATTTAATGCGGAGTTACAAATTTCTACTTCTGATGCCATTTACTTTTTCTTTTTTGGAAATCCAGCTTTCATATTTGCATATGCTTTTGGACTTACTGTTGATTTAGATTTTGGTCTCGATGTACCAGCTTTTTTTCTTGCGTTCATGTTTGCGTATAAACCTTTTTTAGCCATTGTTTCTCCTATGAAAAAAAAGGGGGGAATAATCCCCCCATAATATTTATTGAGTATAGTAAACCCAGAAATAAATTGTACCTGTGATGGAAGCACCACCAGTAGTAATTTTTAAATCTGTAGAATCTGATACTTTATATCCTAAACCAGCAACAGCCGTGTTAGCAGCTGTTGAGCCAGCTAACATTGATTGTGCTTGTCCAGCAGCGTTCCATGTGCCTACTGCAGCAAGGTATCTGTCATCATCATCAGCATCCCCAACTTTTAAAGTTGAAGAACCACCAAGAGCATCACATTTCAAGACTACATCATGAATTGTTGCACCAGCTGGTATTCTGCCGATAGTAATGTCTGAACCACTTGCTAAAGAAGATGCTTCATAGGTATCGTGCCAAACCATCATAGGCGATAGGTTACCCCCACCACTCATAACGCTAGGATCAGCATCAAGATTTGTTATTGCAACACTTTTTACACTAGCCATATCTCAACCCTCCTATTCGTTACAAGCGATTTCAACAACTTTTTCTTCTTCCATACGAGTTGCACCTAAGTCCATGCAATAATATACTTGTGTAGAATAAGATTTGTCGTCTCTTTCACTTATTTTAGCGGTTACATCTTTACCAATACCCAACTTGATACCATCAGCTGCAAAAGCAATAACTTGTCTGCTTGGAGTTGCATCTGCTGTAAGTAAGTTAGATGTGATAAATTCAAATCCTAAGAACGAATTAATATCTCCCTGAGCTAAAGCTTTAACTGTATTAAAGTCAGAACTTTTTACTTCTGTGAGATTTAATAAATCTTCAATCTGTTCAGGAGATACAACACAGTATCTTTTTACAGATGGATCTACATCATTTTCGTCTAAGATTTTTTTTGCGGATAGTAATTTAGCAACAGTTAAACCTGCACTACCATGTACTATTTTTTGAGTAGATGGTAAAGCGGTTGACGTTCCCCCAGATACACCTGTTTTAGCTGTACCTAAAGCTGCCGCAATAATTACTGAATCCATTGCTCTCCCCATTGCTGCCGCTGCTGCTTTAGCATAAGAAGAAGTTGGATCGATTAACATACGGATTTTATCCGCATCGTCAATCAAGTCTGCCCACTCATAAGTCGCAGTAGTTAAAGCTCTACGACTATGCGGCATATCGATTTGTGGAGTTGATCCGTGTCTTGATGTTCTTAGTTGAGCTGTAGTTTTGCCGATTTGCTCAAAAAAAGATTGTTTACCTCTAATTGATTCGACATCTACTGCTGCTCTAAGTTTTGATCCCATTTGTTGGGATAACATCTGAACATTAGCGGAATATTGCTCCACAAAAGAAGTTGTTACATTTACTGACATAACAATATTTCCTTTCATAGTTTTGGTTAAATTTTGATAAATTATCTACCAAGTAGGTTTATCTACATTTTACAACTGTTAGTTGCTCTACTGTTCAGATGGTCAATAAGGATGCTTACGCACTACCCTTATAAATCAGGATGTATCATGTTATGCAAATCTGCCATTTCTTTAACGGCTGCACTATGTCCTGGATGATCTTTCAACCAGTACGGATGCTTTGTATCTGCCATGATTTTTGTCACTTCTCTTTCAGCTTCTTGTGGTGTTAATCCACCACTCTCTGTTTGTCCTGTACCTAAATTATCTTCTGAAAAATTTTCAGATAATTTACTAAGAGCTTTAATAAAGCCAGGATGATTTAATATATCACTACCATCTTGTAGTTTTACATCTTTTAAATCATTAACAAAAAATTTACCAAACACATTATTTGCTTGATTAACTTTTTTATCATACGCTAGACCAAATTCTTTGCGTAGCTCTTGTTCAGAATTAAGTTTATTTAATTCTGCTTGTTTTTGTATTTCTTCATTTCCTTGGCTTTCTAAATTACCATAGTAATCTAGTATTCCTTGTACTTGTTGAGGTAACATTCCCAACTTATGTGCATGAGAAACAAAATTTTTTACTGGTTGCGGATCTGCTCCTTCTTGTAAAGTATAATTAACATTATAATCATCAGGTGTTTCTGGCACACCTAACTTAGAAAATGTTTGCTTCCAATCATCTTCTGTAAAATTTTTATTTGGTACTGGCATTTTATCTGCACCTACCATTCGCTGTGCATGAACATAACTTTTTGCTAGTTGACCAGCGTCTTTAAAATTTTGTAACGATGCATCTGCTCGTATATCTTCTGGCAACGTATCAATAAACGATGCTTCTTGTGGTTGTTCAGTTGTTGTTTCAGATTGCACTTCTGGTGCAGTTGTCTGTTCTTCCATTTATTTTTTCTCCGTTGGTTGTGGTTTTAACATTGTTTTAATCCACAAAGTAACTGCTCGCATCCCCTCTAAGTTTGCCGATTTATACGGATCAACGTCAAAGGTAGAATTATGTATTCCAGTTCTGCTTTCTAAATCAGCTAAAACTAATGCACCCTCTTTGGTGTTAAAAGTCATTTGATATGCTTGTCGTAATTCTTTTAAAAATTTTTCTTGTTTATCCGGCATTAAGTTCCTTTAATAGCGGTGCTGCCTTTCCTCCAGCTTCCGCCATCTGTGATGCTTGATCCATTTGTGCTTGTTGCTGTTGAGCTTCCGCTTGTTGTTGTCTTATGCTCGCAACTTCTTGGTCAGATCGTAAAATTTTTCTAGGAACACCTAATACATCTGTAATATGTTTAACAAGTTTATCAGAATCTAGGTAATCCATAACTGGCATCATTTGTGCCAATGGAGAAATAATTTCTAGTGAACGTAGTATTGCTTGAACATCGCCAGTTTTTTGTGATCTTGCTAATGGCGATACATACTCAATATCAACAGCTTGACCTTGTAAAGATTCTGGTGGTTCAGGTAATAAATTTTTACGAAGAAGAATATTAAAGCATCGTGTAATTAAAGGTTGTAACATTTCTGCTTGTAGTCTGCCTAATACTGGCGACAACAACCTCATTTTTTCCTCATTACGCTGCATTACTTCTGTAGCTGTCATTCGTACATCTTGCGACATCAATAATTGGTCCACAAAGTATGCTTGGCGTATTGCTGTTCTTCGTTGTTCTTCTAAATTTAACCCAACTGGTGTGTTTGCACCTATATTTAATGGCTCAATCCTATCTCTTGTGCCAGATCGGTAATAATTTAACCCTCCTGGTTGTGTTCTAACTGGTAAAACAAAACTATCATCAGGTACTAATAATGGTGGATCAACCATCTTTTGAGCAGCTTTTATCGTTGTTTCTGACATTTTATTTAACATTTTAATGTCAGGTAACGCTGTCATGCTAGGAGAACGACCATATACTTCGCTTGATGACTTTAACCATCTAGGAATAACAAAAGGAAATTCGTTAAAACCAGATATAGTAATTATTTTTTGATCTTCGTTGTCATAATAAATCGATACATACTGCATTGATTTATTATCCATCTTATATGGATTAGATTGATCGTTAGGTTTAACACATTGGTTAATGGTTACTTCATCATACGGAGTTTTTTCGTATATTTTTAAAATTCTTTTAGATAATTTTTCGCCAAATCGTAAATACGCAGCTCTTGCTGTCATTTTAAATTCACGATGAATACTATCTACATATCCTTTATCATTTTCTGAAATATAAATTTCTTTTATGTGTCTTGTAGAAAAACGAATAAATTTTTCATCATCTTCTTCAATCATCATGCACGCAGTACCAAACGTACAAAGATCAACATACAATTCATGTATTTCTTGTTGAAAATTTGACCTATCAAGAGCAATATACATTGTTTGGGTACTAGCTTCTAACCATTCCTGACTTTCCTCATCCATGGCAAGACTTTCGTTTTTAAAACGCATACTGAACCAAGGTGTTGCAGCATTTGTTAACATTCCATGCAAGGAAGAAGATAATAGTTCCGCAGCGTGCAGAGCTGTACCATCAAAAATAAATTCTGTACGTTTATCGCCAGCTGTTCGTTGTATATTTACATCAGCTCTACGAGGTAAAACATAATCAGCGATTTCTTGCCAATGACTTTCCCAGTTTAATCGTTTACCTTTTAACTGTGCAAATTGACTACTTAATGCTTTTATATCCATATTAATTACCTATTATTTCTCCTAGTTTGTCTTTTCCTTTAGATAAACCTAGTTTTAATATTCCTAATTCGTTTCTTGTTGATGTAAATTTTTTACCTTGTTGTTTTGCATCAAAACCTAATTTGTAATCTTTGTATGCTGCATTAGGATTACTTGCGTTTACTAAATTTTTTGTAGCACTAACTCGCATTACAGTTCCTATAGGGGATGGCATTGCTAAAGATAATACAGCTGTTGTAATTCCTTTTATTTTATTTTGTTGTTCTAACATTTTGCTAGAAATAGGTACTGATGTCATTGCACCAGTTGGATCGCCACTACCCATTGCACTATTTGTAGAGCCATATTTTATTGTATTAGCATTAGAGTTTCCAATTACGGATCTACTTACACTTGGATCGCTAGCAGCATACAGTTTTTCTCCTTCTGATCTACTTATACGAATAAAACTACCACCTTGTTTTTTAAAATAATTACCAACCTTTACTATATTTTTATTAACCATAGCATCATCAGTAAATTTTGATGTTTCTGATCCATACATATCTTTATCTTTACCAGTTAAATTTGTCGCTTTACCATCAACAAGACCTAATCTATTTTTAACAATTTTTACAATTTCATTAGATTGTTGTTTATTAGAATTATCTCTTCTTTCTTGTCTATCTTTACTGCGTGTACTTGTTGCTGCTCCCATACTATCCGCCTAATAATGTTTTCTTTTGTATTTCAGCTTCGCTTGTATCGCCTTGATTTCCAGTTAAAATTGTTTCGGTGTACCCTTCTTTTTTAACTTTCATCATTTCACGAATTTTATTTTTTTGTGTTTGATCTAGGTTTTGTTTAATTACTGGTGGCAATTCTGGTGGATCTGGTATTGGCGGTGGAGCTGGTGGTTTTGGTGCTAAAAATCCCATTGTCTTAATTCCTTATATCTAGGGGGTTGTAGTTTGTGCCTTGTGCAAATTTTTCTAATCGTCTGTTTTCGTTTAAATCTAATTCTTGTATTGCAACTGCACACGTTCGCCACGCATCTGCATAATGCGAGGAATGATCGTGTACTGGTTTTGAAAATATACGCTGTTTATCTATCCACTTTCTGTGATACCATTTCATTGCATCCAAGAAAGGTTTGCAATTAGACCTATCAATGTAGGTTTTTGCTAATAAAATCTGACCAGCGTGAATACCATCTTCTATCGATATTTTTGGACACACCTTAATTGGTCGCATCCCCATCGAGTAGGCATATTCTTTTCTTGTATGTCCAGTTGATAGTTCTCGCTGCTCTATATCATGCGGAAAAACATAATTACGGATATTGTATTCTGTTTTCTTAATATAGTCGGCATAAAAGTCCAGACTTTTATTGCTATCAGCATAACAATCAACAATGAACAATGCTCGACCAATTTGTTGTACAAATAAAATTACAGTTTGATCACTTATTCCTAAATCAAAATAACAATCTACTGGGTAACCAGGATCATATGGATAATGAGAAATTTTTTTATCATCTTCCATTTTAGAAATTATTTTTCCGTAAATTGACCCTGATATATTTGCTGTCCAAGAACATTCAAATTCTTGTTGGTATTGATCCTCCGTCATCAGCTTTCTTGCCGATTCTAATTCTTCTTTTGGTACTAAGTCAGTTTCACTAGCTTTGAATATACAAGTGTACCAATCAGGTAATGATTTTGCTTCTTCAAACAAATCATAAAACAAGTTCATACCTTGTGGCGTTCCTATAAAACAACATTTTCCAAGACGATCAGAAATAGCTGGTCTAATTACTTCCGCAAACATTCTGCTATCCATCTGTGCATATTCATCACAAACAACAAAATCAAAAAATTGTCCACGACTAGCATCAGGATTTTCTGCTCCAAACAATGTTATTCTAGCACCATTAGGAAAATCGGCACGCAGCTCTGTTTCATTAAACTTCATTCCAGGAATAACCCTAGAAAATTCTTTTAAATAATCCCAAGCGATTAGTTTTGCTTGCACCCTTGTTGGAGAAAAGAACGCACCACGAAAATTCTTTTGTTTTGATGTTAATGCTTCTTTAATTAAATGGTTTATTGCAAAAACTGTTTTACCTCCTCGCCTGTGCATGACGCACACGGCAAACCTGTATTGCTTTAGTTTTTCGTGCAGCTCTAATTGTTGAGGTCTTGGCTTGTACGCAATTTTAATTATTTTCATACTTCATTTCCCCATTGTTTAGCCATAGCTTCAGCAATACCTTCATAAAATCTACTTCTAACTTTACCTCTTATATCACTTGGTAATTTGAATGTTTCATAATGATGCCTACTCATTTTATAGCCATTTATATTAATAATGTCTGGTTCTACAATTTTTGTTGGTTTTAAATTTGGTAAATTTTTAAGCCATAAACAAGTTTTTTTAGATACATCATGTCCAAATTGATAAGGTTGTATAATTTGATTTGGCTTTTTAATTTTTGTTGAAATTACACTCACTGGATTTTCTAATGCTATTTTTTCAATAGGTGCATTTAATAATTTTTTTACAAAATCTAATGCTTCAATTTGTAATGACCAAGGTTTTTTTCCTTCTGTAAACCATCTAGCACCACTTACTGCTAAATGCGTACAAGGAGGATGAGCAATCATTAAATCCCAACCTTTATCTAAATGTTTTAAAATATCATCTTGAATATGGTTACCGGGTATTTCTGTTGGTAAAATATCACAACTCCATGCGTCATGACCTTTTTTTTCAAATGCTGATCTTACAATGCCTGAATATTCACAAGCTACTAATATTTTAATGTTATATCTATCTTTGGTAAAATTATTAACTAATGTATTGTATCATTTACCGCAGATACCTCTGGTATGTTAAGTGCCGCAATTACAAATTTAGCTGCTTCAAGTGCATCCTCTTTATTTGCAAAATTTTTTAATTCTATTGTTACAGTATTATTGGTTTCGTTAAATAATACTGCAGCAACAATGTCTGTGTCCATGAGTGTCTAAATCTCCCATCATAATATATAAAACCCCTCAGATAAATCTGGCGTGTATCGAGCTCGGATATATTCATATTTCAATAATAAAAAGCCATAAGCAAATCAATATAGGTCAATGACCTATTACTCTTTGTTGTATTGCTTAGTTAATTGTTTTCTTGTCAGTTATCTTGTCAGTTGCTTGGTCTTTATTGCTCGAACTTCTTAACGTGCGTGCGGAACCTGGCTCTTTATGTTCCGAAGAACCATCATCCCATACTATTTTAATTAATGGATCTCCAACATTCTCAACAGTTTGCTTATCTCCAAACACGCTGACCAATTTACTAGCCATCCAACGTGCATGAAATAACCGCTCTCTTAATAACTGTACCTTTGTTGGTTCCGTGTCCTGGTCTAACATATCTTGCATTTTATCAAGCCAAACCATTGCACCGGTACGCCTGGCGTCAAGTAATTGCTCTTTAAACTTCTGATCCTGTTTCATCCATGTATGAACTGTTGTTAACCCTGGCATATCTTTGGCTCTGCAAACTTGCGTCAAGGTTGTGCCAAGCTCTACCGCTTCAATTATTCGTTTGTATGTATTCTCTGATTTCTTCATATGTTTTATTTTTATACTGTCTTAGGTTTTGTAATGCTCTTATTTTGCCGTCAATAGATACTGGACCAAATGATAAGCCGCCATGCATCCGGCATATGTAATGACCATTTTTTTTTAATATCCCTTTGGCTCTGCATTGCCTTCCATATCTCTTGGTCATTGCTTCACATTGGACTTTTTTACTCGGTCTGCCTACCATTTTAAAAAACTTTCTTTTTTATAAATTATTTGTTTGATAGTATATATTATTAGTATATATATATTATTAATATATATAAGGGAGTTATTATGAATTTATCTAATATATTATTTTACATGATGGTTGGAACGGTTCCAACTATCACATTAATTTTAATCTTTGTTCAATAGTTATGAATATTACTATTGTAGAAATTAAAGCTCGCAAAATAAAAGGGTTAATATCTTTTATTGGTCGTAGAGTTTTTATTGATGGCAAGAAATTGCCGTCAACACCTGGACGCAACTATCCAGCGGAATGGTCCGAAGATTTCACAATCAAAGTTGCTCAAAAACATTTTAAACAAGGAGCATATTTAAAATGAATGAACCTATTAGAAATAGATTAGAAACTAAATACAATAAACCTGTTGGCATTAAAGATAATGAAATTTACTTCTTAGAAGAAACTTTTGATTATCAAGATGGTTTTAAAGGTGTTGTTGGTTTTAGTTTAAGACCTTTAACCAGGATCGAAGTTGAAGATCGAAACGATAACAACGAAGCCATAGAATATTATAGAGATATATGGGTTGAAACAGTAAAATCAGGCAAAACGGATCAAGGTCTTGAAGATTTTGCTAGTGATTGCCAAGATGATGAATATGGAGATTATCCAGGACATGATACATCTTATGAAGAACACTACGAAGAAGCAAAAAAACACTTTGATTTTGATGTTTCAAGTTTCGAGTGTGGCTCTGGTGGTCGTTGTTTTGATCTTAAATTATTGAACTCATTTGATAAGGTTATAGATCAAGATTTAATCAATATAATTAAAAATTTCGAAAATGCTTAAATTTATATTTATAGCAGCACTTCTCGAATTAGCGGTATTTTTACCGCTAGTTTATTTAATCAATAACTACTAGGAGTTTAAAAAATGATGACTAAAGAACAATACATTGAAGATCAAATACAAGGAGCTTTAGAGGATATAAAATACACTAAACAAATTTTAAAAGAGTATTTTACAAACCAAGTCAAAACTATGACCAATGGACAGTTTAAAGACCATTTAGAAGAATTAAACCTACTAGATTAATTAAACTAAAAAAAGGAGCTTAAAAAATGATTATTTGCACTATGCACGAAAATTCACGCTGTAATTATAGTATTAGTTTAGATTATGAAACTTTGCTTTTTACTAGCTCAGGATATTGCAGAAAAGGAAAAAGTTTTAAAATTATATTTCCTAAAGGCACAAGCTACGAACAAGCAAGAGATCAAACCGAAAAACGATATTTTATATAAATCCGACTAAAACCCTCTTTTATAAGGGGGTTTATTTTATCATATAATAGTATATACCTCCACTATGACATCTAAGCAGCTAGCAGCATTTTTAAAAAAACACCGACTAACACAAGGCGACCTTTGTAGAATTTACTTTGGAACATCAGAAGTTAATGATAGAAATGTAATTTGGCGTTGGGTTAATGGACCAACAAAGCCGCCAAGAAACCTGGAACAACATTTAAAATATTATATGATTGCAAAAGAGAACGACAAAGCCGACTAAATCTCAATTATATTTATTTATTAGCACTATTCTGTCAATCATGTCACTAATTTTTTTAGTGTTTTGATGTAGTTGCAGCCACAAACGAATATACATTATTTCCTCAATCCATATTGTTTTAACTTTTCTACGATCAACACCGACAAAGCGTGCTATCCTGGAAAAAGGAATTTTCTTTGCTCTGCTCCATATAATTCTCTTAACTTGTAGATCCTCAACAACCTCACGCAATAAAGTTGATGCTATCCACCACCGACTAATATCCTTTGATGATGGTTTAATAACAAAGGTAGCGTCATTCCAAGAATGTTTATACATCTTTTCTTGTTTAACCTCTTGCCAGGATGCTGTGGTCTTTTGTTTTTTAATAGCTCTAGGAAGTCTTTTATCGGTTAGTGCTGCTTGTTCAAATAGGTTTATTATATCTTGATCTGTAATTATAGGCATTGAAGATGTTTAGCAATTTGTTCAGCTCGCACCTTGTCATTCCAATTCTTACTTTTTCTTAATTTAAGCCATTCCTCTGCTAAATCACTATTACCAGTTTTATTTAATATTCTTTGATAGGTTCTGTCATCCGATGAATACTTCTGTGAAATACCATTAACAACAGCTTTGTAATTGGCATTAGTATTCTTTGCTACCCTACTAATTAAATTTTGAACACTAGATTTATTAATAGATTCTTTGGTAGATTGGTCGGACATATCTGTCCTGATATTTGTGACAATACTGTCCTGTGTCTTGGACAAAACTGTCCGCTGTTCATAATTGATTTGATAAGTAGTAGCACGACCTGGAGAACCTTTTTTTAATTTAATCACATAATTTTGTTCAATAAGGTTATCAATACCTCGTCTTACAGACCTCTCACATAGGTTTGTATCAGCCGATAACCTCATATGACTTGGAAACAACGCCTTAGTAGTGCTATTTTCACGATTAAGTAAAAAATACATAACTCTAAGTGCAGATGGATTAAGACTATTATCCGCCATTACTTCTTTTAATAATTGCCATCGTTTAAGGAGCATAATTCTTGTAATAAATAATGGTTGTATGATCTTTGTTTAAAAACCGACCAATTTGGTTCATTGATTTATTTAATTCTTTTAAACACCTTTTTGTAAATTCAATCCTTGCAGCTACAAAATGTCTAGTTCTTGCTTTTGATTGTAAATCTTTTAATTCAATTTCATGTTTTCTGCATATTTGATAAGCTATATCCAACATACCACCTTTAATAAAAGCCGTATTTGGTATTAAAAAATTACTTGCTAAATCTTTTAATATAATAATTTCTTTATTTGTTAATTCTATTTTAGACATGCATCCATCCATTTCTTTAAATCAGGGTTATCTCGTAGTATTTGAACAGTAGAATGGGAGAAAGCATTGACGATTATCTCCTCCTCTGCTGCTTTTAAAAGGTGCTGGTCAAAGATAACATGGTCCAGTTCATGTAAAACAAGCAACAATGAGTAAGAATTTTGGCGTTCTACAATGTTTTTATCTAAAATAATGGTTTGTTTTGAGCCGTCATAACTTCCCTCATCCTCGGAAATATCAACTAATCCGTCTATTAACTGGACAGAAATGTCCACCGATCCGACTTTTATCTTATTGGGTAAAGAAATCGTTTGCTGTAACTTTGCCATTTGTTGCCTTTAAGATCATGTCTAAATGATGTTTTCGTGGATAAGAGCTACCATCTAGCCATCGTTGTACTAATCTCGCAGGATTTTTTGACGTATTGACACCTATTTTATTCGCTAATTCAGACAAGGTATTTATGTTTTTTAAGGTTTTCCATTCTTGTAAAGTCATATTAGCAATAGTTTCTATACAACTTAGCATTATTTGCAAATAAAAAATAAATAGTTTGCAAAATTAAACAATAGCATTTAAAGCTAATCGGCATATGGTTAGTGCAATAATGAATGATAAGATTAAAGATGCTATTAAAGCTGCTGGTATGCAACAAAAAGAAGTTGCAAAACGAATTGGCATAAATGAAATACATTTTAGTAAAGTATTAAATAAAAGAGTTTCATTAACACCACAGATGGCAGAGAAGTTATCTAATATTAAAGAGTTACAGTTAGAAAAAAAAGAATTATTATTTCCAAGTTTAGATTTAGAAATAGCTGGTCAATTTTGGTCTGGTACAAAAGTTGAAATGTTTAAATTTGATAGACCTATTCTCAAAATTCCTAGTGCTATTGCTCCAGGATCTTATGGAATAAATTTTAGAGCTAATAAAGATGTAGATACAAATTACTCTTTAAATTTTAATCAAGGTATAATTTATGTATTTAATTCTTATTGGCAAAAAAATAATAAAATTGATCCATTGTGTTTTAAAAGTGTTGCGATGATAGAAAGAGATAATGGAGATTTAGCAATTGGTTGGATTTCAGAGCCAGATTCTAAAAATAAATTTTATTTTACTACACTTCATTCAACAATTACCATGCACATTAAAGTTAAGTGGGCAGCAATATGTTCTGGTACAGTTAATCTTAAAGCATTGCCAGATATTGATGAAAACGAGAGTATGCACATAGAATAGACATTTTTTGCAAACTATTTGACATAACTTAATAATTAATGCTAATACTGTTCCTTATATGTTCAGGTACAGTTTATGAATGGTTTTGGTGCTGTTCCAAATTATTATTTAAACGCTGGTTTAGATCATTTTTCATCTAGCCAGGACAATAAAGCTATTGATGTTTGGTGGTGGTTGTATGTTTTAAACAATCAAGAATACAGACGTAGAAAAAAACCAAATCCTAACATGATAGGCGGTAATGCGGTCCAGGGAGATCGTGAGAGGTCTTATGTTAATCAAGATGACCAAACTATAACAATAGAACCATTTGGCGTAGGAGCATACATATTTCATGGTTATACAGAAAAGAAAGCAATTGATAGTGCATTACAATATTTAGACGATAAGCAGCATTTGTATGATGGTGCAGAACTAGATCATTTTTTTATTGTAAGAGATCGTACACCGCTTTGTATTCAACATTTAATACAAGCATTAAAACAAATTAAACTTCCTGATGTTAATAAAATTACAACAGAAACGTATTGTGAATACCAACACCCAGACATAGAAATTACTACCATAGGTAGAACGGATTTAATTTTTACGGAATGGAAACGAGTATTAGAAATAAAAACAAAATGGTTTGCTCCTGATAAAAAAGGAGAAAAAGATAAACATGGTAAAATAAAAGTTAAAAATAGATATTTACCTTCAACACCAGAATTTAGTCATGTGCTGCAAACAGCATTTTATTGGAAAGCTACTGGATTAGAGCCGTACATTATTTATGCAAGCGGTAAACCTTTAACAAAGAAAGATGAAGTAGGTTTTAAAATATTTACGGCACAAAATTGTCAAGATTTGCAGCCAGAAAATTTAAACAGAATGTTGGCGTTCCAACGAAGAACACAATTACAAAGACAAAACATTTTAAAATTACAATCTGATTTAGGTTTAAATTTAGAACAATGCACAAAGTATGTGCCATCAGATTTTTCTAATTTTATGTGGAGAGATTACAGTAGCGAGGAACTAAGGGAGATAGAAAAATTATGGGAATAAAAGATACATATTACATAGGTAAAGGAAAAATAATTTGTAGCTGGAGTACCTGGCAAAATATGGATCGTGAATTAGCGATAAAAAAAGAATGTCAGGAAAGAAAAAAAAATCCACCTAAGTTAGATCCATTACAAAAAAAATTATTAGCAATGACATTAGTGGATGTAACATGAGTATAGACTTTAATAAGACACTAGCTGCTGCAACTTTAGAATTAGCAAACATTGATAAAAAATTAAAAGTATCAACTAAAGGAACAAAAAAATACACAATGGTTGCGGATCGTATTCGTATATTTAGAAAACATTTTGGTGTGGATGCACAAATAGATACGACACAAACATTTGATGAAAATTATGTGCGTTCTGAAACAACAATTTCTGTTGGTGGCGATAGAGTTGCCAATGGTATAGCGGAAGAAGATAGACGCTTTGGACCAGTTAATAAAACTTCTGCTGCTGAAAATGCAGAAACTTCTTCTATTGGTCGTGCTTTATCTAATTTAGGATTGCAAGGTGGGGAATATCCATCAGGCGATGAATTATTAATAGCCATCAAACAACAAGAAAAAGAGTTTCCAGCGAAAAACAATGTTTATTCACAAGCTGGAAAACCTGATGATGCAAGTGGTAGTAGAAATAAGTCTACTGCTGCAAGCTCGCAACATCATCAGGATCTACCGCCAGGGTGGGATGCAATGGATTTAGTAACACAAATCCAAAAATTTTCCTCCGTCATAGAAAATGCAAGTCATCCTGGTCAAGTAGATAAACTAAAAACACCTTATGAACCTTGGTTTAAAAAACAAGGTCGTGAAGTGCAAAAACAATTAATTGATAAACTTGCAAGTGTAAGGGAAGGAATATTAAATGCCAAAAATTAATTTAACATTATATCCAGGCAAAGAGCTTAAAGAAATGCTGGATGCACACATGGATAGTGGTAAAAAATATCCAATAGGAGCTTCATTATCTTTTGAAGATGATAAAGATAAATCAGGATTTACTTTTTTTGATGAAGTAACTTTTCCAGCCAATACTAAAGTTGGTCTTACTGCCTGGGCTGGAAAAAATAAAAATGAAAAAACTATCTTAAATGTTTCGATAGAAGATTTTGAAACAGATTATGGTAAGTTTATGGAACGAGCTTCTAAGAAAAAAGAATCATCAGATTCTAGCTTTGATAAATTTTAATGCATTTAACTCCCATATCATTGTTAGATACTGTTGCGGTTGGTAAGATATTATTTCAAAACCAGCCGCAGCTTTCAGATAAAGCATTAAAAGAACGTGTACATCGTATGCGTATTAGAGAAGAATTACCCATGAAAAAAATTGGTAAAACTTTTTTAATATCGTATCAAAAATTACAACAATGGGTGCAAGAGAAAGACCTATGACAGATTTGTCCGCTAAAGAATTAATAACAATACCTGATGAAATGGCAAAAGATCCATTAGTCAAAAAGATTTGTGAGAAAATGATTAATCGGTCCAACATGGGTATTAAAAAATATGGCAACACCATGGCTGGTGCTAATTATGGTTTGATTTCAGGAATAGATAACGCAATAGAAGAAGCTCTTGATCTAGCGGTGTACCTGGAAGATGTAAAAATTAAATTAATTAATATCAGAGATAAATATAAAAATGTCTGATGAACTAGAGAAAGAATTACGGAAATTAAAAAAAGAAAAAAAATTAAATGACGAATTTATGATGAAATTATTGACAGACAAAACAGATGAGAATTTTAAGTTGCGACAAGAATTAGAAAAAATAAAGCAACATGACAAGAAAACAATCTGAATTATTTAAGTACATAAAAACCTACATACAACAAAACGATTTTTCTCCATCATATGATGAAATGATGAAAGCTGTTAATTTAAAAAGTAAATCAGGTATTCATCGTTTAGTTACATCCTTAGAAAAACAAAAAAAAATAAAAAGAATTAAATATTCTGCCAGGACAGTTGAGGTAGATAATGGCTAGAGAGTGGTATTCTGATTTAAAACAAGAGCCGTACAGTAAATGGCATCGTAAGTTTGAGGGTATTGCCATGATTGATGTTGATAGTGTTGAGGTATGTAAGCATTGTTATAAACCCCTGGCATTTGTAGAACTGGCAAAAGATACTGGTCAAAAATTTAAAGCATATACATTAACTAAAAAATTAGCGTTAAAATTTGATGTACCTGGATTTGTTGTTTTTTATAAAGTTGATGAAAACAATGAGATAATTAGATTTAGAGTAAAAAGAATAGCTAGGACAGTTGGTATGCTGCATGAAAATGTAAAACCTGAAAAATGGTTGGCGTATTTACAACAACTGCAGCAAGAGCATTTAAAAGAATGTGAAGTAATACACGATGAAAATGAATCGTATGGTGGTACTATTTAACTGGCTCCCAGGACTGGACTCGAACCAGTGACCTTCTGATTAACAGTCAGACGCACTACCATTGTGCTACCTGGGAACGCAAAAAGCTATATAGAATAATTTGCTATATTGTAAAATTATTTATTATTAATTTACGCCTATTACTCATAAGGTTTTTTTACCATCGCTGAATGTATCGCTGACAAACATATAGTTTTTCCCAGTTTTCTGCCATTGGTAATAGTCTGTTAACCGATTTTTTTATTTTTTTCCGTTGTTTTCTGCAATATGATAACCCATAGAAACCCACACAATACATAGGAAACTTGCCATTTCTTATATACCAACTGACAAAATCGCTGACAACCCAATCGCTGACAAGATTAATTTTGTCAATGATTTATCTTTTTTTAAATAGAATAAAATGCTAAGAGTATATACAATAAATTATATTATATATGGAATACAAACTTACAAATATTACACCTTGGGGAGACAGATATTATTTTGAAATCAAGACATTTGATTATGTTGATGATGAATTTAGGAAAATAGAAACAGAAAGAATAGCCACAAAAAAATCTAGTTTTCCTCGTAATATAGAGGAATTGGCAAAAGAAAAGGAACGTATAGAAAAGTCTATAAAAAACGGCACTTATGGGAAACAAGATACATTAGAAGTTTTATATAAAGATTGGAAGAAACACCTGGAACAAATACAACATGGTCCTGAAGAAGAAACTATTAAAAATTATAAGTATGATGCTGAACAATTATGGAGAATAAAAATAGATAACAAATCTATTAAAGACAGATTGCTAAAAGATTTCGATGTAAAAGTAACTTCTAGTATTGGAAAAGAAATGAACAAACTATTAACACCACGATACAATAGAGAGAGTTTTAAATTATTAGGTAGGTTATTTAAGTATGCAGCAGAAGAACAGCGAGGAATAATATTTAATTATTGCGATCAAGTGGATAGAAATGAATTTAAAAGAATATTAAAAAAACATGAAGATAACAAAGAAGATCCTATTATTGTTCAAGGTGGTTATAAAAAAGCATTACAAAAATTAGGAAAATTATGTGATGTTTTTAAAATACGCAATTATAATGCATATGTATTAATAAGATTAATGAGAGAATTAGGGGGAAGATTTGGCGAGATTATTCCGCTATTATTAAAAGATTTTATTATAGAAGATGGAATTGGTTATTTAGATATAAATAAAACAATTAATACTTCTAGTGGTCGATTAAAACATAAACCAAAAAGTAGAGCTGGAGATAGAGCTGTTACTTTATCAAAAGAAATGACACAGCTTCTTTGTGAATACATAGATAAAAAAAATATTACTGATCCAAACCAATTATTATTTACAACAGAAAAAGGTACTATGCTGCATCGTAATAATTTTGTGAATAGAGTATTAAATAAATATAATAAGGAGATTGGTATAATAGGAAACATAACACCACATAGTTTTAGGGTGTTTGTTATTACTTTAAAAGAATACTTGGAAGAAAATAAACAAGCGATGATGAGAGATCATGGTCATGCTACAAAAGAAATATCAGATAGGTATGTAAAAGGTGGCTGGAGGAACTTTGAGAAGGAACAAGAGAGAGCTGATAAAATTGCCGATTTAATGAATAATTAGGGGGGTACAATCACAAAGGAGAGGTGCTACAACCTTCTGTATGCTCAAAATACGAGCTTTTTTTTTGGCTTAAATTGGTTAAATTTACAGTTTCCACACATCCAGGTCTTTAAACCATCATTTGAATGTATTGGTGTTTTTGTACAACTTTCACAATCCGGTGGTCGATGATTTGTTTTATATTCTTCTTGTTGGGTTCGGTTTTTAGAAAAGAACCACATACCAGGAATAGTGATTATATTATTTCTTTTTGCCAAACAAACTCATTACTCCAGGTGCTGCTCTGTAACCAAGCGACACGCTGCACGCCATGTATAAAAGGTGCGTATAATATTTCGGCATATTTTCCAAGGTAGCTAGTCCAGTTTCAATGTGTGGTTGCATCCAAGGAATAAATGCACAGATAGCTGGTATCATTAATGCTAATAAAACAAATTCATCTTTCCAACTGCCTTTCATTTGATCGACAGCAGATTGTTCCCATTTTATTTTACCAGCAGCAATGTCCTCTAATCTCTTTTTTTCTGCTTTAATTGATGTGATTTTTATTTCACTTTTAATTTTTTTGGTTTCTACAAAACCTTTGACAGCATCAGCCGCTACTCCAAATAACGGCTTTGCTAATAATTGCCACATTAGAATTGTCCCCAAGCAACAACTGCTACAATAATTATAACAGCTACTACAAGAATTTTACCTCGCTTAGAAAGTCCATCCCAAAAATATTTAATCTTTTCCATGTTAGTCCTCCAACATTATTTCCGCCAATGATTTTGCTCTATTTGGCGTTTGTTTATACCAGCGACTATCGAGAAGTTGATCGTGGCACTCTTGCCATTGATGTTCCCTAGCTGCTGCAAGAGCTTTTTTAAATTTAGACAATCCAGTAGCTCCAAGCTGGAAAGCCATTTCGATAAACACACCAAATTTTTTATCAGGTAAATCCATACCTTGACATACTTTGGCTGCTCCCTCGATTGCTTTATCAAAGTCCTCGTCATATATTTTTAACCAGCCATCTTCTGTTGTTGGTACTTCTTCCCCAGGCAACATTTTATGACCTATTCCACCTGTTAAAAAACCTAAATGGTCCTTGTAAGTTTCAAGACGATAACCCTCATGTAAACGGATGCGTTCTTTAAGCTCACTTAAATTTGCATCTTCCATCTTTAAAGACATATAAAATTTGTACTCCTAATTGTTTTTGATATTTAGATTGTGTTCTTGTAATCATTGTACCTGGCTTCCAGGTCTTTCGTATTGATGCTGTTTTAACATCTATTTTTAAAACTTTTCCTGATACTCTATGTACCGCAACTAAATCTATTGGGTCCATGTCCTGTGTTTTCCAATACACAGTATAATTTTTTTCTGTCAGCCATTTAGCTGCAACAAATTCAGATTGTAAACCAACCTTTATTTTAGCATAAGACAAAACTAATCAAATAATCCCATCCACTTCGCAATGACACCTAAAACTACTCCTATAACAACCAATGCTTTTAATCCTCCAGCACCCATTGAACTAAACTTTTGTAAATCTCGTATTTGTTTTTGCATTATCTCTTGGCTTTTTAACATATGTTTTATGTCAGTACGCAATTCAGCAATCTGTTGTTCCCAAGATTCTGGCATAATGTTATTTTTTTTTAATAAGCATTGTTAAAATAATTAATAAGATAATTAAATTTAACGCACTTATGTCGTTGGTTAATAAATGACCTATACTATCTTGCATCATACTACTTCATTTGTGATAGAGGATTTTCTAAAGTTAATTTAATTCTTTTATCTATTTTTTCTTCGAGCTTAGTCATGTCATCCTTAATATCTTGGATAACTTCTTTTAACTCTTTTGCATTATTTCTAGAATCTTCTTTAACTCGTTGCTCAACATCCTCTACGATGGTTTCAATCCGTCTAACATCAGACTTTAGATCGTTCTTTAATTCTTTAGCAACATCCGCAACCAATGTTACCTCATCCATAATCATGGATAATTCTCCAGTAATCATTTCAACCTCTTGTTGAATTAAATCTATTCTTTTATCAAATCCTGATAAATCTGGTGCGGTGTATTGTTGTACTTGATCTTTCATGTCCAAGTAATCTTTGTAAAAAATAAATCCTGTCCACAAGCCACCTACTAAAGTTGATAAAATTGTTAAAATAACAAATATTTTACCACCTTTAAATTTAATACCAGCTACATCTATTTCAGCCATAATTATTCCGAAGTTACTCGCCATTGTTGTTCAATCATTTCATTCATCATTCCATCGCTACCAGCAAATAATAAATATTGTGCCATGTTATTATTAGGGATGATAGTATCTGGTAATATTGCATCAGAAAAAAATCCTTGTCTATCTAACAAAGTTTTTTGACTATCAAAAAAAGTTTTACTGTTACCTAATACTTGCATAACAATTAATGTTTTCATTTGATTGTTGGAATCATATCTTTTTTTATCATCCATTTTTTTAACAATCTTTTTTGCAGCTTTTTCTTTTGCTGTTTCTTTTTTAGGTTCTTCTTTTGGTTCTTCCTTTTTTTCTACTACTTCTTTAGGTTTTTCTTTTACTTCTTCTTGCTTACTTTCTTCTTCGGCAACTTCTTCTTGGGTTTCATTTTCTTGTTCTGGTTTAGTGTCGGTGGTATCTTCTTTTGTTTCTGTTTCGGTTTCTTGTTTAACTTCGGTGTCCATATCTGGCTCAACTTCTTCCACCACAGTATCAATTTCTGTTTCAATTTCATTAGCAATCTCTATTTCTGCAATTTGTATTTCTTCAATTTCAATTTCTACTTCTTGATAAGTTGGTTCATCTATTTCTATTGGTGTAAAATCTAATCCTTGATCTGTATTAACAATGTCATTGGCATCAAAAACATCTTCCACAAGATCAATAACATCTTCTGGTGCATCAATATTTAATGCAATAAACATTTCTACAGTAGTTATCTGTTGGGTAATAATGGTATTGATAACGTTATAAAGCACGTTGACTTGTACGGAATCAAACAAGGGTCCAACAGCAAGATTTATATCTCTACCCCCTATTTCAATAACAATAGAAGTTATGCTACCAGCAAAATCAAAACTGTTTTCATATGTTTGATAACCAGAATTTGTACCACTAGCAGATAAAACATCAGTACCAGAAAAAACATTGGTGCTGCCATCTTTACCTGTGATGTGCATATAGATAGAATCACTTGCGTCTTGTTTATCTACTTTGATGGAATAATTAGTTTGACCACCATGTTTAATATTTAAGTCTGATATATCTATAGTGTTTACAAAAGTGGTTCCCATACCACTTACGTTATTAGCACTTACACTATTACCTGATCCAGTAATCATCGCACATTTATCTGTGCCTAACTGACCGCATGAATTACCACTTGGCATTGACGCTGGTCCTTGACCACCCCAATCAATATCCATTTCTCCGTCTTTAGAAGTAACAACAAAGTCGTTATCGCTATCTAAAATATTATCAGAGTTTTCATTGGTAACTGTAGTAGTTGTAATATCGTGTGTTGTAGTTGTGATAGTTGTTATACCATCAGCTTCATGGATAATTTCTTCGGTAATAGTTTCTTGAATTATTTCTTCTATTGTTGGTGTACATAATCCAACAGTATCAGTAGAACAATCAACAGCGTAACTAGAATAAGATAGGGAAACCGATATACATAGCCATAGCAGCAATAATAAATTTCTTAAATTCTTCATTGTTATTTTCTGTTCTTGTTATTTCTACTTTATTATTACTAAATACTTTTGATCCTTCTGGTATTAAGTGTGGATTTTTTTTCCATTCGTCTAATGCGTCTGAACCAATCTTAGAAAAAATAGGCGGTGGAGTTCCAGCCATAACCATACTGTCAAACACTCTAGGATCTTGTGATAATAAACTAACAGCAGCTACTTTCATTCCCATTGAATATAAACTACGAGCAAGTTTTATACGTTCACAATTCTCATCCGTTATTGTAATTCCGCTGGCAAAACCAAGCACTTGGGTTTGAATTGCAGAACTGGCTGCCGTCTTACATACATCAGAATTATTTACTACAACACTAGGAGCATTAGCTGTAGGTGGTGTAGAATTAGTTACAACAGTAGATGATACAGTATTTGTATCAGCAGATTTTACGTCAGTTGATACA
>Ga0070747_1000142_pt1 | contig 34338 bp, 62 predicted proteins | sample VirMetDEL_Mar_31_FD_77321 | JGI IMG/M metagenome (GOLD analysis project Ga0070747, IMG submission 77321) | Aqueous microbial communities from the Delaware River and Bay under freshwater to marine salinity gradient to study organic matter... | ecosystem: Environmental > Aquatic > Marine > Coastal... | reverse complement strand
CTTTAGTGTATTCTTCCTGCCAATACCACGGTATAAAAATAGGAATAAAATCACTCTCGCCACTTTCTGCTAACTTCCACTGCTCATGAAAGAAGTTTCCCACCCCATTAGCAGTAGATTCATAAATGATTTCTGTGCCATTTGAGTTAGGGACTGTTTGCAGTATACCTTTAGCGTGTTCTGCAGCATTAGGCCAGAAAGCTACCTCTGAGCCATGAAAGAATTGGTTTGTCTGTGATCTACCAACTGACTTGTTTCCCGCTGTACCGATCTTATAGCCGCTATCTAGCTTGTTAAAATGAAGCTCTTTACTGTTGGATGCGGATAATGCGGGCTTTACTGGTTCCGGCAGGTTGTCATAGTAGCGCTTAGCCATTTCAAACAGGGTTTGGCTTGCCGCCTCTTCTTGAGTGAGAATAAAAGCTCTAACACCTTTTGAATGAGTAACACGCCATATAAACCTAGCTTCCGCATAAGTCGATACGCCTTGCTGCCTACCCTTCAGTACAATAGCGCGAACTCTGCCAGTTTCTTTTAGCTGCTTTTCTAGTATGTCGTGAATATATAATTGAGCTTTGTTTAGCTCGAAATGCTGTATCTTTTCTTTACCGCGTATCTGTAAGCAATTCTTAGCGTAAAACGTAAGGTCGTCTTTTAATCGTTTACGCTTTGCTAGCTCTATATCATTCGGCATCTAATAGATCTAACCAATCTTCATGTGGCTTAAGCTGTAATTCACCAGACATTTCAACTGCTTTTAGGTCAGGACAGAACTTACTAATCAGCTTTAACTTAGTATCCAATACGATCTTATAGCGAGTGACCATTTCTTGATCAATCACTATTTTTTCGTCTTTTATTTTATCAATTATATCAACTACATGCTGTAAATGACCCTGCGCCTGTAATTGCTCTCTTAGAGCTTCCTGCTTTACCGCTCTTAGTTTGGTATTTCTTGTGCTTGCCATGCCTCACCTCTTGCCGTATTTAAGTAACACGTAAACTTAGTTTAAAACATCAGCATTTAAATCTTCTATAAGCTGTCTTGCTTCTTCTCGATCTTCTTCTGGCGTTTGATCCTTATCGATTATCTTTTGTAATGCTTCGATAAGCTCTTTATCTGATATCTCAGCCATTAGCTTTATTTACCTTTAAGCCCTATTAATCCTGTTGCTGCCGTTCCTGTCGCCCACACTAACCTAGCCTTAACAGGAAGAATCCCAACGGGTACATTAGTAAACGTTTCAACACTGCCGTCTAATCCGGTAATCTTAATGTCCCCAGAAACGCCTACATAGATTGCATTTATTGTTGGTGTTTGCTCTAGCGTGTCGCTTGGGGTAATCGCATAAAATCCCCCTGCTGTAAATTGTAAAAATGACATAATAAAAACCTCAATTAATTAAAATATACCGATACCCATACCGATACTTATAAGCTTGCCGCCTGACCCACTTATAAAGGATGGAACCGTAAATGCCTGTATTGCTGGCACAAACTCTTCATCCGCCAGAACAAAGTAGCCGCTATTAGTTAAGTGGACACTATCGCTAAAGAACGTGCCTATTCCGGCCTCAGCCGACCCATCAATGCCAATATCGCTATTTAGGTGCAGGGAAACTACAACATCCGCGCCACCTGAATCACTTATCATGTCGGAGCAATACGTCTGTCTTGTTGCCTCTTCGCCTGCGTCATACTGAGATGAATCAGTTGCGGTTCCAAGTATAACATAAACATTTTCATCATCTTTTAGCTGTGATACATAAGTCCTAGTTCTTGTAGACCTTGTAGCGTCCCCCAATTGATTATGAAATTCAAACGTACAGAAAAGAACGGGCTTACTATAAAATGATGTGATCCATTCAGCCTCAGTACTAATAATGGCAAGCATTTGCTCGTAATCAATAGAGCCTATACCCAAATTATGCCAATAGCCATAATCTATATTTAGCTGGGTTGGTATGACAGCTTGCTGTGCAACAGTTAGGTTCTGATCGCCCGTTCCGGCGCCAACACCCGCCATCAATGAATCTCCAAGCCACGCTAATATGTAAGGTGCGCTAGCCCAAGGATAATCTATAGCTAGATCGTCATATATCTCTTTCGTTACCTCCATGCACTCTTGTGGTGTGAACGCTCTATCGATGACATAGGATGCGTAATAGTCACCAACAAAAGAACTAAACCCGCTAGATATGTTTCCTATAGCGGTATCTGTGACATTTGAAACGAGCGGTTGATAAGCGGATGTGTCAGAACCAGCGAGGCTACCATTTACCCACACGCGGCGCAAAGAACCAATTAAGCTATATGTGTCGCTGTATGTGGTGATTATTACCGCTAGCTCGTCATTAGGAATAGGTACGGTAGCTATCTTTTGACTTAGTACGGCATCGCCTATCCTTGCATCACTATTGACAAGCCTAAAACCCTTATTGCCCGTGAAAGCCCCGAAAATAGTACCGGATGTACCTGTGCCCGTGTTCTTACAAACCGTTATACAAGTTAACGTGTTCGATGATGTAGCGGTATATAGTGAGGTTAAATCTGCAGCAGTGAAGACAGCTAGGCTACTCGACCCACCAGCAAACCGTATCCCCGCGTTTCCTTGCTCGGAATCTTCTATATAGGTCGCACCACTGCAGGTATGTGTAACTGCTGAGTCTATTTGCTCTGTTAAGGAAGTTACAGGGTCGCCATCATCCAGACCTGTAATTGTACTTACCTCGTGCCTAAAAACCGATTCGTCTAGTAGTACGCCCATGAATAAACCCTTTAATATATAAAATAACAGTCAGTTGGCGTGCGGCACTCAACGGCACCGTTTGCATCTAGCTCTACATCCTTTCCGCAACATTGACAGGTACTCATAATATTATTGTCCGTTTAAATATTTAAGTAAGCCCAGAATACCATTTGCGCTTAATGCTGCAATAATTAGCGGGACTCCGCACTTAGTCATAACCCATAAAATGCCGCTTTGATTTAATTCTAGTTTTGATATTAGGATTTCTTGTCCCGATGTTAGGGTTTTTAGCTTCTCAATATCTTTACTGATTCTTATGTTCGCTTCTGCTTGATGCCTGTTATCTACAATTAACTCTCGTATTTCTATAGTTAACTCGTTAAGTGGTTTTGCCACACTGTCATTCATGGCTTGATGCATTTCAAGCTTATTTGCATCTACCTTTATGTGCAGATTTTGTATGTCGTCCTTTGTAACGGTCATAAACCCAGCTCACTATAATAATCGGAAAAGGTGCCAAGCTAAGGCAGATAGAAATTAGCTCTAGCACGTCCATATTTAATAGTAGAGAGTTTATCATAAATCACCGCAAACACTAACATCATTAAGCAGCCATGCATTATTACACTACGTTCAGTGTCAGAAAATCCATAACCCATTATAACATTGTAGTCGGACAATAAAGCCTCAAAGCCAAATACGGCATAAGCGATTAAGTGAAAAATGTACGCATCTTTTAGCATAAAAGATGATTTAGGTGACACCATGTAGAAGATATAGCAAATATACGCATAGAAAACATAAATCCAATAGGTATAAATGCCACTATAGTTCTTATGTAAGACGGTTATAGACTCAATCAATATAACGAAACTGCAGCCCAGCAACACCTCTTTCCATTTTGACCCCAGTTTGCACATAATGAAAACAGCGATAATATCAGAGGCACTCACTATTAAGCCTTAGCTTTCTTGGGTTTACTTGTTTTAGGCTTACTTGCAGCGACTCGTTTAGGCTTACTTGTTTTAGCTTTGCTTTTTACTGGATTAGATACTCGTTTTACTTTTGAGACTGGCATAAATCCCTCCTATTAATTAATGTACTTTGATTTCTCGTAAGTTCTTAACGTGCCAAGACCGAGCATACCCATTAAAACAGGTAGCATAGTTGCGGTATCTGCTTGAGGTATCTCAACACCAAAACCAGCGGCGATAGGCGACAATAAAAAATTAACTGCGAAACCAGAGACGCATACCCACCCTGTGAGTGGCCGCCATCCTGCTTGAAACCAATTACCCTTGGCCTCTTCTCGGTTTAACTCGATCTGTGCCAGCGCTATTTCTTGTGCGTGGTTATCGGCAAGAGTTGCTAAGTCATAAGCTATCTTTTGCTTAGTGTCGGCATCTGGTATGAATTTGTCGATAATACTAGTGATTGGTGAGATTAGTTTCTCGAACATAAAGCCCCCTGTTATTAAGATATTTAGAAGAGAGTCTATGTGGGGTCATAGAGAAACAGCAGAATGTCATAAGCTAGGTCGCCCCCACTCCTTTTGCGAAGACAACACTTGCTGAATCTTTTACTCTCATCTAAACAGCCTATATTATACTACTAATTAACCCTCATTTAACGCGGTAATATTAAACATGATGTATTCCGCGCCCTTTACGGTATCAGCTTTATTAATAACATAGCTGTATATCTTATTATCGTTAAACCCGTACTTCTTTTGCAATATGTCGATAAATAATTTTACTGGATTGTCTGCATCACTCTGCTTATTGCTAAAACCAAACTCTAAATGAACGCACAGCTTACCCTCTGGCACCTCTATTTTTGGCAGCAACAAAATAACATCTCTCTCATACTTCTTGTAGGTATCAGTTTTAAACCTTCGCCCCTTCCATGCTTTGTTTACCGATAGAGGTTTAATCTTTATACCGTAACCATTCATAACCCTTTTCTCTCTAAGTCTTCAATAGACATTACAACCTCGTAAGGCGGATCAAAATCACTGCCTCCCACGCTTTTTAGCCACAAGCCAGCCAATGAGCCAAACTTGTTTATAAAGCCCCTGCACGATCCTATAGTCTTTACTGTGTCGCACTCTACGCATAAAGGTATAACGAACCAATGACCGATTAAAACCTTTAGATGCTTGAAGCATGAGCCGTATACGTGATCAACTATCGAAGGAGAAGGATTACCGCAATTGATACACGGCTGATCTTTAGTCCACGCCATAAATCGCTTTTCTTCTGCGTTTGCACCTCTCGTGTTCTTTGTTGCTTTACGCTGCATTATTTATCCTATGCATTATAGTGTTATAAGGCTTTCCCTAAACAGAAGCCAGTCCACATATGAAAAACGGCTGGTTGCTTATACTCTTCGTTCTCATCACGATCAAGAGAATATTTCACCACGCTTAACCCTTTTATAAAGTCCTCGAACTCATCTCTAATATCACCCTCACAACATAACAACGGCTTAAGGTTTATATCATCAACCATAAATCACCCCTCAATGTATCGTATTATTACCCGTGAACACGCTGGATGTATTCATTGTTAAACCCGTTAATACTGCGCTATTCTCTTTTATATAATCTACAAGTAGATAAGATACAAAATCTATTGTTTGTAGTGCCATGTCGTCGTCGTCGTCAAAGCACTGAATGATTCCCTTTTCTGCTACACGCTCCAAATCAGCTAAATTGCTTGGTGTTATTTCTTTTAGTAAATCAATCATGGTAATCTCCTGCGTTAGTGTTAATACTAGAATCGTTCAATATCACCAATAGCGCAATGTTTTATTAAGTGATTGTTTTACTACGCGCCACCCCAGTGTGTTAATGAGTAGTGATTGCCATCATTAAAGCGTCCGCCCCATCGGCAAAGCTCGTTTTGCTGCTCCCACCATTCGCCTAGCTCTCTGTGACCTGCGGTATCAGCAATATAACTACCATCACGAAACAGGTTAAGATCAATAGCCAGTTTAAGTTTATGGTTTGAGCGTGATCGTCCGTATCCTTCCTTGGTTCCGTGCGTACCATGCACACGCGGGTCACGAAATAAATCGCCCCCTCGTATTTCAAACCCTAATTCGTGGGCTTTATCAATTAAGCGAGGGAGTAGCCGCATAAACAGCTCTTGTTTTTCTCCTAGTCTCATAGTGTTATCTATCCTGTGTTATGCGCTGCCAAAGCGGTATGACATAAAACCACCCCCATCCTCATCAACAATAAATCCGAGCTTATCTAGCTCGACCCTATCTTCCTCGCTAACTTTCTCGCTATCAATATCGCAAACATGTAGGCAGTCATGTTCACACCATGTAGGCCATTTTGGGTTCCCGTATTTTAGTAATATTTGCAAAGCTTTAATTAAATCTTCCATCACTTACCCCTTATCTGTGTTAATTATCTATTTCTATATCCAGAGGTGGTCGTGTCATATGCTCCCACCACTCACTACCATCATATTCTCCACGTTCAGACCATGTACCATCCGCATACCAAATATAACCGAATAGCTCTTGCCCTCCGTACCCACTATCATAATCAAAATCTAGCCGTGGCAATACTTCATTAAGACTTCCCTCTATGGCTTGTTGCGGCGTGCCGCCATAACTGCACCCAGATACTATTCGTATCAGCTCAACATCCATATCGGAAACGTGTTGCTCAAGTTCTTTCTTTGCGTTTCGCATAAATCACCTCTTAGTAGCTGTATAGTTATGAAGCTCGGCAACCTTATGTTGCTTTGCGCAAGTATTGCATACAGGGTTGTTTGTTCGCTCATGCCAGAATCTAGTGGTGTTTCTGCAGAATACGCACTTTTCATACACCCCGAAGTTTTCATACATATCTTTAGGCTCCATCTTCGTTGGTATTGTCATCATATTCACCTGTTAGTTATAAGATGCGGGTGAAGGTTGCGCTTCTTCGATAGGCGTCACCCGCTTGTTAAGCCTTGGCTTTGCTCCCTGTGCTATGTCCAAATTCTAATTAATGCTGTAACGAAAATTACCGCAACAGATAATATTAAGGTGATTGCGACAGTAAGCCCGCAAATATAACACTCACCTAAAACCTCCCTTTCTTTATCGAAAAAAATACACGTCATTGCCAAGAGAAAAAATAACCCCGCTGTATTCTGAATAGCTTCTATCATCTTCTTACCCTCTATTATGGCGGCTATTAACCGCGACTGTTGTTAGAATGGAATTGCGTCTATGGCGACAGACTGAGAAAGCAAACGCGCCTCCCCTACAGCCTCCTCAACGGCCTGTGCTGACTCAGAAGCGTTGTATTTTGCTACACGAGCAACATCTTCTTTAATCAATTCAAAAATAGACCCAACAGTTTTGCTTGAAAGCTTCACCTCAATTTTTCCGTGGTCGCCTTTCATCTGGACTAGTCCAACTAGCATATTAGGGTAATTGTCATCATAAGATGCTTTTCTTTCAATGCTTAAATTATCAATTTTCATGCTTATCTCCTTTGTTGTTACTTCCGCTGATAATCATTTGGGTGTGGCGCTTGATATTGCTGCGGAGGCGGCGGAGCTTGGTATTGCTGTGGGCTATGTGGTGCCTGTTGTGGCGGTGCCGCTGCTTTATTCTCCCTATCAAATATAGATACCATAACCGACTTTCCCGCCTTTTCTGGGTTATGTATTGCTTGCTTCATTAGCAGTCCTGCTAGATTAACTGCAGGGTCTAGCAACACATATAAGCCATTCGCACTCTCACCTAAAGCCCCAATTTTTACCCACTCACCCTTCTCTTCACCTTGTCCATTAATATATGTTCCTGTCTTTACCATTAAGTCTTTCATTCTTTATTCCTATCTAGTTAGTTAATTTTTCGATCATTTCATTTAATTCTTTAATAAATTTGTCGCACTCAATGCCAAGCTGCTCCATATATTCATCATCACGCTCTATGCGCTGCATAAAATATCCAGATACTCCATTTATGCGCGGGTCGAAAGATACAAAATCACACCACTGGCGCTCCATTACCCATATTTGCCCCTGCACTTGCGCTTTGTGTCCTATTGGCATTTTTCCTGATAGGTAAGTTTCAATCTGGGTGCTGGTTTTAGGGCATTTAAACTCAACCAAACCATCATCACCAACCAAGCCATCAGGCGAGCAACCAATTTTTACATCATCAAAGTGAGCAAAGGCTATTTCATCCACACTATGCCCAGTTTCTAGCTCGTACATGGCTCTAGCTTGCGGCTCCGTCTCGGTTCCCCATTCCATGTGTGAAGAGTTAAACTTTTCTTCACGTTGCCCTGTGATGATTTCAGACGCTATCTCGATCATGTATGATTTTCGTGTCTTACCTGCACCCTTTGCCATTACGTCTTTAAATCTTGAGGCCGTCACAAAGCCCATTCGCAGGTCTAGCCATTCATCACTGGACTGGTCTATATCACTTATTATCTGCATGACCTTTAGCCCTCTTTAGCGCTTCATCAAACTTTGATGCGGGCAAATCGGCAATACTGGGGATGTTATATGCCTTCATTAGAGCAAGCCCAGTATTAGTCCATTCGTTTGTATCTGGATTAACACAGAACTTCCCTAACGCTGTATATTGATATGGGTCAATGATATTGCGCTTTTCCATCTTTTCTGCGCGACTCTCTTCGTCTTCACCTGTTTCAATACCGAACCCCTTAACCAGCATGGCTTTCATTGCGTATGTGTGAGCCTTCCCCGCCCCCTTATCTCCGCCATCCATGCCTTGTGCGTATGCTGTATGTTCAATAAATTCTTCTGGCTTATCCATATTGACAAGCTTTAATGAAAACTTTCCTTGATAAACCTTTTGCTTTGTACCTTCGACACCCGCCAAGCACTCTAAACTTTCTTGAGTTGTCACCATAACAATACCGTTAGCAATCAAAAGCTGTCTAATCATTGCCATGACTTCATCGTATTTAATACCCTTGCCTTGCTGCGCCTGCGTTTTCTGCAAATAAACGCACTCACCCATAACTTTATTTACTCGCTGGTAAATGTTTAAAGCATTCTCTTCGCTCATAATGTCACCTCGTACGCCATGTAATGTGTTATTAATATTGATGCTACTATCATTGCTATTGCTGTTGCTGTTACCCATACGTGCTTGTCTTTTACTTTCATGTTATTTACCTTATGTTGTGCCAACTAAATAACCTCAGTTAATATGCGCCAACTTTTTAGTGTCATACCTTCAAATGTAGCCTCTACTGGCTTACCATTTAACTGACTAACCGAGCTAACTTTTGCATCATTCAATAAATCACTTAAAAACCGCATAATTTCATCATAGCCCTTGCTTCTGTCTTCCTCCGTCCACTTGCAATAGTCGCTACACTCAAGCTGATTTACATCCCATGCAGACCTATTGTCGTTGACACACCAACCTTTCCCCACCACGGTAACTGTCAAGCCTAGACAGGCTCCTTGATACCCACCAAGACCAAACTTTACGTCCTCTAACTTTCCAAGCTTCACTTCTCTCACGTTATCACCTCCCAATTACCTGCCTTATTGCCAACCTTGATTTTCTTTAACTGGACGTAAACCCACTTACAATTTACTTTTACTACTGCGTTAGATTTGAATACGCTTATTACAGTAGCCGACCATGGGGCTTTTAAGTTGACTAACCTATCGCCTTTAGTGATCATAAATTTACTCACTTAATAGTAAAAAATCAGTTTCACGCATATCAAAGTAATTGAGTATTTCCTCTCTATGTTGCTTTGAGGGTGATCCGCGTTTAATCCATCGGCTAATAGAGTCTTTATGTACTCCAAGCTCTTTTGCTAAGATCGTGTTATTGATCCCTTTCTTTCTAATAACCATTGCTAGTGATTCGCCGAATGCCATTTGCTTTAACTCCTAATTAATGTAGAACCCATAATATATATCATTGCATTAGCTGTCAACCTTTACATTCAAAATAAATAAATATAAATAAACTATAAATATATGTTGACAGTTACAATAAGGCTAGCTATAGTTCATACATCAGCTACGGGAGAGAACAAATGTCAGACGCAACATATAGCACTAAAGGCTTTGTTGAGTTTAAAGGCTACGAACTATCATCAACAATCGATGGACTTATTAGTCTTATAGAAGAAAAGACACAGCTTCTAGTTAAGCAAGACGGAATGAAGCTTATTGTTGCAGAGGGGTGGAATGACTGGAAGACTCCAGACGATGACCGCTACGACACAGAATACGAACTTGAATTAATACCAACTATCATCCTTTAGGAGAATTACTATGTCTAATTTAGAAAAAAAAGATGTAATAGGTTTTAGCTTTAGCCAGAAAGCATACAAAGGTCTTAACAATCCATGCTATGACCACCCAACGTACACGACTACAGGGCTACAGAATGAGTTAGTTGATACCATCCCTAACATTAAAAAAGCGATCCGTGAGGACGGTATGACGGGCGTTTATGATGATGGCGTTATCAAGCTGTTTGAATCACGCCAAGATAGAGAGGGTATGGAATTTATTGGCCGTGTATCGCTTACGCTTGTTGGGGGTGATTCATGATCGGCGAACGCGTAATAGTGACTAATTCTGAGAGTGAATGCTTTAATCAAGAATTTGTAGTGACAGGTGAGCACCCCATGTCATGGGGGGATGTTTGGGAGCTAGCAGACGAAAACGACACGATTTACATACACGAAGATAGTTTCGAGCTAGTCAAGGATATGGTGTGGCGCTTAATAGATAATAAAATGACGCTAATCACCAAAGCGGAAGATAGTTATATTGATGGACTAACTAAAAGAAATACAACAACGCAGCGGGGTATACCATTATGGACTAACTTAAACGATGTACATAAGCCCCTTAATTGGGAAATATAAATAATAAATTAGGTAAAACAATGAAAAATAAGTTTGAAAATATACTCATGATAATCATTCTTATATCTACGGTCACAACTTTGATCATAGTCTTAGGGTTTTTATTCGGAGATAACAAAACCGCTCTTACAGATTCGTACTCTGTATTAGCTTCACATCAAATAGTGTAAAGGCACTTGATGCAAGCAGTGTACATTGTATGCTGCTTGCATTCAATAACCTCCTTAATTGGGGGCTTTATGGGTATAACAAATTGATTAAGAGGGTAAGATTATGAGCGTTTATATTGTTTACGATGGAAGGGCTAGAGTTGATGAAGACAATGCAACGATTCTCGAATGTATTGGAGATATGAGCAGAAGGGGAGCTATAGAAGAGTTTAGGCGAGAATGGGCAGATTGTGACGCTGTTTTATTTGAATATGACGAAAATGAAGACGTTTTAACCAATGGTCGAATAATTGACGTTTAACACAATAAACATTAGAGGGTAGGGTTATGGTAGAGGAAAAGCCTTATATAGAGAAAAAAAGGATTGTTGTAGATACGTTTTATAATCCTAAATATGGTGACAATAGGGTTTGCGAGTGCGGCCATAATTACTACAGGCATTTCGACTCTTACGAAAATATGGAAGCGTGCGGCTGCAAGTATTGCAGTTGCTACACTTTTAAACAGAAGCTAGAAACGCCTGAGCTATTCGACGGCACAAATGATGCGTTAAATGCGCTTAGTATAAAGGGGTAGAGTATGAAAGCAAGTGAACATATAAGAATCATTGGTAACAGTCTTTTACATGAAAACGTGCTGAAATCTAAAAACAGAGGCGCAGGCAGAGCATTAATGGGTATCATGACGAGAGTAGAAGAGCTTGAGAGTAAGTTAATTGAGACGGCCTCTGAACTTGGGTGCATGATTGACATGGAAAACGCGAGGCTAGAGCAGAATATAAGCAGCACGGACTTGGATGAACCCGATTATTTTGACTATCAAACCGTACACGAAGCAATAAAATTAGCGAAAGCTACATAACCGCTTGCAAAGTAGGAGCAGTAGAGTAATATAAGCCTTGCTTCAAGACGACTTAAGACACGTCTATAAACTTCAACAGTTAGGGATTGAAATTATAAATCCCTTTAAATAGTGGCCTTAGTGCCGTAATCGACGAAAGTCATCCTAGCGACGGGTCTTAACTCTAGGGTCACTTTTTAAGAGGATTTTATGAAACAAAAACCTAAATCGTCTCTAGATAGCCTGAGTATCGATTATTTAAAATCAATATTTGAATACAACCCAATAACTGGGCATCTTATCTGGAAAAACAGGATTACTGATTCATCTACCAGTAATCGAGCTGCAAAGACTTGGAATAAAAGGTTCGCAAGCAAGATTGCAGGCCATTTGAATAACGAGGGCTATATAAGGGTGGGAATAAACGGAATAGCCTATAGAGCGCACAGAATAGCTTATTTTATGCACTTCATGGTTGCCCCTAACTGTATTGATCACATTGATGGCGATAGATCAAACAATAAAATAGCAAACCTAAGGAGTGTGACAAATCCTGAAAACCATAAAAACTTAAAAATGCGAGTCGATAATAAAAGCGGAGTTTTGGGTGTCCGATGGAATAAGGGTAAAAGAAAGTGGGTAGCCCAAATAAAAGTTGACGGTAAAGCTGTTCACATTGGGTATTTCAATAGCATTGAAGACGCGGCAGAGGCACGCGCCAAGGCTAGCGCAAAGCATGGCTTTCACGCTAATCACGGAGAAAGATAATGCACTACTACAAATTCAACATAGCAGGATGGACGCTAAGCACTTCGCATCTAAGCTTGGTTGAAGAAGCTATATATTTCCGTTTGATCAATCATTACTACGATACAGAAAAGCCTATCCCAAAAGAAACCCACTCGGTTTTTCGTCGGTTACGTTTGGGTAATGATTCGGATATAGCTAATACAATACTTGATGAATTTTTTACTTTAACTGACAAGGGTTGGATTCAATCACGTTGTGAAGAAAATTTAAAAGAATATAGAAAAACTGCAAAGAAAAACAAGCTAAACGGGTCAAAAGGCGGTAGACCCAAGAAAGACGCGGCCTCTAGCGTATCCCAAAAGAAACCCACTGGGTTAGATTCGGTTAGCCAAAATAACCCTAACTATAAACCACTAACTAAGAACTATAAACTAGAAACTACTAACCAAGAACTAGTAACTAAGAACCAACCTAAAGACATGTTCGAGGTGTTCTGGAAATCTTATCCAAAGAATCAAAACAAAGCGCAGGCATTAAAGTCTTGGTTAAAGCTTAACCCTAATCAACAGCTTTTTGATTTGATAATGAGTCGCGTTGATAAATTCAAAACATCGACTGAGTGGCTGAAAGATGGAGGGCAATTTGTCCCTAACGGGTCTACATGGCTAAACGGTAAGCGATGGGATGATGTTATGACCTACGGGCAATCAAACACTAGCCAACAATCTAAAGAGTTTAAGGACTGGTTAGGACAGGGTGACGTAATCGAGCATGACGGAGGCGATTGTGAACGAATCGGATAAGTCAGAATTCCTTGATTTTATGAATGGACTTTCAGAATATTACGACTCTAGCAACAAGGGTAATAATAAGCTGGGTGTCGTCTCTGCAAAGATTTACTTTAACGCTTTGAAACAGTTCTCACTTGATCAGCTTATGGAGGCTGCCTCACAACACCTACAGAACGCCGATAGCGGTCAGTTCTACCCAAAGGTGGCCGACTTTACCCGTTACCTTTTAAAATCTTGTGACGTGGCTAATATTAAGCCTGATGAGGTTTTGGCTATGGCTTGCGAGCCTGTAACTCCTCTTGGTGTGTTAGCTAGGATAAAAATAGGCACATGGTCGCTATTCAATGAAACTGATCCTTTCGCTAGACGACAATCGGCAATGATGTTTATTCAGTCTCTGCCAAGCACCTACCAGAGAGCGAAGGAAGGCGGTTATACAGCGCATGAAATAGCGACTATGGAAAAGCTGTCTGTTAGCCCTAACTCACCCGTTTATCATAATGATGAGCAGCCATCGATTGAGGCTATAGGTAAGATTAAATTAACTTATCACACTAATAAAAACGCAAGTGAATATCTTGTGTGGTCAGGCAAAACTGATAGCCAAGATTATGTAGAGTCTATAAGTCAGTTTCCCGCACTACCACCACCGACTCAAGAGCAGATAGAGGAAACCAAAAAGATGTACGAGGGATTAGGTGACGGTAAAGGGTTTAATTTTGATGATAGATAACAACACAACAACAACGATTATTAGATAGAAGCTGGAGTAAATACCGATGATAAAAGCAAGTAAAAGAAGTTTATCCCTGAGAAGGCCAGTTTTTGGAGTTGGTATTAATGACGCTGATTATATTGTTGAGCCTAGAATAGGCGGCGTACAACAAAAATGTTCATTTTACACTAAATGGAACGGGATGCTAAAACGATGTTATTCAGAAAAATTTCAAATGAAGCACCCAACCTATAGGGGCTGCACTGTTTCTAGTGAATGGCTGTACTTTACAAAATTCAAGTCATGGATGCAGCAAATGGACTGGGAAGGGATGCAGTTAGATAAAGATATTTTATTTGAAGGCAATAAGCTTTACAGCAAGGAGACTTGTGCATTTGTTAATGCCTCAACCAACACATTAATTAATCATAAGAGTGGAAACCCCTATGATCTTGGCGTTTGCTGGCACAGGAAAAAAAAGAAATTTAGAGCTGACATTAAGGTAAGAGGAAAAGGGATACATATCGGTTATTTTGACGATCATAAAGACGCTAGTAATGCGTGGAGGGCTGCCAAAGCTGAAAGAATAATTAATGCGGCGAACGGCGAAAATGATTATAGAGTGCGTGAGGCTCTAAAATTGAGAGCTGAAAATTTATTAAGGGGTGGGTGAAATGAATTACTGGAATGAATGTGTAGCTGAGGCTTTATGTGATGCAAAAATTGAAGCTACAGACGAGCAAATAGATACTATTGCATCATGGGTTGAAGGTGCCCATGAGAACTGCGACATGGTGACGGGTGACGGGGTAGCACTTAGGAGACGCGTGAGACGTGATAGCGTTCAAGTAGATGATTCTGGTCATGTAACCTACGAAAACTAGGCCAGTAATCCATATTTTTAGATCATGGAGTAAGTAATGAAGAAGAAACTACGATATAGGTACAATTGGGAGTTAAAGAAATGGGATCGCGTTTATTACTCTTTTAAGTGGCAAGACCTTCGCGGGGCAGCATCATTTTAAAACGCGCTTTGGTGGCTACACTAGAGTTAAAGAATATTATTTATAGGGGGATTTATGATTAAGAAAATTAAGGAATGGATATTTGGCAGGCCAAAAAACAAAAATACGCACTGTCGGGAATGCGGGGAAAAAGCAGATATAGAGAGTGGCTGCTATTGTGATGGCTGCTTAAGTAAATATTTATAACTACATTGGAGAACATTATGTCACCAAGCGACATTGAGTTTTTATTACATTGCCATTACTCGCCAAGAAAGCATGGTCGGGTTGATGCCCCAGCCATTCAAGAGGCTATCGTGGGATTTTTAGCAACCGATCTTATTGAGCCTGAGATTGGCGTGGCCGACATTTACAACACTACTGACAGGGGAAAGGCTCATGTAAGCCAGTTATGCGCTCTTCCTCTTCCTGTTGCGAAATGGATAAGCTTTACGGGATCGGTAATTTAACTTATAACTAATAGGGTGTAATTATGAAACTTGAAAAAAGCATGTGGCCTAGCGGAGGCTACTACTATTTAAGTAAAAAAGACTCTGACATTTACGACAAAGTAAAAGATAGTAAAGACAAAAAAGATATTCAAATCAAAGAATTGATACTGGACAAGGCAAGAGCTAGCAGAGCTGCGCACCGCAGTAGTAATTATTAGGCATAACACTACATAGAAGAGATAAATATGAGAAAGAAACCACTCGAGGTATTACAAGTTATTTACGACTACATCACTACTCACAGCAGGATACCTACAGCAGACGATCTTGTTCCTATATTGAATATGAAAAAAGGGACTGTACAGGCTCAATTTAGGCGCTTACATGATATGGGTAAGCTCGTTTATGACTACGGCGTAATTGTTAGTTGTACGGTTGTAAAGGCTGTTAAGACGCAAGCTAGTGATATTAACTGGCTTACTCGTAGATTAGTTTAGGGGGATATTGATTGTGAATTATAAGGTAAATAATGAATGGATGTTAGAAGACCTTAACGCCGATCAGGTTAGCCACTTAGTATGGAGAATCAATAATAAATCTTACTTAGGTAAAATATCATCACCGAAATTAAACATGAAAGAAATTTACCAGTTTAAAAATATAAGTATTTATGAAATATTCGAAGAGTTTGCCATGACTGAAAAGGCAGCAAAGATACATGCTTGTAAAGTGATTAACTATAAAACATAAAACTGTTAGCTGTGGAGGCTATTAATATGACGGACATGGAAAAATGCACAACATATCGAAGGAATGGCGATACATGCACTATTAGCTGCAACCTTGGCTTGTGGTCTGTTAGCGGTAAATATGGGCTTAACCTAATGGACGAGGCAGATAATTATTTTCAGCAATACAAATCAGACGGTGAATACAGCTCAATAATCGGCGGTAAAACCGTTATGGAAAACCTTAAACATAACACAAAGCGGTAACAGCTAGGAGAGTAAGATGGAAATTAACAGTGAAGAGTTGAAACAATCTTTTGAAGGTATGAGCAGAGGGCAATTATTAAATGAAGCGGCTGACAGGGCGCAATATTTTTTTAGGAAAATTGATGACAACTATGAAATACCAGATTGTCACCCACAAATACAGCAAGTCTTGAGAATGGTAATTGCTGCCAGCTTATAAACTATAAAACACAGGAAAGGGTGAGAGTATGACTAAACGACAATTATTAATATCACAAATGCGGGCAGCATTAAACAGCTTGCAAAGTCCGGCCTATTTTGACTATAACTCTACGCTTACTTTTACGGTAGGTGATCTAGACTTTGAATTTGAAGAGTCGGATTTAGAGCAAGACGAACCATCATCATGCACCTAGTAATACATAACAGAGAGCAATAATGGACGGACTAACCCACACAGTAGACAACGAAAGATCGCGTGACGCTTTGATTAAATCAATTAGGGATGATTACGATAAGCATGGTTATAGCGTGTACAGTGTTAAGCATGGAGTATCTAAAGCCCAGTTTAGCGCCTTACACGTCTACTGTGGGCTTTGTGCTGAAACCCTTAATGCTCACGGGGTAGATGTTAAAACGCTCGTCAACGCTATGAGAGAAGGGTTCTCGATAGCTCACACTAAGGATACGTTCAAACAAATGGTTTATAAGCCAATATTAGCAGCAATAACCGATAAAACATCGACAAAAGAGCAAACTACAGTAGAGCCTCGCCGAGTTCAGGAAGTTATTAGTAAGTTTTTCGGCGAACGCTTTGGTATTAAAGCTCCCGACTGGCCTTCTAAAAAACACAGCTAGAGGGCTTACCCCATTATTTCGCCAGTCATTCCAGATTTAACTAGAGTAGGGCCGCCATTATCACCGTAAAAAGTAGTAGTAGTGCCTGTCTCTACGTATTCTAACCATGCTACATAATGATAACCTAACAGGGCTGTGTCTTTGTATAACCCTGTACTCAAGGCAGAACCGCCGTTACCTTGCGAGTTTCTTCCGTAAATACCAGAAAAAACAGTAGTTGAATCAACCCCTACCCCAACAACGGAATAATTATTGCTTAATGATGGAACTATCATCACTTGGATTAATGCGCTTACTAAATCCTCAGAAAGTCCAGTGACATATTCAAACTGATTCGCTGTGCTAGCATTCGCTTGCCTAACTGTAGCGGTCGAGTAAGTCCAAGAGTCCGTACTTTCTAGAACCTCCGTCACCCTATTAACACGATTGTAGTAATTCCATACAAATCTTTTGGTTTTCGAGTCCTCGGTTTGCCCACTAACGCCCGTGGTTCTAAATGTACCAACATAACGGCGAGTAGTATCACCACTTTTAACATAGATGCCATCTTGTGTTGTTAGTGCTGTAGCTCTTGCGGTGTCACTAGACCACGCAACCAGCTCTACTGTTACCCCCGAGCTATCATAAACAAAAACATCATAATTAGTATCTGTGGTTGCAGGAACCGCGGCTGTTATTTCTGTGAAAGTTAATGTTGACCACGCGGAACCACTATAAAGACTTATTCTATTACCCTTAAAGGGCGTAAGATATATGTTAGTCGCTGCCGTAACATCGCCAACAGTTACAGGCAAGGCAGTAGTTAAAGTTAATCTGGCCTCACTCAATGAAGTGTCACTTATCGCCAGTATATCCGCCGCATTCGTGGCTATATCTGCTGTATTAGTGGCTATATCTGCTGTGTTTGTAGCTATATTCGTAGTGTTTGTGGCTACATCAGCGAGGAATAACAGCCAGTTTGTACCGCCATCTAAGGAAGGTTGATTTCCGGTATTTCCAGAGGTTTGAGACTCCCAATACTGACCATCGTCCCTAACAACATCAGAAGCCGCATAAACTTGCGCTGATATCCAGTCCGCACCAAAGGTTAGCGACTGATCACCGCCAACAGGGTCACGCTGTAGTATTTGAGATCCTGCGGCAGTTCTTAAAATTACTCTATAGGTTCCAGTACCGAAAACATTAGGGCATCTACCATCGCCATTTAAAACTACTGGGTTAGGATTTGCTATAGTTTCTGCACTATCTGCATAAGTGTCTTTTCTTGTAGTTGAGCCGCCTGCCTCATAGAAGTCTAAAAGCCCCTCTACAAGAGGTTCGCCAGCAGAATCGAATATCTGCTCTAGTGCGTTTATTAATCTTGCCATTCTATTGTCGCTCCTGTTGTGCAGCTATTGCGCCACCAGCAGACGCGCCCTGTGCAAATGCGCGTCGACCTTTGGCTATTTCAGCAGCTTCTCTAGTTGCCTTGTTTGCGGATAAAAGCAGGTTGTCAACCTCTACACCCCTATTTAAAAGTAAATCTGCCAAAACCTCAGAGCTTCGCTGTGCTTTTGGTGTTGTTTTTAAATATGCTTCCGTTATCTTTCGTCCATCAGTGCCAGCTTTTATTATCGCATCGGTGATTTTTAATTCTCTTGCGGTTGCTCTCTGCGCTAACTTTTTACTAAATTGGCCTACAAGTGTTGAAGTTGGGCCAAGTACAGCGCTACTAGCTAAAGCATTAAGTGCTGTTGTAGCTTGCCCCTCAGAAAATCCAAGCCTACCCACTAGCTTTAATATGTTTTGCTCATTAGTGCCTTTTATTACATCTCTCATAGCGTCAAGCTCCTCCTTAGTGAAGAAGCGGGAGCGCTTTTTATTTGATACTATTTGCCTTAACTGTGTTCTCATGCCATTTTCAAATCCAGACGCTTGCAGCTCAGCCTTTCCGATAGCTTCCTCTATTAGTTCCGCACGTCTAGCCCTGCCCCACAACTTCCTTGCAGCGGTATATTTCTTACCTATACCAGCAGCTTCACCAGCCTTAGCGCCTATAAATGCGTCACTACCTACATTATCTAGAAATCCGTCTATCTCATCAAGCATAGTTAACCCAATTCGAGCATCAGCAGGAACGGCAGAACTCGCCGCATCTTGAGCAATAACCCTTAAATCATCCAAATCTGTAATACTTTTACCATCTATATTTTTAAGCTCTTTTCTAAACTCTTGAGCCGCACCAAAAGCAGCGGGAGAGAGATTCTTATTCACTCTTTCTTTGCTTGCCCTATCAGTAACCCTCTTCACAAACCTTTCAAATGCCTTGGGTTTTACCTTAACACCTAAATCATCAATCTCTTTGTAGATTGCTCTCGATGTATTCTTAATTACTTCTACATCTGGTGCGGCCTCAACAAGTGCGCGTTTGACCTGCTTCTCAGTAACGTCTAACGCCTCTTTACCTACACCCTTTAGTCTTCCGCCTGTCTTCGCTGATTGCTTAAACGCCGCTAAACCGCCAACAGCCTCAAGTACAGCAGTTGGTATAGTTGCCGCCGCCGCCGCGAGTGCGGGGCTTCCTGTAATCTCTAAAGTCTCTTCGCCGAGAAATCTTTCAGTAGCTTGCAAAGCTTCTCCTACTGGCTTTAATGTCTCGCCGACTGCCTGCAGCCCAGCTTGGCCCGTCTGCGTTCTTGGCTTAAAGGTTAATGCCTCTCTAGTAGCTTCTACAGCCTCAGCACCAGCACCTTTATCTGCGATCGGGTTAATTGCTTGGGCTATCCCAGCCACGCCAGCTATAGGTTCAGTAATGGCCGAGCTACCTACAGTTAATAGAGGCTCAACAACAGCCTCCACGCCACCGCCTGTTTGTGCTTCAATGGCTGATAGCTCATCAACTAAGGGTTGTATTTTTGCCATATCCCCCATGGGCTGAACAATAGACAGTTCTTTTACTAGCTCATCTCTACGCTGTAGTGGGGAAACTCCCACAGCTATAGGCTGCTCTGCCGTGGGTTGCTCACCAGATAGCTTTGCGCGTTCCTGTGCCACCCTATCTCTAAGCACTTGAGCGTCAGGCGCTATATCATCAGGGATATTATTAATCGTTATCCCATCTTTTGTCGTTATCGAATAAGGCATTAGAAGTCTACCGATATAGTTTTCTGTGGCGTTTGCACCGTATCTCCTGCCGATTGTTTCGACTGAATAAAGTCGGCAATCGTTGCATTAGGCTTGCTTAAAAACTGCACAGCTTCATTTAGGTTAACAATTGTCTTAGATTGCGCGTCACGCTTTCTAACTAAAAAATCCCTTAGCTCAGCTTCATTTAACCCTGTAGGAAGTGCCGTACTTAAAGCAAGGTTTAACTCACCCTCAGACAGCGCCCCAAAAGTAACACCGCCTATAACATCTAAACCTAATTCGTTGCGTATCTGATCTAGTTCAACACTCGCAGCCTTAACGCTAGGTAAAAAACGCTCGATAGCGCCAGTTTTCGCCCCCTTGTCAAGAGCTGAGATAGCCCTATCTATATTCCCTATGTTTTTTCTAGCCTTGCCAATAGAATCAAAAGATTTTGCCACTATCTTAGTCGATAGTGCGGCCTGACCTTCTGCCGTTTTTTCCAAACCTTTAATTTCTGGCTTCAATTCTTTCTGGGCTGTTAGTTTAGCTCTTTCTCTTTGTCCAAATTCTTCTGGCGAGATACCCTGTCTAGCTCTCAAGCCTAAATCAACCTCTTTCGCCTTCTGTATTTGCTCTGGGCTAAGCCCCTCTGTTAAAAACTCAAACTCTTGTATTTTTGCCGACTTCTTGGCCTGATCAATAGCACCTACAAAGCCCATCAAGCTTTGTTTAGCTCCTTCAAAGTCACCACTAGACATAAGCCCTAAAACTTGGTCAGTGTGGCTTGTATCTCCGCCTCGTTGAGATATTGCATTGCGTCTTTGTTGTGCAAACTGTAACGCGCCTTGATTGTCACCTGCATTCAATTTATTAAGACCTATCTTGGCATCACGCACAAAATCATTAATATCTTGTGCATTTCTTGCGCGGATAGTCTCGCCTAAAGACATAGCAATCTGTGGGTCTACACCAGCAAGTTCGTCAAGACCTTGACCGCCAGTCCTTAAAACTTCTGCTGATAGCTCCCGTATTTGACCCTGTCGGCCAATCTCTTGACCTTCACGAAAGCTACCAACTATGTCTGGTGCTTTTTGGCTTAATATTGCTTGTGCTAATACTGAAGATACCATTATTTACCCCCGAAAAATGTTCCTGCCAAACTAGCAAGCTGGTTGTTCGTTTGCGCTCTTTGATTAGCGCTTGAAATACCTTGCAGCCCTGAAATCTCTGCCGCGTTTTGTATTCCCTGAATCTGTGGAGCAGTAGCACCCAACCTAATATTTGCCATTTGAGTGCCTAAGCCCTGTTGGATATTTGCCTCGTTCACTCGACCTTGCTCAATTATAGATGAAGCATCACCACGAACACTACGAGATAATGCCGCCAAAGGCTCTAATTGCGCTAATCGCTGCTGTATAATATTAGCTTGTTGCGCCCCCGCCAGTTGCTGTCCGGCCTGTATGGTTGCACCACCACCTAACTCGCCCCTAGCCGCTGCCCCTCTTGTCAGTTGTTGCTGCTGTCTGCGCTGCAACTCTTGGTCGAACTGTGATTCGGGAATATTGCCTATTGCCCGCTCTTGAGCTTCTTGCCCCTGCAAGCCTAAAATAGCTTGCTGCTCATTAAATCCACGTAGATCATCTACCCGCTGTAGCGGATCGAGAGCCGCTTGCGTAGCCTGCCGACTTAATGCCAGTTGTTTATCTGATCCCTGCTGAAGAATACCTAAAGCTTCGGGAGTTCTTGCCGCTATTAACTGGTCGATACTCTCAAAGCCGCCGGAAACTGGGTTTCCGTTTTCATCTGTTGATCCTATCAGCGCCGCCGTTAAACCTTTACTTCTATCTGCAGCTATAGATTTCTCAGTAACAAAGTCGCCTGTTAATTTGCTAAATAAGCTCATGAAAAATTACCTGTATCAAAAGGGTCTTGACCTTTATTAAAACCAAAATCATCGCCTGCACTAAAAGATTTTTTTATCTGTGGTGAAAATTGCCCAGCAAGACCCGCTAAAGTTTCCAGTCCTTGTGTTTGCGCCCTTTGTCCAGCAACGCCAGATAATAATCTGGCTTCATTTGCGCTTGCAGATAGTTGTGATAACTGGGGATTAGCGCCAACCAATGCGCCAGCCCTTTGCGATGCTGCGCCACCCTCCAAATCAGATAACCTCTGTAGTCCAGCGCTTTTTATTCTCGCTACATCCGAGGTAGCGGCTAAGCCTTGTTGTCCTGCCGCTAATAGATTTTGTCTAAACTGAGGACTTGCTGCGCTTACAGATAAATCACCCTGCCTATCAACTTCTCGACTAACGATAGGCGATAAATTAAAAATCTCTGGACGCGTTCTAATAAAATCGGTAGACGCTTGTCGAATAGAATCAGCAATTGCGCCGCTTACAGGTAAATTACCTATAAACTCTTCTTGCGCTCTCTGTACTGCCTGCAAATCTGCAAACGGCTCTAACTGTGCCGCAGCCTCAGTAGCCCCGAGCTGTGAAGTTTCAGCGGCTAATGCGCTTTGACGCAATATATCAGCTTCGGCAGACCTTCCGGCCTTGTCGAGCAAATTAGCAGATTGTATAGCGCCTTGCCGCTGCTCGTTAGCCGCGTTTTGCTGTGCTTTCTTGTTGTCCTGCTGACCTTTAAGCGCAAGACCCAACCCAACAACCGCTGTACCGATCATTTCATTTCGCCTCTAGTTATACCGTAACGGTAAATACCGAAAACTTCCCCTCTGAGAAAGCATCCTGAACTGTAACCCTCTTCTTTCATTCCAATCTTTTTTACAAATTCGATTACGTTAGGGAAGCATTCGGCTATATTTACGACTATCTTATTAAAATTTGTATTTTCTTTAAGCCATGCCATTACAGCATAACCACCATCTAGAGAGTTTTTGCGCTCTTCTGGAAGCATAAAAACATGACCTTCATACATGATACTAGTTAATGATTTAAAGCAATACATGCCCAAATATTTACCCTCGAGAAAAAGGCCAAGCCATATATCATTAATTAAATCAGGCGTATATCTTTCAACCCCAGTTTCTGCGATGGTGTCCCACATAGCATCCATGGTGCCTAATACTATCTCGTAGTCATAAAGACGCTTAACTATGATCTTGCTACCCATCCAGTATCACCCTCGCCTGTATTCTTTAAATAAATCCCAGTACCTGAACTATCAGTGTCAACATACCAACGACCCACTGTTGCAATAACTACACCCTCTGGACTTCCTGACCCAACCAAAGGAGGTTTTACCGCTTCCGTGATTTGATCCATCCAAGTATAAAACTGGATATTAGCGAATCCATCCTCAATAATCCTATCCGATAACAATGGAGCCTGTATATTTTCAGTCATTAGCCTATATCCGCTTCAACTTTAATTAGTGTCGCTTTTGTAGGGCTTGTTACCTCGAATTGTAACACTCTTTGACGTGCGAACCTACCAAGCCTATTCCACATAGGGCGGTGCATGTGCTCGCCTATCTTTCCCATTGATCGAGAAATAAAACCATCATAAGTCCTAGCGCCATCATCCGACCAAGAAAGTGTTATCTGTGGATCTGATCCGCCTGTAGCATAAACTGGTTGGCCAGACGCGCTTATGCCTGTCTGTATTTGGGTATCGTTCGATAATCCTACCCCAGACTCGATAACAGCCTCAATGGAGGCAACATTTACAGAGTTTCCAGAATTATCGAACGGTCTAGAAGTGATTAGTCTTGGTGTAAGTATCCCGTACTCTAATGGCTCATCTTCGCTTAGCTCGCCAATATTACCAGTAATTGTATCGCCGACTATTGTACGTCCGTACGCTGTCACTATATGCGAAACCCTGTAAGCTTCAAGAGAAGAGCCATCAATCGATTGCCGCTCATGCCATCTATCGTTAATAATATCGTAAACATAACAAGTGTTAGGAGTTGCAATACCTAGCATGTAAGCACCAGACTCAGCATAAACCCATGAAAAAACTTGACCTTCAATCTGCTCAATTGTAAGTTTTGAGAGTTCGTTTTCTATAGCAATGGTAGATAACTTTCTCTTTTGACCGCTTGAAACCAGCCAGACAGCCGGAGACTCATCAACACCACCACCAACAAAAGCAAGCCCGCCGCCAAACTTAACTACTGTTTGCGGAGAAAAAAGACCTATATCAATAGTTGCCCCGACAACGGGAGAGAATGGAGAGGGCGCTCGACCAATGTCTCTAAAGATCTGAGTCGTCTCAGAGCCAAAAACATATAGCTGGTTGTTTAGCACTCCCAAGCCGCGTATTTGATCGGGGTCAGCCTCGGCAACATTAAAATCTAAGGGGTCATAACCAGTTAGCCCATTATTAAGGGGCGAGTTAAAAAACTTCTTGCCGTCTGACTTATGGAATTGAAAATAACCATTAATGTACTTAACGCTAGAAGCAGGCCCGTCAAAGTTAACATCCGTTATCTCGGTTAACGTATCGGGGCTAGCAGTAAATATATAGCTTTTCCCAGCCGTTACAGTATCAGGAACCGCAACAATACATAGTTGGGTTCCGTTATCTGCCATATAAACGCGATCATTACCAACAATAGCGCCTAGCAAAACTGTTGCAAAAACATCTGTACCGCCAACAATAGTTCTATCTAGTCTATACAGGGCGTTTGAAATAACGAAATAAGGAATGCCAGCTAAAACGTGTGCGCCTCTACACTCATCAAGTACACTACCCGTAATAAGCCCCACAATACCCTCTGTGCTGAATAGATTGGCATCGGTGATAGTAGCGGTCTGTGGTACAGAAGGTCGCCAATTAACCGCTCTTTGGGCGCTTAAAGGTAATGCGTCAGAAGTGTAGAAGCCTGCCGCTATTGGTAGCGTAGTTCGCATTATCTGGCCTCGATTATAAAATAGTCGTCCAGCCTTGCAGTAACATCCCTTGCTGCTGTCGTATTGGCTACCTGCAATTTAAGGTAGTCATTCTGGTCTAGCAGGTTATTGTTATGCAAACTAAAGAAAGCCGCATCATTAGAGCCTGTAAAGTTGTTCACTTCTCTGGTTTGCGTCATTAGGTCTACAAACCCAGAGGCAGAATCATCCCACTTGACAACCTTCACAGAAATAACATCTCCTGCCGTCCCCTCTATAACCATATCGCCAAAGAAATCATATTCTCTAGGATCAATCCCTAAGTGCCGTAATTGGCCGTTAGAGGGGGAATCAAAATGCTGCAAATCGCTTGCCGTATAAGTGCCAGCAAGATCAATAAATACGCCAACACTTTCACCACTTAATGCTGTTGCCGCTGATGTTGAGATATCTATTCTTCCACCTTCAAAAGTGTTATGTATTCCTTGGTTGCCTGTCCAATCACACTGCAGCGCAGTAGATAAAATCCCCGTGTTAATTGTCGAATCATCAGCATTAGAAACGCCGTTACGCTTAATCAAGCAGTTTCTTAAAGCAAAACTGGAGGGGTTAGTAAAGTTAGCCGCAACAAAATCCGTAAATGCTGCCAAAGTGCCTAAATCCGCGTTAATATCTGATAAGAATCTACCACTAAAGGTTAGTGATGTGCCATTTTTAAATAAAGGTGTGGCTACCGCGTTATCTAACGACCTGACGATTGATGTAGTAACCCTAAAGCCCGACCATACACCAGATAGCGTAAGCGATGGGTTTCCGCCAAAGCGACCCGTATCAGTCTCTAAACCTTGCCTATAGCCATCAATTTCCCCAAGAGAGATACAATCGTTATAGTTTACTCTAGTTAGCTCGATAGCCTCATTGCCCGTTGCGCCAACTAAACTATATATACTTGACCCCGCACCCGTAACACTTAGCCCAACATCAATAATATTCATCCCGCCCGTACCTGTAAACATTACATGGCTAGCGGTAGACGAGGTTAACTTAGAGATATTAAAGTCATGCCCTCTAATGCTAAGGCCGCCCGCAGGCACAGTTATAGTACCTAGCCCAGTCATATCAATAATACCATCAATAATATATTGCTTGGCTGAATCTAGCGATCCTATTAATTGTGAGCCTGCGGTAACAATAACCACTTGACTGGCAATAGCTGCATCCAACGTAATTGTGCTTGTTGCGCCTGTAACGGTCATCCCTGTACCGCCAACAATACTACGCCATACTGGGGAAGAAGCCGCTATATCATCAACCAAAGTTGCGCCTGTTTGGTCAAAAGTAGAGCTAGTAGATAAAGTGATCCCATTATAGGCATCAATAGCAGCAGTAATACCAAAGCCGCCTACAATATTACGGATAGCGTTGACCGACCCCTGAACATCCAACACAGGGGTTCCGCTTGGGTCCCCCTCTTGGATAATGGAGCCTGTAACCGCCAGTGCAGCGTAGAAGTCAGTATCTAGAATGCGTAAGTTTTGACCATTAACAACAAAATCTAAATATGAACCACTAGGAATTGTAGTAGACCCAGTAAACGCGCTTTTCTTTGTACCCTTAACCGTGTTATTAGTCATTTTCTGTGCCTATGTATGTACTTGTGCCTTCTGAATTTGAATAGAAGGGATCGGTATAGCGCCCATCATAATTCCCCGAACCAATTGGAGTGGTAGAGGGGAACTGTGCAGGCTGAATAATGGTGATTGCTTGCGCAAGCATTGTGCCAAACGATCTATTAGCTGAAAATTTAATCAACGGATTTACTGGAGTGGTTGAATATTGAGGCCATAATGTAAGCGCAAGGTTTTTTACCATTCCCAATATTACCCCATTAGCTACTGTCATTTGATCGTCAATACTAGTCAAAGACGTATAACCAAGAGCTATAAATTCAGGTCGAGCCATCATACGATTGAGATACCGTAGGCCGTCACTAAGCTCTACATCTTGAATAGGTGCCTTAGACTGAGTAACCTCAGCAAATGCCCTTGTAATGACTTCTTTAGCCTGCATCTGCATCTTCCGGAGCTATATAGCCGTTGTTTTCGGTTAATATTTGATTTGGCAGCCCATCATAGAACGTGTTGCCCCATATACCGTAATCATTACCAGATCCCATTGGAAGTGTCGAAGGATAAGCAGAGTTTGCGATAGTGGGGATTGATATTTGTAATAGTGTATTAAGTCCGTCTTGAGCTTGCTCGAATAAATCAGGGCTAGTAAGTGATTCTTTAAATGCTGGGGATATTTCAATGGCAAGATTTTTTACCATAGGCTCTAATGCGCCATCAGGAACGGTTATTGCATCACCCAAGCTATCGATAATCGTATAACCGACATTAATGCCATTAATAGCAAAGTCTTGCATCATAGCGTTTAGATAAAAGATGCCTACCTGTGCCTCGTAAGCGCCTACGGCAGCCTCAGAAGGTATAGCAACTATCTCTTTTAGAGCATCAAGTATGACATCACTTGCTGTTTCGGTCATGCTTTATAACCTTATCTTGTTTCTTTGGTTTGGCTGCCTGTTTCTTTTCCCATCCTAAAGATAACGCTTTTTCGATAGTTTCTTTAGTGTCGTTTAATTCGATTGTGCTGCCCGAGGGCTTTAACCATGTAGTCATAATAACCTCTAATAAAAAAAGGGGGCTTTTACACCCCCGCAAGGATTAAGAACCCCAACCAGAACCCGCGAAGAACGGATTAAAGGTAGCGAACGCAGGAAGTATATCGAAACGTACTTTCTGAGTATTCGCATCACCATCTGCGTAACGTGATACACGCAACGAGAAGCCATCGTTAGTAGTCGCTACTGTATCAGTAGAGAACAACTTAGGAAGCTTGACAGTACCAAGACCAAACGCTTGCTCATGGAAGAACATATTAGGCTGGTAAACTGTAGAAGCCGCACCAAGAACTGTAACAACATCACCAGAAATTGGGGCTGTATCAACAGTATTATACTGGCCGTTAGCTTCAAATATAGCCGGGCCACTAATTACGATATTACCAGCGCCGCCTGACAATGTAACATCAGCAACAACGGTAGCACGGAAAGGAACAGCTGCACCAGCTTGATCAAATACCACAATACCATTATCAAGATTAACTCGATTACGACCTGTGATTTCGATCACATCGCCAGCTTTAATTGGTAACGCTGCATCCATACCTGTGATTGCTAAAGTTTGCTGCATGGTGTCTTTATGGGTAACGTAAGTTACATCAGGGTTAGCACTTAAGCTACCTACACGATCCGCACCAGCCCCAGTAGTGTAGGTAGACAATGAGCTAGAAGTCATTGCACGCATACCACCAAAGTCACGATTGATCTGTGCAGAATCCCAAGCTGTACGAACTAAACCATCAGCCGCAGTCAAACCAGTTTGAGCATCAGCCAAACCACCAGCAGTAAATGGGTTCATAACGTAATTCCATGGGGAATCACTAGGAACGCCAACAGATTGCATTAATGCACCTGTACGCTGAACATCTGACCATGCATCAGCCACCGTACCAACAGTACCGTAAGAAAGGTTGCCGTTTGCAAGCATATAAGTCGAAAGGTTAGTTTCTAATTTAGTGATTGCTTCACGAGCCATTGGCGCTAGGATTTGATCCATTTGATCAAGCTCGATAGCTTCCTCAAGAATAGACCATTCTGTGGCAACAGTAATCATGTTCTGAACTGTACCTGTAGCCTTACCTGAAATAATATCAGATTTGGTTGATCCAGAAATGTCGCCGCCAGTTGTTTCAATAGCGTTATACTGGTGCGAACGTTTAAAATCAACAGTCGAACCAGAAGAAGGATTAAATTTACCACTTAACAATTGAGTATTAACAGCTTTAGTTAGTACACGAGTACTTTCTACTGCTTTCAAAAACCCTCTAGCTAGTGGTGTTGTGGTATTGCTACTAAGATTGTTAGCCATGAGTGACTATCTCCAATTCGTAAGTATTGCCTTTGTCCCAAGATTCTCTCTGTGGGGCTGCTCTGCCGCTTAAAGTTGCGGCGGGGCTTGGGGCGCTACTTGATTTTGGTTTAAGTAGAGCGGCTTTTGTTTTCACTTCCGCAAGCAACAAACCTGCTTCCATAGGAGTAGCGTTTACAATATCATGCAAGTCCAAAGGATTGGCTTCAAGATGCTGCACCATTAGGGGGCCCATACTGTCTTTTAAAAGCACTTGCGCTAACTCTGGCGTTACACCATAGCTAACTACTGCATTCTGTGCTTGCATCAGGGCATCGTGCTTTACGCCTAACTTTTTGCTATTCTCAAGAAACGTGTCTTGTAATGCTTGCGAACGTTCTAACTCTTGCCGTTCTGATTTGCGTTGTGCTTCGGCTTGGCGTTCTAGCTTCTGTGCTTCTGAAGCTTCAAACCTAGCTTTCTGCTGGATAGCTGTGTCTCTTTCCCGTATCTTGGCCTCGTAATTATCATCCCACGAGTCGGGCACTGGGGGAATATCGATATTAGATAAAACAGGTTGAGCTTTCTGCTCTAACTCTTCAAGTCTCGTCTTAAGTTCATCTCGCTCACGCTCTGCTTGTCGCTGTGCAAAGGTTTGCTTGTTGATCTTCTTCTGAAACCATTCGGGGGTATTTTCCTGCTCTACGCTATCCGTTGTATTTTCTTCACCCTGTACAGGGCTATCGGGGGCTAATTCCGCTGGTTCGTTAACTTCGGGTTGCTCTGCTTCTACCGTCTGCGCTTCTTGTGCTTCAGGTTCGTCAAAGGTAATGCCGCTGTCTTCGCTTTGTAGCTCACTCATAGTGTGTAATCTCTTAATGCCGTGATAATGGTCACGTACCATAAACCTATTATCACATAGATATTATTTATCACAACCGTTTAACAGATAGTCAAAAACTATAATGCAGACGTAAAAAAACCGCAATTAAGCGGCTTAACGGTGATACTAAAACTTGCTATAGCAGGCCTTCAATGTAGAGTTTCATTAAAAAACCAGCTAAGACGAAGGCGACAATAAGTATATCCATCACTCTTTCCCCTTCAATTCATCCGTCCTAACCTTAAAGCTTTCTAGGTCGCTCCCCATCTTTTCCGCGTATGCCATAGGGAAAAGATTTGTTATTAACAGCATTTCATCATAAACCTCAATAGGCAATATAACCGCTTTAAAATCAGGCTCTCTGCTTGCCAGCTTATACTCGATGATACAGCCGCCCTCTTTGATAGCTTCGCGTATCTCTTGACGCTTCTCGTTAAAGTCTCGCGCTGTAAATATTTTCATTTCTTCTTATCCTTCTTTGGTTTCTTCTTCTCGCCAAATATACTTTCCTATAAAAATATCCTTTCCACGTTTTGGCTCTCGCATGGTTAGCTTGTATTCGTATATAGGCTTTACGTGCTTTAAATCCATGTAATAGACAGTGCTTATGGGTGCCATTAGCCTTTCATTTAATGACACCTGATAATCGTCTAATTCTTTTAAATTAATTATCGACTTCTCAACATCAAACCCTAGCGCATCACATAGCGCTGTTAGTAACTTCATTTCGTTAGTCATGTTAGCCTCCCATTATCTTATTAGCTTCATATAACATGCCGTAAAGAGGAAGGGCGCACCCCACGCAGAGTATCAATTCACCTGTAATTTCAGCCATTAAATCTAAGTCGTCCATTGCAGCAGACATAAGAAGCTTTAAAAAGAAAAAGAAAATCACCGCATACAAGACAAACATAATCTAACCCTCTGTTAATGAAACTGCTAATCCAAACTCTTCTAAAACACACTCAATAGCTTTTGTTTTTATAGCTTCGTCTATTTCTGGGCACTCTTTTTCTATACCCTCCCTCGCTGCTTTTATTATCCTTTCCCTTGCTTCGCTAGATTTTATCAGATCATTTGCCATTAGATGCCCTCTGTTAATGTGTTTAACAGTATATACCAATAAAAGCCCCGATCAAGAGGCTTATTGTCACTTTATACCACAAACGCTATATTTGCCTTTCTTCCATATCGTCTTGTTGTTCGGTTATAGCTTCTGCTTGCTGTCCATAAGCTTCTACACCTGCTTGACTTATGATTGCATCAGCTCCCATTGATTCTCCTAGTATCTTCAATGTTTGCGCTTGAGTGTTAAGGTTATCAATAATAGATGCTTGGCCGTCCATCATGGCTTTATTCATCGCTTGTTGTTCGCTAGACTGTTGTGCTTGCTGTTTTAACATTAGAGTTAATTCGTCTAACTGTAGCTTATCTGCTGAGTTTTGAGCCTTAAGCAAGCTATCCTGCTCCTTAATGCGTAGCTCTTCCTGTCTAAGCTGCGCCTTAACCTGAACGTCTGCCGTCTCAGCCTGTACGCGGCCTATCTCCGCCTCTGCTATCTTGTCCTCTGGCGTTTGCTCTGGTGGCTGTTGTGCTGCCGCCTGCTGAGCCTGTTGCATTTCCTCGCGTTCTTCATCAGTAAGCTGCGAGTCAGGGATAGCGCCACTCTGTATCAATCTAATTCTTAACCGTTCAGCCGCTAGATCAGCCGCAGGAGCCTCGATGTTTTTAAGCTGTAGATCTGCTGTAAGCTCGCCAAAATTAGGTATAAACTGGCTTAACTGCGCAAATGCTTCTACTGATTCCTGTTGACGATTCTTAAACGCCTTGCCAACGCTGCAAGTAACGTCGTATTTACCTTGGCTCAAATCATTGATCTTAACTGTTTTCCCTGTATCAAGATCAACAACACTTTTATTAATCTCTAATAGCTCAAACGAGCCATCTTCATTAAGAATGCGCTTTTGTGCGGTTGAGTCATAAGCAACAGGTAGAGAGTTGACGATAATTACAGCCGTTCTACAGATAGCAATCTCTTGCGGTCTAAAGTAATGAATCGTGCCTGTATCCATTTTATTCTGTAGTGATTGAATGGCAACACCAGACATACCATTGCCGCCTTCGCCATTAGCAAGCGGCGACCTTGAAGCTGTAGTTGATATATCATCGAGGCTGTTTTGTATTGCTTGTTGTACGCCACCTTGAATAACTGCGCCGCCCGTTCTAAATGGAGGGGGTGACTCTGGATCAGGCGTGTAGAAATAAGCTCTTTGTGCGCTAACAGACATGTTTTCTATTGCCGCAAGGTCGGCGGGGACTTGTGCTTGCTTTCTGCTCATAAATAAAGCGTCAGGCGGTGATAATGCCACATTCTCAACCTCTGCAGATCTAAACGTATTATATGCTCGTTGCGCGTCCATTAAGTCACGAATAGCGCCCTTATAAATCACCTTGCCGTCAGCTACGTTAAAATTACCATAAGTGGGGATGATAGGTAAATCTTTGAATACCGTATCTTGCGGGTCAGTTAAGAAGTCGCCACCATCAAACAAACGGCTGACAATCTTAAAAGTTTTCTTGTCGCGCTCTCGCTTTACTGTAATACCCTGCTCTGCTAGATCATCAACAATAGTTTCAAATTTATCATCACGCTCATACACTGAGCCATCAGTCATTTGCACTAGCGTTTTAGTAATAGGCTGCTGGTAGATAATGCGACCAACAGTAATAAAATCGGGCTTATTCTCAAAAGTATCATAAGCTCTATCACTGCCTATCGATTGCTTGGAGCCTTCTGGAAATTGCGTTTCGTACTCATCAGGCGTTAGATTATCTAGACTAAATACGTGTCTAGCATCGCTCGCATCCTGTTTAATTGATCCTGCATCGAACCATACGCGGTTTACATAGTCGGGTATCCACTCGATAGCCATGTCTTGATCGAATGAATCGCTATCATTCCAGATCATTTTGACCTCCCACCCACCAAGACCAGTAGCTACCATATCTCGACCAGCACTTGCATAAACTCTTGACGCATTACTCATTGTCTCAATGTTACGAATCAACCCATCGTAGGTTTTTGCTAATTCTTTTGTAGCGTCACCACCACTAGGGCGGATCTTAATGTCAAAGTCTGCTGCGTCCATCTCGCCGACAATACCATTAACGACCACGTTACATTTATCAAACGTGCCTCTGTACTTGTCGCCCATCTTAGATACAGTCGAAGGGTCCCACTGACCATCCTTAACATAAAGAAAGTTACGCTCTTCTCTCACCATGTCGCGCTGGTCAGAGTCAGCATCTTGCGATTGCTTTAGCTGGTCGTTAACAACTGTAATATCTTTGTAATCTAGCATTGTGTCACCAAGGAGTTTTATAGTTCATCGCTATATTTTGGTTTTGATTAACTGGTTCAGCAAACGTTAAACAAAGCGCGTCACCATCATCCGGTGAATAGCCATATTTAGATTTAATTCGCTCTTTACGCCATAGTACCATTCTATCATGTGAATCCCTATCATAGGGAGAGGCTATAAGGTCTGCATGTAGCTCATCATCATCCGGTATTTGTACTTCTAAATTCTCATCAGTAAGCCAGTCATTACACAAACCCCATATTTCCCCGCGCTTATTCTTGTATCTCTGGTCGTCTAGGGGTGAAGAGCCGAACCATATAGCCTTTACCCTATCTTCATATCCTAGTTCATGCAGCCGATCTACTAAGTCAGCACCACCACCCGCATCAATAAACATCATATCAGGCTTTTTCTTTGCTACCGAACACACTTCATCTAATACGGCTTTACACTTAGATACAGCCTTACCTAACGAGTCAATCTCTTCATCCTTCCACTTCTTAAGATCGTAAGCCTTACGCCCATGCCTTTTAATTAGTGAGAATCTATCGCCGCCTCTTGAAGGGTCAACACCAACTATAAGCGGGCCATTACCGTTTACTTCGTTATTTCTAGCTTTAAGCACATAAGAGGCTTTAATTAATCCATCACCGCCCGATACCTGAAACGCTTCTACAGCATTAAATGGGTACTCTTGCATAAATGCTTTTTCGCCATCCATGCCGCCTGCGCTTAATTCGATTACCTTCTGTCTGCGCCATGATAGTTGATTAGGGTTAATACCATAAGCCTCGACCATTAGCTCTTCGTCTTCACTAAGAGTAAAATCTTCTGGCGCTTCTTTAGTGTATTCTTCCTGCCAATACCACGGTATAAAAATAGGAATAAAATCACTCTCGCCACTTTCTGCTAACTTCCACTGCTCATGAAAGAAGTTTCCCACCCCATTAGCAGTAGATTCAT
>Ga0070747_1000139_pt1 | contig 34528 bp, 44 predicted proteins | sample VirMetDEL_Mar_31_FD_77321 | JGI IMG/M metagenome (GOLD analysis project Ga0070747, IMG submission 77321) | Aqueous microbial communities from the Delaware River and Bay under freshwater to marine salinity gradient to study organic matter... | ecosystem: Environmental > Aquatic > Marine > Coastal... | reverse complement strand
GGTTAACACTCCATCCAGAATTTCCAGATAATCCAGAATCACCAGCCATTTTAGACCAGTATCCTAAAGCACCAGCACCTACAAAAGCACGCTTAACACCTGCTTCTGGTACATACTGAAATATTTTTTCCATATCATCTACAAAGTTACCATAAGAATAACTTGCTTCAGATGCAGTAAAAATATTCTGATAATCATGAGTTGCAGTACTAGAACCATATTTTTCTAAAGCACTTACAATTCCATAAGTAGTTCTAATAAGATTTCCGTCTTTATCAGTTCTTCCACCATCTGCAAATGAATCATCAGCAGGAGCAGTACCATCTGCTATGTCAAGTCCTGTTCCACCTACTCTCTTACCAAATAAGAAAGCTTTTTCTTTTTGCATTTTGTGTTCTTGTGCTTTCTGTCTACGTAATCTAGCAAGTTCAGATGACTCACCTTTTAATACTGCAGCTTGTAACGTACCAGTTACCTGCAAAGCAGTTTTAAAAATTTGAGTACTATTCCAAACTACAGATAATTCATCAGCCCAAGAATCAGGTGCTTCACTACCTTCACCTTGTGCATTACCAATAACGCAAAAATAATCATTTGCATTAATATCAAGGGATGCACCAGTTAAGTTCTTAAGAATAATATGATTTGCTGACGCTCCCACATTAGTAATAACAACTACACCTTTGTTTGATGTTTTAGTAGAATCCCACAGTTCGCAAACTAATCCTATATAAGAACTGTCTACAGCAGCTGGAAGACCTGTCATTGTTTTTATTTGCAACTCACTTGGAAGAGTATCATCTGCTGGTAATACACCAGAATCAGAGGATATATCTTCATGAGCTTGGAACTCTTGTTTTACCCAAGGGTTTCTGTGTTCAAACATTTTGAAAACAGGGTCTGGTACTGAACGCATTTCCTGATTACTAACCATTGTAGTAAAGGGAGCAACGTCAGTCCATAGTTCCTTAGTTACTTGCGGGTCTACATAAAAATCTCGGCGATCATCATATAGTACTCCACTAGCACCAGAAAGGTTTTTTGTTGTAGCCATTTATTTGACTCCTTTTTTACTTAGCGTCCTAGTAATGCATCACTAAATGACTGCTCTTCAGTTCTTGGTTGTTCAGACTTTCCTGTAATCACAGAAGGGTCTTTAGGTACCGATAACCTTTGAGCTTGATTTTGCATTTCTTGTGTTTTTTGTTGCACTACTGGGTTCGCATTTGTTCTTAATTCAAATAACTTAGCTAAATTATCCATAGATAGATTATCAGGAGCAGAAGCCCATTGAATAAACTCACCTGCTTTTTGATTATCCCAGCCATAATTATTAACAGCATGACTATATGCTTGTTGTCTTATAGCTTCTTGTTGTTGAGCAGCAGCTTGTTGCTCATATGCTTTTTGCATATCAGTTTGACGTTGCGCGTCAACACCTTTTAGATAACCAAGATACTCATCTCTATAGTTTTCTTTAGCCATTCGATACTGAAACGACTTTGATTCTGGGTCGTTATAAGCATCGACTTCATTGTAATTAACTGGTTTTTCAGGTTCTGTTGGCTCCTTCAACGAAGACTGCTGAACTCCCATTTGGGTTTGTCCTGCAGGTTGTCCGTTGGAGAGCTTTGCTTCTAAGCTATCAAGAACCTCTGGATTTTGACGTAACATTTGCTCAACAGGAGCCATGCTATTTCTATAATAATCCAGTTCTTCTCTAAGCCCAGATAGTTCACTCTTGGCTTTATCAGCCTGTGACTGCCAGTACTCATACCTATTGGTGTCTTCTTTTTGGTCAACACCGTTTTCTGTGGTTTGGCTAATTGGTTCTGCAACTTCTTGCCCTGTAACAGGGTTAAGGTCTACGTTAGAAACTTGTTCAACTTGAGGTGCCTCTGCAGACAGCTCTCCTTGAAACATTTCTACGTTACCTGCGGGTGCAGTACCAGCATCAACTACTTCCAATTTTTCCATTTTCTTTTCCTTTTTTGCGATTTGGTTAATTCCAGCAACCGCTTCCTCAATTCTTTATGCTTCATCTAAGCTTAATATTGTTTCATTCATCTCTCTTTGTGGATTGTTATTACTAGCAACAGAGAGATCTTGCTTTGCATTTTTTAATTCATCAGACAATCTTGTTTTATATAATTGCTGTGCCATTTCCACTTTAGCTTCTGCTTTAGCAAGTTTCTTTTCAAATTCTTTTACTTCTACACGTTTTCTATCATGTAATGATTCTCTTTGTGCAGTCTGTAGGTCACCTTTAAGTTTTTTAATTTCTTCAGCTTGTGATTGTACTTGACCTTGTAATTGTTGCATTTGACCATTTCTTTCTAGTACGCCTTCCATATCTGCAACGTCAGTTTGTTTTAATAACTCTATTTGGTCAATTAAACCAGCTTGATATAATTGCATATAGTACTCAAATCTTCCCCAACGATTACTTGGAAGTGTTGAACCAGATAAAACTATAATATCATACTTACCTATAGTTATATCATTTATTTTTCCTACTACATTTCCTATATCATCATATAAAGGACTATTTAATACAACTTCTTTAGGTTTATTATTAGGTTGCATTAACCTTAAAATCTTTTGGTCTGTATATACAAATTGTATTAATCCAACCACTACTTTTGCTAACTGGTTCATTCCTTCTTCTATATCATCTCTTTTGGATTTAATGCGTCTTTGTCCATATTCATCTAAAGCTACAGTACCTTTAAAAGTTTGTGGTGCAGCACCCATGTCGCCCTGCATTAAAGCGTATATACCAAGGATTCGTTCTATATCGGCTTTTGCATCTGCCTCATTTTTATATAATTCATTTGGCAAAGGTATAGGGGAAGCAACTATTGGACTACCTAACTCTGGGTCAAACTCTATAACCGCTGTTCCAGCTCTTCCCCAATCTTGTTCTACCTGCTGTTTGTTTACTGCACCACGAGGAATTAATAATTTTACGTTTGTACTACTAGATGCATGTGCAATAATTAATGAACGAATTTTATTTATATACTCTTGCAATCCCTTCACTAATCTAACATCAGACATAGGATAAGGATTGCGATTAAAACCATTCATAAATGGCACAATAGGATATTCCTCTATTGGTAAAATTGATTCATATAACATATGGTCACCAACAGTAACGCATTGTTTTATATTTGTTATTTCTATTTCATTAACCATTATTTTATTAGAATTAATTAAATGGTCTTTAGTTGCAATATCAATGTGACTAGTTGAATTTGGAATAGAACCTTCATGTTCTTTACCTGCCATAGGCATTTGCTGTCCAGTCATAGGGTCTATCATCATATGAAACGTATCACCTAATTGCTCATGCATTTGAACATAGCCTCTTACATCTTTTTCAGCTGTAATTATTAGAGGCTCTTGGTCAGCTGTAGTAAGTATTACTATTTGTTCTTTTTTATAATCTTCGTATTCTTGTGTATTATATACATATTCTTCATTGCTATAAGGGTCGTATATTTTAAAATAAGGCATACGTATCTTTGTATACCTTGTAAACATTTCTAATTCTCTATCACCAGTAATTTTTTGTCCAGATATTCTACTTTTAACAGTAACATCTTCAGAATATAAAGAATGCCTACTTTCTGCAGGAATATTTATATAACTAGTTTCTTGTACTTCTTTTATTTGTTCTTCATATTCTGGGTAATATTGAATTAATTGATTTTCACTCATTAATTTTGCTACTAAAATATGTCCAGAATCCCTACAGAAGGTGTCTTTACTGCTTGGGTCAAAATACACTTCAAGTGGGTCTAATGATTTAAGACAAACTTCACCACGACCAAAGTCTTTATCTGGGTCAGTATAAGCCATCATAACTCCCATGCCCTTAACATAGTAATCATCGATGCATTGCTTGAGTTCTACGTTGCCATTAGATGTATCCCAGACGTAGGACATCAAGTCAGAAAATAAACGACCAACTTCTGTATCGCTGGTTTCTCTAGCAGTTGACTGAAATCGTGGTTTATTTGCAGAGAGCATTGCTTTTGCTTGCTCTACTGCAGAAAAAATTACATTTACTACAATTGGCTCTTGAGCTTTATTACGCAATGCATCAGACTGTTCTTTTGTCCATTGTTTACCATTACGAAATTCATTATCCTCCACAGCTTGTTTAGACCAATTTTGTCTAGCTGAACTATATTCGCTTAAAAGATCTTGAGTTAATTGTACTTCTGGGTCTTTATCAGAGTTATTATTATGCATAAAGTTAGGTTTTTAATAAGTTAAACTATTAAGTTAAGTAAAAAGTTCCAAATTAAGATGTTTTCCAATCATAAGTCTTTGCAGCAATATTGCTGCTAGATTGTTTTTCTTTATCTTCTACTACGTGATTAGGTGTATAACATTTTTTCATAGCATAATATAAACCATCTAATAAATCATCATGTTTACCTCTGGGGTATAATAATAGTTCATCTTTTAAAGATAATTGACTTTTTTTAATATATACTTTTTTTTGTGCAAAATATGGCTCCATTGTTTCAAGTCTTGATGATTTACTAGTTCGTGGAGACTCTTTTATTTCTAATCCACTAATAAATAGATTTTCTTCTTCTGTCCTTTGTCTTAAATATTCTCGTAACATTTCCTGATAGCCAACAGACTCTATACGTACCTTTACAGGTTTGTATAGTTTAAAATACTCTATAATGCTCTCTGCTAAATTCATAGGGGTTGCTCTTTTGCGATAATATTCTAGAATATACCGATTATTATTATTATCAACTGCTACAGGCATAATTACACTATAGTCAGCTGTTTTGCGTATTGAGGATGCAGGGTCAACCCCCATAAAGACGTTTACTGGTATTTTATTAGAACCAGTATCTAAATAATGTTGATTATCTTCATCTATTTCTAGTTCATAATCATGATATTGTATATAGTCTTCTTTAAACAGCTGGTCTTCATCACCAACTATTTGACATAGATACTCTCTATAAAAAACACTTACTCTTGCTATTGACTCTAACTCTTCTTTTTTCTGTTTTAATTTTTTTATAGGTTGCCATTCTTCCCATAATGCAATTTGTTTATCCATGTCTGGACTAAAATGCATATTTACCCAACCTTTCATTTCTTTTAGTACTTCTACTAAGCAGCGTTGATGCTGCGGTGTGCCAATAACAATTATTTTCCCTTTCTTAGGATCTAGTGAAGGAACTGCTGACTGCAATAACCATCTAAGGTTTTGCTCCATAGCTTCAGCAGTCTTAGTATTATTCTCATCCTCTGGGTCATCTACAATAATAAGCGTAGGTCTTTGACTACCTACTTTAATTCCTCTAAGCTGTTGACCTGTACCTTTGCATATAATCATAGAGCCATCTTTTAACTCTATTTCTGACTTAGCCCATTGTTTTGCACTATGTTGTCCCCAATATCCATAAATAGCTCTAAAAGTTTCGCTATAATCAAGAGTATCTTTAATTGTACCTAATAACTTTATAGCATGGTCTTGAGTTCTAGACACTAAAACTATTAATTTACTCCCCTCGTGATGCATAAGGTGGTATAAAGGGTAGACACCACCCACAATGGAGGATTTAGCATGACCACGAGGGGCTATGATGTTTACTTGCTTGGAGGCATCGTTTAGTAAAGCATCAGCAATTTTATAATGAAAATCTGGAGATGGTACAGTAAACATGTTTGGCATTATAATTTTACCAAACATTATCATATTCTCTTTTAATTTATTTATAACTAACTTGTTATCTTTTGCCACGTTTTTTCTTTTTTGGTTTAGGGCATGATGTAAGACTATGTATCATTGTTTCTTCGTAATGTCCAGTTTTTATACCACAATGCTTATGATTGCCACAATCTGTAGCAAATGCACATTCTTTATCTATAATAGGACAATGTGCAAACATTAATAAATATCGTCACTCCACAATATACCATAAGTTTCCATTTCTTTTAAAGCGTCAATAGCTACAGAAGAAAGAAACTCTGGGTCACTAGTAGGCATAGCAGATATTACATGTAATGCTCTTACAGCTACATCTAATTGGTCTTCCATAATATTTGCATTAACATGCTCATATTCTTCATCAGGAGTCAGGTTGCTCATTTGTTTCCTCTTTTCTTTGTAATGTTAATTTATTTTCCTCCAATGCTATAGTATCAGCTATTTGTTTAGTAACATCTATTTGTACTGTATCTGTTAATACTTTCTTACTAGGTTTCATTTCTAGTAAATCCATAATTGCATCATTAGCCTTTAAGAAGTTGTTAACATCACCCTTACCCTCTGCCATGTGTAACGCTCTTAATAGGTTATCTACTGCAAATTCTTTATTAACACTCTTTTTAGATAATAATTCTTTTAGTTTTTCTTCTACCATATCTTTTGTTACCTTTTGTTTTAAAAATCTTCTTACAGTTGCCGCAGGTATCTTTTGGTCTGGTCTATATATGTTACCTAATTTGTCAAAATCTACCTTATCCCCAGATAATAACATATTTGCGTATGCCCCTACTGTATTCTTTGCTCTTGTAGTGTTTATTTCCTGTTCTTTCCAATTCTTTGCTGGATTAGTTTTAGAATAACACTCATATGCGTGATTTAGCTCAAATTTTATTGTAGAAAATGAACTACCCCATCCAACACCACATGTTAGCTTAATAAATGTTCGTATATTACCATTTTTATCTGTATAGTCCTTTCTAGACACACATTCACTAACATACTCATCATCTGTTAATCCCCAATCACCAGTATTGCACTCTTTCCAGTATAAATATTTTATATTTTTATTTTCAGCTTCATCCTTAGTGTATATAGGATATTCTGCTGTTTTTCTATTAATTCTTCGTTTAATTTTTATCATAATCTCTAGTAACTGTTACTTATTAGTAACTGTTACTATATAAGTAACTTATATATATACTATATACTTTAATCCATACTCTCATCAGGATTATACCCCTGCTTTTGCTCAATGATCTTGCTAATTATCTTAAATTCAGCCTCTAACTCATCTGCACTAGTGTTGATTCTGTCTTGTAAGGCATGATATTCTTCATCAGTCATGTCAGATTGTTCCCATTCACCTGTTATCATGTTAAATACTTCGTAAACTCTCTTTTTACTGCCCATGTTCTTTTAAGTTAAAGTTAAACTATATGTCATTTCAACTTTTAAATTAAGTAAAAAGTTCCAATACTCTTATGAAACTAGAACAAGAATGTGTGTGAGAGGTATATAGGTTACCCTACCCCCCTACATTAGGGGGTCATGGGGTTGAATTAGGTTGAGTTCAATCATCGAGTTGAGTTGAGTTCGCATTGCAGTTGACTTGTGACTGCAATGCTCACACCTATATCTCTAACCCACCCATGCTGTGAGGACATGCCCTTTTGCTTACGCAAAACCCCTGTCATCTCTCGCATGCTTCCCTTATGTGTAGCGTACCCACCCCCCTGTATATTATAATCCTTACGTATTTTTAGAGTACCTTACATTACGTTGAAATCTTTTCTACCTACTTTAAGCCCTCTATCTTTAATCTTTTTATAACATAACATGGAGTATAGTATGCGAGAGTCATCTTTATATATAAGAATGGTAGTTAAATTAATAAACGATATCATTTATGAAACAGATAAAGATATAGAAACCATAGAAAACCTACCTAATTATCTTGATAACAGAGATTATAGAAATGATGTTATACATCTTAATGGTAGAATTAAAGGTTTAGAGCTTCTAAAAGAAAAGATAAATACTTTATTCTAATCTTAAAGTAATTGTTAGGGGTAGTATAGTTACTATCCCTAATATATTAAATGTCTCTAAAAGCCCCTCTATCTATAATAATTAATAAATAACCATAGGAGTACAATATGCAAAAATGCACAGAACCTTTACATAACCATCATGATGGCTGTCCAGCTTGTATAATATCAAAAACAGAATCTGATAATATACTAGCAATAAATAAATTCTTAAAAACAGAAAATGATTTATTAAGTGAAAAAATCTTAAAATATAGAGATTTATATAATAATCAATTAAATCGTCTAAATAAAAAGAATAATCAAATTGCTAATCTAAAAAAGGAAATAGCTGATATGGAATCATATATAGCTGGTCAAGATTAACCCTCTATCTTTAATCAATCAAAGGAGGTGTGATATGTTCACATTTTTAAACGTTACAGATAGCTATTGGAATTTTGTAAAAGATTCTGATGGCTGTTTAGTACATGTTTCTGTAGATAAATATCCAACACAGCAAAGTGCTGTGGAAGAAGTACAGAGACAAATTATAGAGCAGTAATTGTATTAGCCCATTACATTCCGTGTAAAAATTCTCCTAATGGAGTTTCTGGAAGTAGTGGGCTTTTACTTTTCTCTCTATCTCTGTCATATCACAATGGTATGGCATAATAGTAAAATAGGAGTATAGTAATATGGACAAATTAAAAAACGTAATGGCTGAATGGAAGTCACAAATTAAAGAGGCTACATCAGAGTTCGTATGGTTTAATAAATCTAAGAAAACAGAAGTAGATGGTAGTGAAGTGTGGATAAATAAACCTATCAATGTATCAGAAATTGCTGATGTCTTATCAGATGACGATAATTGGTTTGTTAATATATTCATAAAAGAAGATGATAAAGCAGTTGAAGAAGTCAGTAGCATACGTGAAGAACTTGCTAAATTGAAGATGGAAATTGTACCAGAAACAGAGTTTTCTTGCAAGAATCAAGTTATTAGATATGCAATAAGAACTAATAAATCATAACCTAATATGTAGTGAGTAGCTGTAATAGTTGCTCACTACATTTTTTTAAAGGTGTTCCTTCATTCTTCAGTCACTCAAATCTTTAACTCGCCAAAAAGCTCGTAAAAATATGCTGGGAGAGTCAGTTTGGTGGCAGGGTAACTACAACAAGAAACGTATAAATAAACAAGAAACACATCTCTCTCTATCTTTGTTTATTCATGTTAATTAGTAAGATAGTAAAGATCTGTCACTAGCGAAAGTTAACGTTTAAACAAATATGCTATTGCAAGCACTCATGAATTAGTAGTTGTCATGCCTGTTTTAGGTACCAAAATCTGTATATTCTAAAAGAAACAGCAGAGTCATAGACACCCTAGTCATCACCTTGGATTAGACTAATTAACTAATCAATCAGGTAGCATAATAAAATCTTTACATATCTCCTGCGACTATGTGGATTCATTGAAATTATTCAACACATAGCGTATACAGTTAAGATTAAATGTAAAGTTAGAGAACAATGTAGGTTAGCGTGGTGTAATAAGGATATCGTCCTACATACTGTTACTCAAACAAGGTTTGCTCTGTACCTTGACACCAAAACAGAGCAAAACGTTATAACAGACGCTGGGATGGACTATGAACGAGGAAGTTGAGAGCCTTAAAACATGGATAATATAAGAGGTTCACCATGAACATCCCAGAAAATATAAGAGGTTATGCGCATTAACATTCGTTAACGTCATGACAGTAGCCACCATTGGAAAAACTATATATGAAATGATAGTTTAGTACAAGGCACGATAAATCTACCACGAGTTTGCAACGATGTGACAGTAGAAGAAGTGTTAGGGTTGTGTATAACCTCTAAAAATTAACAAAAGGAGTATAAAATGATAAAAGTAAAATCAAAAGATGAAATAATACAAAGACTTGTAGATATACTATCTAGCGAACCTACATCTGATAAACTTTATGAAAATGAATTTTATGAAAGCGGTTTAATAGATGCACTTAAATGGGTCTTAACAATTGACGAAGGAGACAAAGAATGCAACGATTAGTAGTAAAACAACAAGTAAAAACATCAGCTCTTATGAAACTAGACCAATCAAATTACAATCGTTCAGCTTATGATTGGAATGATTTAGGAGTTGTATGTCGTGGACATAGAAATGACGAAGGAGTAATTTTAGTTGAAATGCATTTAGGTTTTTTAAAAAACTTAGGTGCAAGAGTAAAAGATTACCCAGAACAACTTATTGATGTAGTAGAAAAATACTACGGAGAACAATATGGTGTAAGACACGCTACTCCACATCTTACTGAAAGAGTACTTTGGAGAAAACCAAAGAATCTAATAAAACTAATTAAAAAGTATAAAGGAAAGGACATGAGAACAAAATGGTAATAACAGAACAAGATTTTGCAGTAATGTGTGCTTGTCATGGAGGTAATCCTGACGATTATTCAAGATTCAAAAACTTAGGTGTTTGGATGTTTGAAGATGGCAGAATCATAGAACAAGAAGAGAAAAACTAATAGTAATTCTCTTAGAAATAAATTAAATTCTAACAAGATAGGGGGAGTAAATATTATCATTTACATATCCTTTGATTGGGTTGCTCCCTCTATCTTTAACAATAATGGAGGTTATTATGAGATGTATGATACATCCAAACGTCAAACCAGAAATGATTGAAACTAGTTATGTAGAGCTAGATTCAATAACTGAAGAGTATGTAACTAAAGGTCACGATGTTTTGTATTGTCCACAATGCTTTGAAGATGCATATGAAAAAGGTAAAACTATGCGTATGCAAATGCAAGCAGCACCTTTTAGATATGAATTAACTAAAGAAGAGTGTAATGCAATTGAAATACAAAATAAACTAAGAGATCTAGAAAATAACCATATTGATAGATGGTTAGAAGGAGGAGAACATAAATGAATAAAATAACATTATTTGCTCAATTAAGTAAAGCATTAGGTTATCTTGCCTTTGCTTTAAACAATGTATTAAAATTTGCTGGTAATGTAACAATTAAAATGTCTGATATTATCACAAATAAAACTAGATATGATGTAGAAATTCTTGTTGAAGGTGCTACAACTATTACACACAAGAATCAAACAGCAGCACAACTAGGTCAATTGTTAAACGATATGGATAAATTTGGTGTTACAGAAGTAATTATAAAACAACATCTTAAACAACAGGAGAAAAAAAATGACAACTAAAGAGCTATTAAAAGACATACAAGAGTTTCTTGACCAACTTGGTACAGCTAAACCATTGTATGTAACTAAAGCTAAAGAGTTATCAAAAGCTATTGATTATCACTTAGGAGTTTATGATAATGTATCTGAAACTAAATAAAGACGATAGGTTACAGTTTGGGGTGCTTTTAACACTAGACGAAGTAGATACAATTATACTTGGTTTAGAAAAGTTATCAGCACCAAAAGCTGACACTTTACAAACAGAGCTTTTTCATTTAAAAGCTAAAGCTAAAATTAAAGGAAGACAAACCTATGGAGAAACAAAAAAACTGTGAACATGAAAACAAAGAATATATTCCTGCAGAAATTGAAAATAACGTGCAGGAAAATTTAGTCTGTTTAGATTGTCACACAAACTTACCATTAGAAAGGGAAGACATATGAGTCCAGCATTTATAGATAATATGATGTACGTTGGAGATACACCTTGGCACAAACAAGGAGTTAGGGTACAAGATGCTCCAACAATAGAAGAAGCATTACAATATGCTAAATTAGGTTGGAAAGTAAATAAACGTAAAACTTATTACTTTGACAACAACATACACACTCAAGCAATGCCTACTGGAGGATACTGCACATATAGAGCAGATACTGGTCAGGTATTAGGTAAAGGTGTGTCTGAAAGATATGGTGTTTTACAAAACGAAGAAGCTTTTGCACCTTTTGAACCATTACTAGATATGGGTTTCAAATTAGAAACAGCTGGTAGCGTTCAAGATGGTAGAAAAGTATGGATACTTGCTAAATCACCAGAAAGATATACTGTTGGAAACGATGATGTAATAGACCAATATGTATTATTGTATACATCACACGATGGTTCAGCTGGTAGTGTCTTTAGACCTACAGGTGTTCGTGTAGTATGTTACAATACTATTGAATTAGCATTATCAAAACAGGCTAAATGGAATTATTCATTAAAACATACTAGTAGCATTAAAGAACGAGTAAAGAATCTTACAAATATAATAGCAAGATCTAACGGTGACTTTAAAACTGCTATTAATGATATGAATAATTTCAACGAAGTAGAAATGAACGAAGATTCATTAGACTTATATCTTGAAACAGTTATACCATTCTTAAAAGACAGAAACAAAGAATCCAAACCTGATATGGATATATTTGTACGCAATACTGCATTACCTGTATATAATAAGATAAAAGATAACTTTTACAATGGTATAGGTAATAAAGGTGAAACACTATGGGATGCATACAATGCAATAACACAGTATTACACACATGACAAACAATACAAAGACTGGGTAAGAACTACACAGTTTGGTGCTGGCTATGATTATAATGTAAAAGCATTTAAAATAGCACAGAAGTTTGTAAACGTTACAAAAAAACAACAACACATTAGTTTAAACTAGGAGGTAATTAATGAGTGACTTTAAAACAGCAACTATTACAGAAAAACTAAATTACATACAGCATGAGCTGAAAGTAAAAAAGTCAAATGTAAATAGTTTTGCTAAATTTAACTACAGAACACTAGATGACATCTTTGAAAATGTAAAGCCGCTGCTAGATAAAACTAGTTGCATTATTACAATTTCTGATGAACTAGTAGACAAAAACAATGGTACATACATTAAAGCAACAGTTGAACTATCTGATGGAAATGATTCTATATCTGTAGATGCATTTGCTAGAGAGTCTGTTGGTAAGAAAGGTATGGATGACCCACAAATGACAGGTACTGCATCAACGTATGCTCGTAAGTATGCTTGCAATGGTTTGTTTGCTATTGATGATACAGAAGATTCTGATAGTATGGATAATCGTAAACAAACATTGCTTAATGGTAAAGAACCTACAAAAGGTCACATAACTGTAGAGCAGAATGTTAAGTTAGATAGATTATCACGAGATCCAGCTTTAAAAGGTTCTGGTACTTCAGCAAAGGTTAGAAAGTTAATTGACGAAAACCCTACTGAAGAAAGAGCTGCTAAAGCTATAACTAAATTACAAAACGCAATTAAAAAAGCAAAGGAGACTAAATAATGGCTGGATGTTACAGACAAGTCGTTAAGGCTAAATCAGTATCAGTAAGATACAATGAACCACCTAAATCATATATGAATTGGAACAATGATGTATGTTTAGATGTTGTAATAGAAAAACAAAGTAAAGATGGTGAGTCTTATGACTACACATTTACTATTTTTGGAAACTATAAAAAAGACAACCCTAAAAACAAATGGGGAAGTGCATTTAAAGTTTCTAAATTCTTTGAAGCTGTAGGTGTTAACACTAAAGATATCAATGATGATATGGTAATACCTGATGCATGGTTTGACCAAGCAGTAGGTAAAGAGTTCTCTTACATTACATATCCTAGTGATAGGCTTAAAGACGATGGTAAACCATTTTGGAATGACTATGACATTGTTATGTCAGCAGCTGCTGGTCAAGATGCTCACAAAGCAGATTTTGACAAGCAAGTAGCTGATGGATGGATTAAAGTCTATGAAGAACCTACTGAAGAACCTTCTGCTGATAGTTCTGATGTAGATGACGATATGGACTTATAATGCATAAGCCTACAGTAAAATCAATATTACTGAATTGGCTTAAATCTCGTATAGATGCTGGTAACTTTTTAGTTGCCAGCCACGAGATTGAGCAAGACCTAAGAGATTATGGTTTATTATTTTACGACACCATGTTTAATGCAGGTACTGCAGGTAGACAATGGCGTGAATTTAAACGTAATCCTGAGCTAATGAAGGCTATTGATGTAAAAGAAGTTAAACAAATACAAACAAAAAGCACAGAACACACATGGGAATTAATAACTATCTAATAGAATACGCAATTAATACAATTGCAAATCGCAAAAAGTTCTGTACGCTTGCTGATTTCAAAGATGTGCTAAACAAAAACAAAGGGAGAGAACTATATCGTAGTATGTTCTTATATCATCCTGATGAAATAAATAAGCATTTTGAAGAAAATGGTAGCGTAGCTAAATATAATGGCAAACAGGCAATAGATAAGTTATATATTGACGTAGACCTAGAAGGACAAAAACAAGGTGATGAAACAATAAATAAAGTTGGTAACCTTGTTAATGACATTCTAGCGTTAGGTGTTAAACATGAACACATTAACGTATGGTTTTCTGGTAGAGGTTTTCACATACATTTACCAGATATATATGGTTTTGAACCTAGCAGCAGCATTGCAGCACAAGTTCGTGCAACTATGCAACGTGATTTTGCTAAGTACATAGATAATATATACGACAATACGAGACTTATTCGCTCAAGCTATTCTCTTAACAAAAAATCAAACAGATATAAAGTTCCTTTACCTTTATCAGCTGTAACTTCTAATGTGTGGGAATACACATATGTATTGGACTTCGCTAAATCCAATTCTAAAATGTACGCCCATAAAAAGTTGCCTGATAAGGTAAGTGAGCTTTACCCTAGTTTACTTCCACATATACCTAGTAAGAAAAATGAAAAAGTAACTAAAGCTATATTTACTAATGTCAAATACAAACCAACAAAGCATATTACATGTATACAACATATGTATAATGCTGGTTACGTACATGGACATAGACATAAGCATTTATTACGTCTTGCTAGTTTGTGGATAACAAAGTTTGGTTTTCCAAAAGAAGCAGTTATGAGTATGGCTAGAACTTGGAACAATTCATTAACACAACCATTACCTAATGAAGAAGTTAGTACTGTACTGAGAAGTATTACTAACAAAGATGGATATAACTTTAGTTGTAGAGATGAAGTGCTTTCTAAGTATTGCGATAGTAAATGTACTTTGTATAGATACAAAGATCTGGATGAAAATATAACAGCAGTTAATTCTAGTCAAATGGCACAAATATTACTAGAAGCTTACACAGAAGATTTTACTAATAGGTCTTTTAACATAAAGGAAATATTTCCATTTATGACACAAGACTATGTAATAAAATGTGGTGAGCTTGTAGTACTTACAGGTGACACTAAACTAGGTAAAACTGCATTCTGGCAATACATTATTGCTAATATAGATATTCCAACATTGTTTCTATCTTTAGAAGTACAAGCTAAACTAATGTCTAGACGATTCTATCAAATTGCTCTAAACCAAAGCAAAACACAAATTGAAAATATGTTTATTGCTGGTGATAGACCAAAAATAGAAGAAGCAGTCAACAGATTAGAACATCTACAAATTATAGATGCCAGTACAGCACCTGACATAAGTCAATACGCTGAAATGGTAGATAAGCATGATGTTAAAATTATTGTTGTAGACACACTAGACGTTGTACAAGCTAAGTTTGCTAAAAAAGAACCATTGCAACAGCAAATATATATTGTTAATGCTCTCAAAAACCTTGCAGTCGAAAAAGACATTATTGTACTTGCAGTTAATCATTTATCAAAAAGTGCAAGTTACAGACATAAAGAAGGTGAAGAGCTTGATGTATATAGTGCTAAAGGTGCTAGTGATGTAGCACAAAAATCTGATAAAATCATAGCGTTTATGGGTAATAAACAAAGTAAAAAGCGTAAGATAAAATCTCTTGCGTCTCGTGATGAATCAGACTTTGAAATAGTTACAGCATTTGATTGGAAAACATTTAGTTTTTCTAAATATGCTTAAATACAATAGGGGGAGTGTAACAGCTCCCTCTATTTATAACTTAAAGGGTAAAAATGAATACAGCAAAAAAAATAACAATATTTGGAGTTCCGTTATTTAAAATATTGTCGAAGTCAGAAAATAATTATAGGAGTTATAAAATAATATTCTTTAAATTTATATTAATTGGTATAGGATATGCAATAAATGAACATTCAGAACATATACATTTTAATATAGGTATAACGAAATTTGAAACAATGATTAACTTTAGCATAAGGAGGAATTGGTTATTATGAAAATATATCCAAATTTAGCATCAACTAAGATGCAACAATTAATATCATTACTAAGTGATTTAGAACATACTGATAGACAACGTATGTCTAGCGATGGTCAAGAAGCACTTGATAATATATTTGAGCTACTAGGCATGCCTAAATATGATGATGTTATTAGAAAATCAGAAGAGGAAGAATAACATGGCTAAATACGAATGGAATGTAACAAGACAAAAAGCTGGTACTGAAATATATGTAAGTAACGCTTATAAAGATTTCTTTATAGGTGAGCAAGACGAACATACTTCAGAAGAATCTGCAAGAATGACTATTCTAATTGCACATATATGTAAAAATGCATTGAATGAGAATAATCCATATAAAGAACATGAGGATTATACAAATGAGCGGAGGTAGAGCAGCTAAACAAAAAGGCAATCGAGTAGAACGAGAATGTGTTAATCTAGCTAAAGATTTTGGCTTTGAATCACGCAGAGCGTGGGGTTCAGATGGAAGATCTCTTGGTTGGCACGAAGAAGTAGATATGACTATAGATAAACAAGGTGATTCTGTACCATATAAATTTCAAGTTAAAGCTCGTAAAAAAATTGGTGACCTTTATAAACCTTGTGACGATGTTTATGGACAAATCATAAAAGAAGATAGAGGAGAACCATTAGTAACGATACGTTACAAAGACTTCTTACTCCTGTTAAAAAAAATAGCAGGGTAGAAGAGTCTTTTTTAAAGTAATTTGGAAAAGGCTGACATATAATAGCTCTGATACTGGTATGTGGCAGAGCAAACTTAAAGGTGGTACTGATTGGCGTTAGTACCACTTTTTAACAACTAGGAGATAATTATGAACAAACTAATCCAAACAGAAATCGAAGATATAACTAGTATCTTAAACCATGTGGAAAGTTTTACATCATGTCCTCACGTTAAAGACGCTGTACCATTACTTAAAATAAAATATAATCGTGTAAAGGAATATATAAATGATTCATATAATAGAGAAATATTTGGAAAGGACTACTAGAGAAAAAGTAGTTAAAGGAAATGGTAGGAAAACTTGTGCATTAGATAAAAAAGCTGATAAAAACATTAAACATTGTAATAAATGTAAACGTTGCTGGGAACCAGTATGCAGACCTAATAATTCTAAAACACAATTTTTATGGTACGATAATTTTCCTGCATATGGAAAGGAAAAACAAACATGTCCAACATGTCTAAACAATATAAACAATTAGAAGAAATGTTATCTAAAGCAATAGATGGATACGATAAAATATTAACAACTAACGCAGATAGCGGCACACTTAAACGCATTGCTCAAGAACATTTAGATAAAATAATACATAACAAAAAATAGGAGTGATTATGAAAGTAATATCAGCTGAAGAGTTAAGTACTAAAAAGTATAACGCAAAGGAATTAACTAGGCAACATGATATGGAAACAATGTACAGAAGAGGTTATCGTCATGGATATTCAAAAGGTATGGATGATGTAACATACGAAGGTAGAAGTAAAATTGCTAAATTCTTTAATAAGGTACTTCTGCCTTGGACTTATTTTATGGATAAAGATTACAGCAAAGAAAATGACTTTCTTACAATACCACCATCACCAAATGCAAAGAGGAAATCATGACGGATAGAGAACTTAGTAAAGCTATCAAAGGCATTACGCCTAAATTAGTTAGGTCTTTAAGTCAAGGAGAGCATTACAATCATAATATGACTCATCATTTATATAGCTATACTACAGAGGGTATAGAATTAGAAGATGGTGAATCATACGTAGTATTAAAAGATAACAAAACAGATGATGAAATAGCTGTATTGTTGTTAAACGAAGACAAAATATCATATCAAATGTTAATCTAGGAGGAACAATGAACAAAAAGCAAATAAAAGAAGTCTTTAAAAACTATAAAGTACAGCTAGGTGCTGGTGCTTTAGAAGTTGTTGAAGACGAATTAAACCGTTATGTAAGAATAATGGCTGTTAACTGTAACAATGGAAACCTAAAAAGACTTACCCCAGATACTATGTGGGTAGCTTTAAGTAGACATGAGTGATAGTATAAACGATGAGGTTGCCACGCTCATACAAGAACGCCTTGATAAAGGTGCAGAAAAGTATGGGCGTGACATACCTTTAACTGATAAAAGAGATTTCTTGCAAGAATCAATAGAGGAAGCATTAGATAATGCTATATATCTTGCATGTTTTCTTATACAAATAAAAAGGGGAATAAAATGAAACTAACATATTATGTTAAAAAACAAATAGATAGTAAAGACATTACAGATGTTAATATATATGGTGCTGATATAGCTGACTATCCAGACTTATCTGACGCTTATATAGCAAATATAACACATAAAAATGTAACTCTTACCGCAGAAGACTGTGAATCGTTACAAGAAGAAAACGATGAATGGTTTTATGAGTTAGCTCTAGAAGCAGCAAAAGAACCATTTATAACTAGTTTACCAGAAGGAGTATAAAATGGGATATAGGTCAGAAGTGGTAGCTGGTGTACCACTAAAAGATAGAAAAAAAGCACTAAGTATAATAAACGAGTGGGATTCTGTAGGCACAGGTATGGTTACTAGATTCTGGCAAAAAAATCCTGATGGTTCTGAAAGAAAACCAGAAGCATACTTTTATATGCAAGCTGATTGGTGGAAATGGTATAATGATTATCCAGATATATCTAAGTTTGAAGACTTTATATTAGCAGATACTAAAAGATTCTTAACTTGTTTAGGTGAAGATGGCGCTCATCATACTGATTATGGAGACTCATCAGACCACGATATATATGTAATGTCAACTCTTGCATTAGAGGGCAACATTAAGTGGGAAAGAAAAAGGAAACAACTATGATAATACTAAACGTTTGGGAATGGGTGTTAAACATATTTTTATTGAGTACGTCTGCGTTTACATTTACAATTAGTATGTATATGTTAGCATTATTCTGCTATATTTTAGCAGACTTTATAAATAATCTTGTAAATAAAAAACGCTATTAAACACCCGTAAAAAACACTAGGTGAGTGTTGTATTGACTAAGGTAATAATCTGTCGATATAACGCTTCCTAGTGCCTAAAAACAATCCCATAGTCGCCTTTATTTACTTACCTTAAGTACAATTTAATTGTCCATAAAGAGTGCAGCTTAATTGCTGCACTTTTTTATTTAGGAAAAAATGAACCATCTTTATAAATATTATCAGGAATATAACCTTCGCCTCGTTTCATCCAAGGTATATTTTCTTTTAACCAGCCACGAACAGATTTTATTGCTTGTTGAGCTGGTTTTGGAGGAGCAGGTTTAAGTCTTTTTTCAAACAATTCTGGAGCATTTGATTTTAATGCTGTTCCGTCACTCATATTCATAAACCATTCTTCAGCAAATTGTTCTTCAAAATCTCTATCTGTAGTATGTGGATGATAATGTTGGTTATAAACTTGATTATGCTCTAAAGAATCTGCTCTAGATTTAAACCCACCTAAAGGTCTTCTTGGATGTGATTGATTTAAACTCCAACCCCTTAAAGTTCTATCTAACTCATCGCCCTTACTTAAAGCAGGAGTTTTTGCAACATCTCCTTCATATCTACCACCTTCATCAATTCCATGACCTAAAATTTCATGTCCTAATTCATGAGGAACTGTTACATAGCCACCAGTATTTCTAGGATTAATCATAACCCTTGCAGTATCACTCATTGCTGTTCTAGGTACATAATACCCACCTGACCTATCAACAGCATTTGATATTGAAGGTACGCTTTTTTGATATAAAGCATTGTAATGTGACTCTGGCATACCTGTATACATTTTTAATCTACCAGAAGTAACTGCTTCTCTTATATCACTAGCTCTTCCTAATAAGCCTAATTCTTGCATATATGAATCAATAGATTCTTCTGGCATAGACTTTAATAGATTATTCATTTCATTTTGACTTACTTCATATTGTCTTAAATACGCTGGATATTGAAAGTTTTGACCTTGTGTCATTTTAAATTTTTCTGACATACTATTCTCCTAATGTTTGGTCTATAAACGCTTGTTGTTGATTACGTTTTTCTGAACGTTTAATTCTACTTTGTATTTGATTATAAGGAATACGCAAAGTTATTTCTGCTGCTCTTTCTGGATTTTCAACAAGTTGTTTTACTTGCCTAATACCTCTACCAAAAGGAAACATAGTATAAGCTGTATAATTTGCAAACTTTTCCGTTTCTCCATTTAATAATTCCCATGCTGAATCTGGTATTCTAGCTATAGGAGGTTTTAATAATTGTAATGCTCCAAGTTTGCTACCCCAAAATGCAGCATCTCTTTCTTTTTTATCACCATATAACAAATCACCCATTGATTGAAAATAATCAAGTGGTGGTGCTAAAGATGTATCAAATATGCTAAACATAAAAGCACTAGCTAATGCAAATAAAAATAAATCTATTGTATACAGTCGCTCAAAGCGTTCATATGATTCAGTACCTTTTTTAAAATTATATAATTTAGCTTGTCTATAAAATTCTTTTCTAACTCTTATTGAATTAAAAACAAACAATTTAAATCTAGATAACACTTTACCTAATGATGTACCCATAGGAAAATTTCTATATGCATTATTATATAAAAATTGACTTATTTCAATTCCTCGTTGCCCCATGTCAAATACAAAATCATCTGCAATAGTTAGATCTCTACCAGCCTCACCAAATTTCTCTATAGCTTGATGACTATGTGCTATCATAGCATTTAATCTATTAATTCTTTCACTATTCTGCATAATAAAAGAACCATATTCTACCATTACATCGTATACTTTATATTTTTTAGCAACATCTTTTACATTAGGAACATCTGGATTATTTCTATTTTTAATAGCCCTTATTATTTCGTTAGAAAAATCTTTTATATTAACGCCAGCATTCTTTAAACTTTTTCTTAAATTAGTATTTACTTCAAATTCATTTTGTATAAAACCATCAATAACACCTTTTTCTTCATAATATTTTAATATGTCTGCTCTGTTTTTTACAAGCTGACCATTCCCCAACTTAACAACATACTTACCATTGCTATTTTGCAATAAAACTTTTTTAGTTCTTTCTGGCATAAAAGCAGCAAGAAAGTTTTTTGTACCAGCTGTACCAGCTGTCATCATACTTCCGCTAAATATATTAGTAGACCATGTACCAGTATTAGCTAATAAACTCATTAACTGATATTGAGCTTCTAATCTACCTATGTCATGTATTTTACGACTAAAGTACTCTTTTCTTAAACTAGCATCTTTAGGAGCGTTTTTAATAAAAGGGACTGCACCTTTAAATTTAGACTGAAATAGCTTTTCAAATCCTTTTACAACTTGCTCATCAGATACTAAATAAAACAAATTAAGTTTATCTTTTAATTTTAAAGGGTCTGTACCTGTAGTCATAGATTCAGAAAAATATGTCTGATGTCCTAATATTCTTTGCAGATATAATTTAGTAAAATCTGCCCAGACTTCTATAGGGTTACTATAGTTACTACCAATAAGATTATTTAATTCTTTATCACTAGGCTTATAATTTCTCATTCTATATAACATATTATCTATTTCATAATTGCCAACTATTTGGGATGCATTTTTATAATAACCTCTAATAATCATATCAAGATATTCCTCAAGAACTTGAGGACTCTTATCATATCCAACCATATCAGTTTCCCTAGAATGTAATACAGATGCTAAACTACCCGCTTCTGACATAGATACATCTAAATCCTTTTCCGTTATTATAGATGATTCAATAATTTCATCTACAGAAAACAACTCTTGTATATTTTCTACTTTAAGTTGTTGTTTAGTTAAATAAGTATCTCTAGCAATTAAAGCTTCTTCTTCACTTTTACCAGATGCTTTAGCTGTTGCGTAAACTTTATTAGCTTTTTCATTTAACCATTCTAACATTTCTTTATTAGCTTTTTCAGTAGCACCAAAATTAATATGAGGCATATATTTATTAGGTTCTATTTGACCTATTCCCTTAAAGCTAGACCTAACTTTTAATCTATAATTTTTTTCGTTTTTAAGAGGCGATTTTGACTGACGCTTAAGTTGTATTATTCTTTCAATAATACGTTCTCTTTGATACCTTTTTAAGCCATCTACGCCTACTATAGAAATAATTTTAGGATTATTGATGTTGTGGTCTATTACAGTTTTTCTAAAATGTTTTAAATCCATAGAACCATCTTTATTCCATTTCATATATTGATTTAATTTTCCATTTGTTTTTTGATACCAAGAATTAAAATCACTATCTAATTCCCAAACTCCGTCTGCATTTGATACTTTATTATTACTTAAATCTTTTGTGTATATCCACTTATCACCAACATTATTAAAAAAAGTAGTAATTTTAGCATTAGTTTCTTCAACAAGTTTTAATAGTTTTTTATTAGTAGGTCTTATCCCATCTTCTCTATAACTATATAATGTTTCCATTAAATTAACTCTATCTTTCATAGACATAGGGCTAAATATTTTATCTAGATCTTTATATAAACCATTTACCCCTTTTTCAAAATCTATATCTACGTTAGTAAACCTTTCAGCAGCATCATGGTATCTCATAATTCTACCAATAGGACTTGTAAATAAATATACTTGCTTGTTAACTAATCCATCCTTTGTCAAAACAGGAGCAAAATAAGATGGATATTTATTTATCATTCCCATTCCTGTCATTGTTTCACTTAAATAGCGAGGGTCAAGTAAATAAAACTTTTTCTTTATTGACATGTCGCCATCTACGCTTTGAAGACCTTTCCAGTATTTATTAATAGCGTGTATATCTTCTATAGTCATCGTAGTTGAGTCTCTAGGCACTACGTTACCTGATAAAATAGAAGTAAAATTAACAAACCAAGCATCAAAATTATCTCTAATATAATCATTGTTTTTTAAAAACCTTTGAAATTCCTTTACTTGCCTAAAGTCTTCTTTTGTATATGCTTTTTTAGTTAAAGCATCTGACATTATAAATTCTTGCATTGTTTTAAAAGGTTGCTTTTCAACATCTTTAAACATTTTATATTTTTCTTTATCAATATTTAATGTTACATCTTTAATACCAATGTCTTGTAATCTATATCCTAATTCATTTATATTTTTATAATAATTAGCTTTCAATTCAAATGGTATAGATTGAGAAGTATGAATAGCTTTGTAAAAACCATTTTTAAAATATTTGTTATTTTTTTTAGGTATACCTGTTATAGGACTTAATAATAAATTGTGATAATAGTTTATTAAAGAATCAGGTAAAATACCATATTTTCTAGCTAATTTTTCTAACTTACCTGATGTTTTTAAAATCTCACTATCTATAACGCTTTGGTCTATAAACTTATTTTGACCAGAAGAATCAACAATCATTTGTTTTAAATTTTTGTTCTCTTTATTTAACCTAGGTATTAATTCTTTTATAATATTGCCTTTAATACCACGTTCTGCCAATGCTTGATGTATGTCCAAAAAATCATTAGTTAATGTTTCAAGTGATACAATATTGCCATAAGACTTACCTATAAAATCCATTATAGCTCCATAGTCTTTATCTCTTGACATATTAATTAAATGTCCAGAGCTTAATATATCTGCTTGATTGCCTAATATTTCTAAATTTTGCTCTATCCACTTCATCATTTGTTCAGTTTTTAAACCAGTAAGTTTGTTACTTACCAGTTTGATAGGAAGATACTCTAAAGTATCTTTGTAATTTTGTCTAATATTATTAAAACTAAGATTTTCTACATTAATTCCCATTTCGTGCATTTTTTGCACAATTTTGACATTAGGATTATCTACATTAGAGTTAGCTATAGTTTTATCATTAATAAATTCTACTGTATGACCTAAATCAAATAAATCATAAAGTTCTGATACTTTAAATGGACTTATTCTATATTCAGCATTATTTCTACTATCACTTGCTAGTCTAATAACGTTAAATAATTTATCATTATCATTTCTAACAATACCACGCTGTCCTACTGCTAATCCTATATCATCTATATAAGATGAATCTACTGTAATCTTACCTATTTCACCTTCACCTAAAAAACCTATAGAGCTATCACTATTGCCTAATATTTTCATTCTAGCTTGGTTTACTTTTAATATTCTTTTAGAATCTTCTATAGCACCAAGAACTGTATTATGTCCAAATCTTGACACTTGACCATATCCAGCAGTTGAGCCTTCACCAAAATTAGATGCTACTATCTTCCCCTTACTATTTGTTATAGTCATTTCAAACAATGTATCAAACAATAACTTTCTAAATTCTGTATAAGGTATTATAGTAGGGTCAGAACTAGCATCTGCACTAGAATTAACTATTAGCGTACTTAAATCTTTAAATACTTTATATCTATCATAACCATATAGCTTACCATCTTTTAGTTTAATATCTGCTTTATAAGATTGCTCATTAATATCTTTTGGAGAGTATTGACTATCAGGAGGTAATTTAAAATCAAAGCTAAATGAACCACCATTTTTATTTATAAAATCATGCCAACCTTGTATAGTTATCTTACCAGATAAACCCAAACCTAAACCATCTTTACCACTTACTGATTTTTTAGCTACTTCTAGTCTATGTGCAGGACTATATTTAAATAAAGCTAGAGCAAGATCTCTAGAACTATTATAATCTGCATCACCTTGTTTTTTATTATAGCCCATATACGCATCTAAATCAGCATTCATATCAGAATCTTTAAATAAATTTTGTATTGTATCTAAATACTCAGGGTCATTCTCCCAATGTTTTCTTTCAAATGCTATATCTGGCTTAGAATAAACATCTAATAATTCTGGATTGATGCCTTGAAATATCTTAACTGAGTCTGAATCTTTGTCTGCACCCCCTTCATACATATTATCTGTGTGGTGAGTAAATGCACCAACACCTCTCTGATTAGTAAAGCCTCTGAAACGTAATACCCTGATACCTGACTGACTGTCTGCAGGTACACGAACAACGAGCATATTAAAAACTTTGTCCCAATCTTTAATCTTGTCAGGGGAAAAGTTCCTAGTATATTGCATCCAAGCTTCGCCAAGATTGACTCGCTTGTTGATATCTTCCATAGTAGCTTTGCTATTATTTTTTTGTAAAACATTTAATTTTCCTTGGTATATAGCTTCTAAATCTTTTTTTGGTATATATTCAATATTAACTTTAATGTTTTTTGCATAATTATCTAAATATATTTCACCTTCTCTAATATTTCTTGTTTTTTTCGCTGGGTCTATATCTACTGCATGCATCATATCTGGAGTAAAAGCTTTTAACCATGATTTAGCAGCAGTAGGTACAAATGGATTTATAAATCTCTTTACTAAATACTTTCTTAAAGAATTATGGTAGTTATCCTTAAATAAAGTATTTCTTGTAACATATGTACCCCTCATTGCTTCATTAATCATTTGATTTGATTCGTGAAAATATCTGTAGTCTGTATCGCTATCAAATTCAAACTCTTCCTCTAAAGAACCTTCTCTGTCTAATTTATTTAATTTATCTAAAAATAAATAAGACAACTCTCTTGTTTCTGCAGTTGGTTCCTGTAATACAAATTCTTTTACAAAATCCATTGGTAATTCAAAAATTCCTACATCTTTAGATAATATTATATTAGATAAATCTTTTATATCTCCATCTATTTTATATTTTTCAACAGCTTCAATAGCTGTTTCGCTACCTTTTAAACTAGGCTCTATAAAACTATCATAATATAAATCAGCAAAGTTTAAAAAATTATAATCACTAGATGTATTAAAATTCTGTAATGGAGCAGTTGCACCACTTACAGCTTTTACAGGGTCTTCATATGTTCCTGTATTAATACGCATTGCGTTTAAAGGTAAATCATAAACAGAAACATTGGGATTGTTAAATTGCATAGGTTTTAATGATTTTTCATTAGGGTCACCTACTTCTAATAAATTAGATTGTAATGTGCCTCTTAACTTTGCAGAGCTATCAAAAACAACAAAATCTATATCATTGTCCATCATCCATTTATTCCAATTTTTATCTGCTCTTTGTAATAATGATTTAGTTAATAAAGCGTTATTACCAATTTGTCCTGCAAATACAGGTTTTAAATGCCCTGCTTGTGGATGGAATCCAAATGCTTTTACAGTATCATCAAACATAGCGTGCCTTGCTATAATACCACCATCAGTATCACTATTACCTGTAGTATCTATATCATTAACAATAACAAGTCTCATCATACCAGATGGTCTACTATTTATAAAGCTTAATGCACTAGCTTCTGCAGACCTATCTGCATACAATTGCATACGTTTATTATAATCTGCTACAGATTTAGCATAACCTTTGTTTAGTAATAAATGTATATTAGAAAGATCCCTTGGGTTTTGTTCTGATATAAAATTATTTAAAATAGCATCATGTAAAACATTTGATACAAATTTACGTTCAAATAAAGCAGCTACATCTGATTTATTTTTTTCTGGCATACCAGATTCTTTAAAATCTTTTACAAGCATATCATTGTAAAATGATTCCATTAATTTTCTATCACTATTTACACTTAATAAGTCTAATATATTGTCTTTAGTATAAACAACTCCTCCAAAATTGTCTATTAAAGGAGCAGCTATTCCAGCTGTTTTGTCTTTTATACCACTATACAAATACATGCCTTGAGACTCTAATCCCTTATCAATATCATATCTTTTAAGATTATCAATCTCATGAGACACTATGCCCATATCATTTTTTTGAGTAAACAATTTATGTAATGAACCATCTTTATTTTGAAGATGTGTAATCATTTTAAATCTACCTTGACCACCAAACCATAAATTATTTATAGGTAAATTATAATAAGATTCTCCTAATGATACTCTTTCTACTTCTTGATTTTTAACTTCAGTTACATCTATTAATCCAGTATTTTGTTCTTTTAAAAACAATACGCTTTGAACAGGAGTAGTATCGTGATACCATTTCTTTTTTAATCTAGCCTCATATTTATTAAATAATTTATCACCTAATATATTTTTCATACCTTCTGCAAAAACTTCTATTTCTCTAACCCCTGTTTCAGAATTGTAACTTTTCCTTGTTACATCAGAAATAGAATCTTGCAATGCATCTGGTGTAGAGTATTTATCAGATACGTCTTTATATATTATCTGAGTTAATGCTTTAGTTTCTTCATTAGGTTTAATAACTGCACTATCAGTAGTATCTATTTTTTCATCATTAGGTATATCTTTATTTACTACTATTACTTTTTTAAATTCGTCTAATACATCTCTAGTATAAAATAAATCTGCTGTTTCGCTGTATCTATCCTTTAATAATTTTTGGTCACCTATTGGGTCACTACCATCTCCAAAACTTGGATTTTTTTCTTGCAATCTTTTTATTGCATCTTGCTCATGGTTTATCTCTGGATAATTTCTTCTTAACCAGTTTAATGCTTCTCCACCAGCACCTGATACACCATTTCCAAATTCTGCTTCTCCAATATCTTTAGATATAGGTGCATCATATAATATATAATCTTGAGCTTTTTTATCTAACTTATTAAAATCACTTGACCTTTTAGGATTCATAACATCTCTTATATCTCTAGAATAAGTATTGTCTTTAGTGTACCAATTAGATGCTTCTTTTTCATAAGCTGGTCTGGTGTTATAACCAAAAAATCCACCTAATAAATAATTATATATTTGTTGTTCTGCTGGTTCTTCTCTAAGGGTACTAGGCAATCCCATAAAAGCAGATGCTACACCTGCTCTTAACATTTTGTTAGCTTTATCTACTTGTTCTGGAGTACCTTTATATAAATTACCTACAGATACAAAATTTCCTATACCTCCAAATACACCACCTGCCACAGCACCCCCAACAAATGCATCAGCCATTTCATCTTGACCTTTCCAAACACTACTTACTGCACTAGCAGCCCCAAGCCCTAAACCTTCTTCCAATATTTGTCTTTGAACAGAACCTGCTCTTAAATAATTTGCTACGTCTCCACCAACATTATCTATTAATTTACCCACATCTTTTTTAACTGCCCTAGATGCAACCATAGGTAATGAAACTTTATCTAATAAATTAATACCAGCATCTACTGCTCTGTATAAACGTGAACCGCTGTATTTAGCAAATAGAGATAATGGAGCTTTCATTATACTAGGAGCAAAACCAGCTAAATGACCTAATTGCCTAAAGATTGCCTCTCCTGTTGTTCGAGGTTCTCTAGGAATTAAATCCATTGTAGTTAAGCCTTCAATAAAACCAGACTGAGCTTGTTGAAATGCTCTTCTTAAACTAAAATTACTTTCTAGTCTTTTAAAATTTACGCCTTGTTGTTTTGCTAATTCTTCCAGCACATCAAGCTGGTCATCATTAAACATATCAGGGTTAGAGCGATATGTATTTATTAGGTCTTGTACTTTTAAACCTTGGTAATAATCTGACAATTAATATGTTCCTTCATAATCACCAGCTTTTTTAGAAGCCTGTACTTGTAAATATGGTAATAATCCCATTATTAAATAACTAGGTAGACCTGCAAATGGTCTAGCTAATGCTAGTAATTTAGATGCTTTACTCATCTTACCAAAAGCTTTTGTATTTTTAATTAACCTAGCCCCTCTTCTACTAGCATCTATTTCTTCAGCTAACATAGGCAAAGAAGTTGCTAAATTTATATTAGCAGCAGTAGATGCTACTTCTTCATTAGGAGCTAACATAGCTAATAAAGATGCTGGGTTAAGTTGTGTTGCAACTCTAGAAGCCATCATTACAGGTTTTAACCTTTTATAATTTGGATTTCTATATTGTTCTGCATGTCCTAATTCATGAGCAGCAAATCCATATCCACCCCTAGCAAACGATGCTTTATTCTGACTAGGGTTATATGCGTTTGCATTACCTTTCATCATATCTTCAAAAGGATTGCCAGAACTTCTATATTGATTTATTTTTAAACGAGGATCTTGTGCTTTTGCATTTCTAGCTAATTCACTTGTAAATGACTCATCATAACCACTTAAGCGATTTTGCATTAAAACGTTTAATAAATTACCACCAATTCCAGTAGCATATATAGGTAACTGCGTACCTAATCTATCAGTAAAACTATTTCCTTGATGCTCTTGCTGATGCATTAATACATTACATTTCTTGGGCGTTCAGAAGTAGGAGCTATACCCATTTGTTGCATTTGCTCTAACATTTCTTGAGTTTCTCTATCTTCAGACTGCAAAGCTAAACCAATAGCAGCACCACCACCACCATAAGTAAAAATATCTTCATTGTCTCTATAAAAATCTCTAGCTCTACTACCTATATCTCTCATTCTATCTTTAAATCCACCTCTAGAATATTGTCTAAAAGTTTGAGGAAAAGGTAAATTACTTACAGCTCCTATATTTTGACCAGCCATACTCATTTCCTGTGCTTTTCTTCTTACTGCATCAATAGCTCTGCCAGCTCCTTTTGCACCTTTATATAAACCAATTCCACCTACACCTATACCAGCTAATGAACCAAATCCACTTGCTATAGCATCAATAGCAGTTTGTCCATAAACAGTTTCACCTCTTGAACGAGGCTTTAAAGAATTAGGAAGTAATCCTAATGTTGCTGTATTTCCTAATGAAAAAGCTAAATTTTTTAAAGGTTTCGATTCTCTTTTAAATTTATTACCTGTTTTAGCAGCTAACAATGCAATCATTTCTGCTTCTTGGTCATTATACTTACTAGGAGTTTTGTTATAATCCTCAATAAGTTCTCTTACTTTTTTATAATCCATTTTAATATCCTATTTAATTGTAATTGTTGGTTGGTTACCAAATGTATAACCTGACCCACCAAACTGATTAAAATACTGTTCTTTTAATGCAGGGTCATTAACATAAGGATTGTATTGTGGTTCGTAAATTTGTGGAGCGCCACCTGTTTTTTTATCAAACTCATCTCTAAAATCTTCGTCACTTTTTACTATATTATTATAAGCCCACTCACTTAAATCTAACCTGTCTGGATATGGGTCATCTATAAATCCTAATTTATGAGCCATGCTTTTACCTAAACCACTAATCATTCCTGGTAACGTAGCATTTTCAAGTAAATTCATAAAACTTACATTATTAAAATTAGTTTGACTATCTTTATAAGAATCTTCATTACGTTTATATTTTTCATAATTTTCTTCAGTTTTTTTTCTAGTAGTTAAAGCCATAGCTAATTGCTCATTAGCTTTTCTAGATTTTTCTAAATCTTCATCTGCTTTTTTATCACGACTTATAGCATATTTAAATTGTTTATCTCTAGCTTCTGCTTCTTTCATTCTAGCTTTATAATTTAAATCTTGCTGTCTTCTTCTCATAACTGCATTTAATAAATTACCAGAACCTTCAGAACTGTAGCCTGTGTAACGCTGTTGCATTTGTGGTATTATCATTACGCTGGTCTCCCCATACCTAATCCTGCTCCTGCAAGATTAAATAAATTATTAGTTAAATTATTACTGTGTGATGCTCGTGCATTTTGATTTTGAACTTGTTGATTATAAGCAGAAGTTCTTAAATACTGACTGTAATCATTTTGATTTGTTGTGTTAAACTGAGTATTTTGCAACATTCTAGCGTCCATTTGACCAGCTAATTGACCAGCTTGTCCATAAGCATTCAATGCCATTCCACCAAAAGCTTGCCCTAATTGCGCACCTTGATTCATTATACCTAGTTGTCCTTGTGCAAATTGATCACCTGCTTGTCTGTTAGTTATGCTATCATATACACCACTCATGCCTGTAATACCTCTAGCAGCCATCGCTGCATTCATATTATTCATAGTTTGATTTTGCATATCACCAACATTTCTTCTTAACATATCAAACTGCCTATTGTTATAGGTAGAATTAGGATTTAAAAAATTTCTATAATTTTGACTAAATTCTTGCCCTAATCCTGACATACTATTCATATTATTTGTTAATGCTTGGTTTGGATTGTATTGCGATTGCTGTAAATCAAAACTAAAATCTTGATTTATATTTTTAGGTTTATTTCTAATTGAATTATATAAACCTAAACCTGCTCCTAACGCACCTACTCCTAAACCTACTGCTCCTAATAAACTTCCCATACTACCTGCTCCTGTTGATGTGCCAATTGCTTGTACAGCAGGTAATGCTATAGGGTTGTTTATACCCCCTCTTATTATATTACCTGTTCCTGATGAACTAGGTAAGCTTAATAAAGCTCCTGTATTTGTACTTACTGGCATCTATTCGTTATTTAATGTTAATGACGTTTTAGCCCAACCTTCGCTTGTACGTCCTTGAATTTCATAAGATGTTCCATCGTTAGATTTAACTACTCTAATGTCACCTTCTTTACCTGACGATTCTTCTTTATCAGTAACAGTATCTTTACTATTTACTGCACTAATAAGCTCGTTTAAATCATCATAAATCTTGTCTACAACTCTTTGTAAATTGTTATCGTTTACTTTTTGTGAACGTTTTTTACTTATCACGTCATAGCCTTTGTTCTTCTTAGTCTTCTAAACACAAGTCGTAATGCATCTATCGTTGCACTTGAATCACCAGTAACTGCAATTTTTACTTGTGCATGGCGTGATATTTTTTTATTTGTTAACGCTGTATAACTAGTACTGTTTTCAGCAGTATTTACTGTAATTGTAGGGGTATTATCTTCAGATAATATTTCGACTTTATATAATTTTTTATCTGTAGTAGACTCACCCATTGTAAATTTTTTACTATACCATTTAAAATTATCTAACCTTGTAGAACTTTTAGGGTCAAAAGGTTGAATTAATCCATTGTCTGTATCAGATACTAATAACTCATTGTTTTTGCCATGTACTGCACCATACGTATTAAAATCTGTAGTTGTACTGCTATTAGTTCTATTCCATACATCCCATCTATTTTTAGGCATTGTATAAACCAAACATTGAGGAACATAATAATATGTAATTGTTGTAAATGTAAGCGTTGACACAGCACTAGATGTAGCATTTTTACTTAAATCAAATCTTTGGTCGTTATCTACACTAGCAACTATTGTATCTGCAGGTATATGACTTCCTGTTACTATTTGATTTGGAGCTATATTTGAATTTGCAACATCAGATGTTACAATAGTATCATTATTAGTTAGATTGCAACTATGTGTAAAACTAGTTGATGTAGTATATTTATAAGTGTAAAAAAAACAAAAAGCCTTACGATGTGAATCATAGGTAGCTACAATATCTCCAGAGTAATCATTAGTACTATAATTGCATAGTTTTTCTAAAGATGAATATGAATTATAAGTATCATCTATTTGATGAGCTTTTTTAATCTTAGCTCCAATGTCATTAATGCCCTGTCCATTATGTAAATAGATACTATTCTTATCTATAAAACACATACCTATTTCTGAAGACACTACTCCATTCTGATTTCTACACCCTATGCCTTTTATAGTATCTTCTATATACATACCATCTGGATTAACTACGTATGTCTCATTTTCAGAAAACACATACAATCTGCCATTAAACGATTCCATTGCAGTTGCTTTACTAGGTAATAATAAAAAGTCTTTAGCCCAATTAAATTGATCAAAGTTAAATGGTCTAGATTTAAACAGATAATTAGTTGCATCATCTATATCTATATGCGAACAATCTGTTATGTATAAAAAATTATTTACCTTAGCACTAAGTCCATATTTAGGTATTGTATTAAATAAAGCTTCTGATATACCTGTTCTAGATTCATAAGATGCATAAGAAACACCAGTATCAAGAATAGTTTTAGTATAAAAATTTCCCCAATCAGGATTAGTTGTACTCGTATCTGTATTTAGCCATCCATATTTTAATGAAACAGTTTTTATTAATCTAAAAAATCCAGTTGGGGTAGCAGTAGTACCACTTGATGTAGACCTATAGATATTTACATGACTAACACGTTTACTTAAATTAGTTACATATAAATTAATTGTTACGTCTATTGATTCAGTTGAGCCAGAGCTTAAACAATTTTCTTTTTCCCAAGGAGATAAGGGAGATTCTTGATACCCATCATAAATAAAAGAAGTAGCATAAAAATGAGTATCAGAAGAGTTTAATGTTCCTACGTCTGTATTTACTGAAAATGATAAATCTACTTCACTTTCTAATTTTGCAGTTACTGTACCTCCAGACAAAGTTGCCCATCTTGGCAAATTAGAAGTAGAAAATATGTTATATACATCTCCTGTTCCATCTACAACTGCATTAGCTAAACTTCTACTTCCAGAAGCAAGTGACTTACTTAGATTGCCGCCATTAGTTGTGCTAAATGGAACTTTAGTAATATGATGTAAACTAGCAGTACCTACATTTCCTAGCTCAGTAAGAGTTAATTTATTTGATCTATCATGTCCTTTAAATTGGTATAAATCTGCAACTGCTGTTGTTGTAGAAGAAAGTACAAAAACTTTACCCCCACTTCCACCATCTGCTTTAGAACTAGAACTATTTGCAGTATGGTCATGTTTTAATAATTGATAAAACCAAGTACCTGCATTGCTATAACCTCCATTTTTTCTAAATTTTACTGAGTCATTACCAACACTTGGCAAAGTCACTCTCATAAGTATTCCACAATACCCTTCACTACTTGGAGGTTCACTTAATGGTAATTTTGGAATGGCAAATTGAAATAAAGCAGCACTATTATCACTAGCTTTTACCCAATTGCCTTCTGTTGATGGATTACTAGCTTCACCTAACCAAGGCGTTCTATCTGTTATATTACCTGTTGAAGTTCCTGACGCTATTGTTGCACCACTTACTATGTATGATTTTAAAACATTATATAAAAATCCTTTTCTAGCTGACCCTGTATCATCAAATAATATTGTTTTTTGACAACTAATCCATAAATGATTATCAATATCAATACAATCAGTTACTAAATCATCATTTGGAAAACTAGCTACGCTTGAAATTATTGAAGCATCCATTTCCTCAGTATCAATTTTTATAATTTTTATAAGACCACTTACTTCATCTAACACCCAAAGATTTCCATCACTTGCTAAACACATAGCTCTTGTTTTAGTAAAGTAATAAGACGACCTTTTTACTAACCTTGTTTGTGTAACATCAAATTTATAAACATAATTTCCATTTTGACTTATTCCATATACATACGTATTAGATGCGTCATTTACAATAGTGTGCATAAGTGGAAAAGGACTAGGTGATACTAATTCAGCATTTTCTGATTGTAATCCACTTGGAACAGAACCTCCAAATTGACCATAAGGTATATTACCTACCCATTTAGCATCTTTAGTTTGCCCTAAACCTATATGAACTTCTTTGTTATTTGTTTGCATTGCTGGAATTGTACCAGAACCTAAATTACTTTCTTCTAAATTAG